>MDTE01049198.1_pt1 | contig 17983 bp, 33 predicted proteins | sample 811231 | NCBI WGS metagenome assembly MDTE01 (sample SAMN05326651, study PRJNA326480) | marine metagenome | isolation source: seawater | place: Indian Ocean: Red Sea | collected 2010 | reverse complement strand
GTCACAGGTAAAGTTGGCATCGGGAGTCAGAAAGCTTAGAATCGGTCACACGATACAGTAGAAACACAAACTAAGTACCCAAGAACTGTAGAAATTTTCAAATCAAGCAGCTTTTTTTATATAGCCCGCTACGTCCAAAACCCCTTTCCTTACTTACGTTCTAGAGATTACCATCATATTTTTTACTAGATACATTAATATAAGTGAAAGGTCAGATTAACATCTGTAGGTCAAAGATATGTCATAGAACATAGTTCTATGTCATATAACAGATGTTAATACAAGCAGAGCTTGTTCATATGAAATAAAGTAATGACAGTATGTAAGAATATGACAGTACTTTATTTAATATGACCCCTAGTAGATTTAAATGATACCAAATGACTGTTGCTTATATGATATCTCATATGCTTAAGCTGGGTACTTTATAACCACTATGATTATATAAAATATATATAATAAATGTTGCGAAAGGAGTTAATTATGCAATGTGAACTATGTAGTGATGAATTCACTGTAAATGATGATGGGAGACCGCAAGGTAGGTTTCCTACAGTTAAATCTTGGTCTAAAGATGGTGATAAAATCGTCCCAAGTTTCCGAAGCTTACAAGTTCATAAGAAGTGTGTTTATGACTTGTTACAGAAGAATGGAGTATCGCTTACTGTATTACTAGGTTAGCAACATAAGTTAGGGATGTGCGAAAGCATGTCCCTAGCTTTTTTTTAAATTCAAGCCTACGCTGGAAGTAGTAGTAGCGTTAATATTCTTTTCCGACTTTCTCTTTCGTCTCGGCTGGGTATTTTTTATCCACTGTGATTTTATATTATTTATTTAGAAAGGAGTAAATAATGTTTGTAGGAAAAGTAAGTCATTTAAAAAGCTTAATAAAATCATTTGATAATGCATATTCAGATGATTGGGAAACAGCTGATGAAATGCCTAATAATTATGTTGAAGTATTGTATGTAGCTAGTTATTTAGATAGATAATTAGTAGTTTGAAGGACTTGAAAGGAGCGCGCCATTTAATATATGGTTTGAAGTCGCCGAAGTCCTTCGAAGTACTAATGAAAGGAGTTAGTATGTGTCCATATTGTAGTGGAGAACTAGAGCACGAAATCTTAGAGAACTCTGGATTGATGTGTAATAGTTGCTTCGAGTATGGTTTAAGATTTAACGGACAAAGGTTCGTTAATATGGATAATAGGAAAGGAGCTACGATGTTAGCAAATTATCCCAACTCACTCGATAGAGTGAATATGATAGTTGCAACTGGTGCGTTGACAACTATAACAAAAGATGGAGCACCAGGTACTGGAGTTGCATCCAGAACAGGGGATAAATTTATGAATGGTCTTAAATTTATCTTTGATGGTAGAGATAATAAGCAAGCAGGTTTAAACTGTGTTGCTTATGGAGATGAGCTAGTTGAGCAAATTGAAGAATTTCTCAAAGCTAAGTGGGATGAAGGTAAACCACGACCATTTGGAAGGTTAACAGTTGAATGTGTAATTCAATCTAATAACTATGAGAGAAATGGTGTAATGCAATATCAAAATGAGCTTGTTATCAAGAACATTTGGAATGCACCTAAAAAGACCGAAGGTGAGTTTTCTTATTCCGAAGAGGAATAGGAACGAAAGGATATATAGGGTAGGGGAGCAATCCCCTATTCTATATTTTTTAAAAGAAAGGGTTAGTATGCGTAAACTATTAGCGTTGATATGGATAATATTGATATTTACAGGACTAAATATATATTATTTATATTAAAGAATGCCTAGTGTATACTTATTAGTAGCGCTAGGGTAAATCAGGGCCTTCTTTTCCCCGCGGGTCCAGTCGGCCCTACTATTTATATCTGGAAAGGAGATAGAAATGGAAGATGAGATAACTACTTATTCAGCTGGGGCAATCTTAGATTGTATTCCAGATGTAATAAAAGATAAATGTATGTCAGAGCTTGTTATTAAGACAAATGGTGAAGATAACCAAAGGGGCGGAGTAAGTTTCGTCTTAACAATCGATGAAATGTCATTAGGATGGGAAATTATTCATACTTGGGGTGATTTATTTCAAATAACATATTATGTACCAGAAGGTATAGAAATTAATGATGAATATTCTGATGATTTGCCATATATAGAAGAAATAACTAATGGTGATTTAACAAAGACATTTGATGATTTGTTAAATTATTTATTAAACAAAGACATAGAGGAGATACAATATGGATGACATGTCATCTAAATTTACTGATGAAGTAAGAGAGTTAGTAACAAAAGAAGTTGTAAAACATCTTGGTAATATTTATGAAACTCTAGAGGGTATTCAAAAATGCTTAGAACAAATGTCTAAGTTAGATAAAGAATTGGTTAAATCAGTCACTAAATTAAAAAGTGATATAGATAGTACTTTGTAATGCACTAGCCCTGGCATTATAAAAAGCAAAGTACTGAGCTACTTACTAACAAAATATACCCCTTGTATATACGTACTAAGTAGGTAGCTTGTAGCACATGAGTTTAAATGGTAAGTTCATACCACCTTTTCTTGTGTGTTACAAGCTATCTATGAAAGGAGGCAACAATGAAATTGGTATATAAACTATTTAAAATAGAATTTGGGCTAAAGTTTTTTGACTATAACCCAATTCGTTGGTTTGCATATCATAAAGAAGCAAGACGATTAGACAAAGAAATGGATAACATACTTGCTGCATTAAGTAAAGAAGCACAAGGATATTATCATGAAACATGTGGTAATAAACTTGTAGCTTATGATGATACAAATGAAGAAATGTATTGTAAAAATTGTAATGATTGGGTACCCACCTATCTATGAAAGGAAGCAACAATATGGTAGATAAAATAGAAGTTAGATACAGTGGAAGTAAAACATTTTTATTGCCACCACACATCAAAGATGTTGATGCAATGGCAGGTAAATTAATAAATATGTATCCCCATTTGAATTTAAAAATAACAAAAGTTATTAATCATGGCGATGCTATTAAGATAAATAATGAATAATCCAATATCAGAAGAAATAACATCAGATATAGTTATCTCTTATTTACATTGTAAAATTTGTATAAATGAATTACCTAATGGTAAATCACCTAGAGATTATGTAAGAAATGAAGTAGCTATTAATGATGACAATCAAATGTTAATAGGTTGCACTAGACATAATAAAACTGTTGCAGTCTTTACATTAAGAGATGACATAAGAATGAAATTAATAGGGAAAGGAACATGTGATTGCTGTGAGTAAAGATGTTTACATGTTAGGTGACGATAGCAAAAAAGATTGGTATCCAGAACTAACAGTTACTTTTAAATTTGAAGAAGACACAAGTGTTGATGAAGCAGTGGCCAAAGTAACAAAAATAATATCTAATGGCAAAAGGTTAAAAAGTGGACCAAATATTTTAGCGCATAACTTTGATATTTATACTTTTAAACCAGAACCAGTGTAAATAGATTCCAGTCAATGTTTATAATTATTGACTGGTGTCTATATATACCATTCTCTTATAGGAGCTATGAGTGAGAAAAAAAGAAAGGAACTTAGCACATTACAAATTAAGGAGGTGTTAGGTTATTTCAGACTTGCACTAGCAAGAGAATAGGAGGTTCGTGATGAACCAATATATAGAAAAAGTTGAAGTCGGAATGACTTTAACTGAATTACCATCTAAGGGCTACTTTCGTAGTGGCTCACAACCTAAGTTTTATAGGTTGGGATGGGATAGAAAGCTAATGGAACACCCAAACCAATGGGTATGTCTAGAAGCAAGGAAAATGGACTCAGGTAGTCTGTGGACCCTAGCTAAAAATTACAATGAAAAGTATGGACACTTGTCGATGGAGTTTGCGGCTAGAAATATAAATGGTACAAAAACCCTTTGGGGTAGATATACCAAATAGTTAGTGTACGGGCTGTTTTTCCTACTGGGATTTAACAGCCCTACTAACAGAAAGGACAGTATGGATATAAACAATATCGAAAATCTAACAGAACATCAATTAAAAACTGTAATTCGTTGGATTTGGAATGATTTAAATGCATGGTCTAAAAATGACGATGTTATTGAATCAACGCGTTTGACTGCTGCTATGTGGAAAGAAGCTTTGGAATATCAAGTTGATAAAGCATATCAGAAAAACTTATCTACTGAAGAACAATGAGTGATAGTGACCAATCAAACCATCTAATTAAAATAAATACATCTCCACTTCATAATTATGCAGTGACTTTAGCATATCATGCAGATGATATACATATGCAAGAAAGAATTGGAGACAATGGAAAATTATTTACTTGGGCAGAATTAGAAGACCACAAAAGAGTGGTATTTAGATATGAAGTACAAGCTAATTCCATACGTGCAGCTATTGATGAAGCACTACGTGTAGATGATGCACGTAAAGCTGAAATAGTAGCTTCATGGCCAAGTGCCTTAGAGGAAATGCCAGTTGATACAGCGGAACATTTAGAAGTGTTCTATAACTATTTATTACATAAGGAATTTATAGCAAATTGGATATTTACCGACCCAACAACAGTGTCTGCAGTCATAGAAGACATGGAACAGCAAATACATACCGATATGGAGAATGCATTTATACAAAGAAATGACACTTTCCTACGTGATGTGGCTAATTGGGCAAATAAGGAGGAAGAATGAGTATTGTTAATGACAATATTTCAAGAGAAGACCCACCTGCAGTTGGTTTAAGTAGAAGTGGTAAACAGCCAACATTACTAACAGATGATAAAGTACAAACTTTATTATCTACACCAGAAGTATGGTACAAAATAGGAGAAACTGATACTTGGATATCAGGTGTTAAAAAGAATATTGAAAGCATGTCGCAAGCAAATATTCGACATTTGAAAAACAAGGGTAAGTTTGAACTTAAACAACGTAAACAAGATAATGGAAATATAGGTATATATGCAATATATATACCTTTTAATCCATTTTAGAAAGGAGCAATCTATGGATTGTTGGAAATTAGTAGCTAGTGCTATTGGCCAAGCCGATAGAGTACTGCTTTATGGACCACCTGGTACAGGTAAAACATTTGCAGCAGCTACGAATAAAGTTGGTTATAACATGGAAGGGGAACCTAACGTGTATCAAATAACCATGACAGAAGATACAGCTAGTGCGAACTTAGAAGGTTTTTATAAACCTAATAGTTCTGGTGGCTTTGAGTGGCATGATGGTATAGCAATACAAGCATGGCGTAAAGGTGCAAGATTAGTAGTTAATGAAATTGACCATGCATCACCAGACGCAATGACATTCTTGCATGCTATATTAGATGATAAACAAATTGCACAGTTGACATTAAATAATGACAATAAAGAAACTGTAAAACCAAAAGCTGGATTTACAGTTATTGCAACTACTAACTCAGACCCAGATAGTTTGCCTATGGCATTAAAAGATAGATTCCCAGTGAAGATATTGGTTGATAAAATTCATCCAGCTGCACTGCAAGTCTTTCCTAAGTCATGGCATAAAGTTATTGAAGATACTTCTTTGACAGAAGATATTGACATAAGACTATCTATTAGAAGTTGGAAAGAGTTCTTTGACTTAATACAAAATGGAGTTGATAAAGAAACTGCAGCTTATTTAGTATTTGGTAATAGAGGTGAAGAGTTATTAGATGCTGTTATGTTAACAGACGATATAAACTTTAACGAAATAAAAGTTAAAGATGAAGAGGAATAGTAGCCCTAATGCACCATTTCCAGAGATAGTTTCTGGTAAAGCAGGTTGGAATATATTTGAAGACGCAGACCGTCCAAGAACTTCCAATCTATCTAAAGAAATGCATGTACCACTTGATAATGAGTGTGAAGATTGTGGAATTAATCATTCAAAAATGATTAGAAGACACGAACTTGGTCATGTTAAGTGGTCACCACAAACTATTGGTAAGTTATCAGAAGATGAAGATTCATTTTCAGTAGAAATATGTGAAGAAGTACGTATTAATTATTTATTATCACGTAAAAATATACCAATAGATAGAATAGTTATGTGTGAACATAAATTTATGAAAACACATAATACAGCTATCTATAAATTCTCTGAATATGAATTGATATGTTACTTAATGTCACAAATGTGGTACATACCAGAAGATGATGAGAATAGATATATCTGGCATAGATTCGCAAATAATAGAGAATATGAAAGCTTTATTAATTTGTTTCATGAAATATGTGATACAAACGAATTAACTGGATATAGAAAATCACAAATAAATTTTGCAATTAAAACAGCAAAAAGTTTGTATGAAAGAATTTGTACATCACGTGGTTCTTATCAAATGTCGGTTAGTTATAGAAAAGTACGTAATGCTGCAAAAATATTGCATAAATTACGTGAGGATTTTAATGAGAAACCTACTGATGAGCAGGTTTATGAATCCATACGTAAAGCTAAAGAAGCAGAACGACTTAAATCAGTAAGTAATCGTAGACCTGGTAATGATGTTGAAGGTGAAGGTGAATCTGAAGGTTCAGGAGAAAGCATTGAAGAAGTTTTGTTACAAACTAAACAACAGTTACATGGCATGACACAAGGTGCTGATATGAACTATAAACCAGATATTAATGACATGACAGGTAGATGGGGTAAGATGGATATCTATACACCAGAACTTAATGTTAACCTTCAAGGCAAAATTAAAGGTGGTAGAGAATACAGACCTATGGATTATGGTGTTAACCCTAAATACATGAATAGGTGGTGTATTGATAAGAAAGTCTTTAAACAAAGACAAAGAGTATATGGAGGAACTATATTAATAGATGCTTCAGGTTCAATGTCTTTTACTGGAGATGATATCTTACAAATTATGCAAATGCTACCAGCAGTTAAGATAGCTATGTATAACTCTTCAAATAATAAAGAACATTATTCTTACGACACTGGTTCACTTAGAATTATAGGTGATAAGGGTAAAAGAGTTAAACAAGATTATCTAGACAAATGGTCTGGTGGCGGAAACCTAGTAGATGGCCCAGCATTAAGGTGGTTAAGTAAACAAGCACCTAAAAGAATATGGGTATCTGATATGTATGTATTTGGAAAAGATAATACAAGTTCAGCTAATCTATTAAAGGAGTGTAAACAGATTATGAATCAATCTGGAATAGTACGATTAGCTAATATTGAACAGGTTAAACGCTTTGCTTTGGAGCTAAACCAGCTACAATAATGGAAAGGGTGGCGCATCACGCAAGTGAGCCTAGTACTCCTTTCCTAGGTAAAGCGTCACCTTTTCTCTTTAATTCATTTACATTGGCTTATATTCTGTTATACTCATTTGTATGACAGATATAGATAAACTGTTACAAGAAGCGGAATATGGCCTCAAAGGTAATTTTGTAGAGAATAAGATTACTGAAGAGGCTGTTCCTTTTTGGGTAGCAGTAAAAAAAAGAATCACAGAAGATAATATCAAAATGAAACCTTACAGTTTATGTAGGATTTTAAAAGAAAATTATGGTATTAAAATTTCTGAAACAGCCATGACTAACTATTTAGAAAAGTTAAATAATGGCGAATAAAAAACCAAACATAGATGAGATACTTGCAGAAGCTGAATCTAAACAAATACAAGAGCTTAAGAAAGACAACTTAAAACTCTTAAAACAATTAGATAAAGCTAAAAATCGTAAAGAAGATATGGTTGATGCAGTATATCAAGCTGTAGATAGTAACTTAAAACTATGGGATAAGCCAAAAATACCTAAACCTACACAGGTTAAGCGTAGTAAAAGCGAAGAGATTGCAATTGCAGTCTTATCTGATATTCAATTAGCTAAAGTAACACCAGATTATAATTCTGAAATTGCTGAAGAAAGAGTAGTTGAATATGCACATAAAGTAGTTGAACTTACTAACTTACAGAGACAAGCACATCCAATATCAAAATGTGCAGTGTTTGCAGCAGGTGACATAATAGAAGGGGAGTTAATATTTCCTGGTCAATCACACTTAATAGATAGTTCTCTATATAAACAAGTGACAATTGATGGGCCTAGAATAATGACAAAGTTTTTTGACATATTGCTTGCTAATTTTGATGAAGTAGATGTTCATTGGGTAATAGGAAACCACGGACACTTAGGTGGACGTAATAGAAAGGACTATCACCCTGATACAAACGCTGATAGGATGTTAGGAAACATTATGGCTATGGTATATAGAGACGAAAAAAGAATACAATGGACCATTCCAGATAGTACAGGCGATAATCATTGGTTTGATATAGCTAATTTGGGAGAAGATTGTAAGTTTCTAATATGGCATGGAGATAATATTAGAGGATTCAGTGGATTTCCATGGTATGGCTTTGGTAAAAAGCTTCAAGGATGGAAAACATTAGCAGCTAATGGTATGATGCCAGACTTTGATTATGCTATTGCAGGGCATTTTCATACACCAACAACTATGTATCTTAATGATATTAGGTTATGGGTTAATGGAAGTACTGAAAGCTATAACACATATGCATTAGAACAACTAGCTAGCATGGGTAAACCATGTCAGTGGTTATTATTTTGTAAGCCAAAACATGGGATAACTGCAGAATATCTTGTTAAACTAGGTAATGTATAAAACAATTGGATAGGATATGTCTAATAACATTGTCAATTCAAAAGCTAAAAGAGTAGCAATTGAATATGCTGGGCTTGGTGCAAAACCATTCTTCGTTATTACAACTGATAACGGAGTAAAGTTTATACCAATAGAGCGTGGCATAACACAATTAAGTACTATTTTAGAAGAAGAATAAGAGACGGTCTCTTTTCCCCCCTGGGTTGGAAGAGACCTACAACGAATATGAAAAGGAGATAATATGGTAGAAATAGATACCAGCACACTGTTATCCCCATTTCCAAAAGAATTGGTGCGTAAAGCACCAGCTGGAAAGTTTGGGGATTACGTACCACATGCTAATTATGTAGAAAGACTACGTGATAGCGGTATAGTGTATTCTTGGTATTGTGAACCAATTTATGGAACTCACAATGGAGAGAAGAGAATAGTAGGTGCTAAAGGCACTATAGATATAAAGGGAATGGGTTCATATGACGGATTTGGGGATATAGATACATTCAAATTAAACAATGAAAAGTTTAATGATGGAACTAATCTTAAAGATGCTGAATCTGATGCATTTAAACGTGCATGTATGAGGTTTGGTCTTGGTGTAGAGCTATGGTCAGGCAGCAAACAAACTGAAGAAGAAGCTTCTGCGGAGCAAGTTACTTCACGCGAAGATGACATCATCGTGACAAAAGTTGACATGCGTAAGAAAGAAAATAAACCATCTAAGGAAGACTTAGATAATATGAATGCTATAATGGACCAGATTGTTGGCGATGGCTAAACAAAATGTTGAATTTATAGCTAATACTGTTCAAAACATATTAAGTAGCAAAGTAAATGACAAGGAAACTATTAATAAAATACTTGGCAGTGCTAATCAATATGCAACTATACGAAAGTTCCCTACAGATAAAACTAATTGGAGTGATAAACAATTAGAAATGTATTTTACTTTCATTGAAAAACTGGTAGATATGCCAGTTAGTTATACTCAAGAAGAATTTAATACTCTTGATATAATTAAGAAAGTGGAAACAATAATGGGACCAATAGAAGACATAACCCCTGGAGTTAAACCTGCAGGAGAAGTTGTCGGAAAGATAGTAGATAAATTGGACGAAAAAAGACAATATCGTGATGACCTAAAATGTCCATATTGTGGACAAATGGTTTATGACAATAGAAATAATAAGAAGTCTGACAAAAGCCCAGACTTCGTTTGTAGTACAAACGACCCTGCCATATGTGGTGGACACACAGGCAAGTGGCGTAAATCTTGGTGGCTTGATAACGATAATAACGGTATTCCAGAAGATTGGGGTATTGACAACGAGGCACCATTTTAACAGGAAAGGATAAAATGATAGTAAAATCATTTAGAGGTAAAAAAATACCTCAATATATCAAAAGCAAATCACAACTAATTGAATATGTGTTAATAACCGAAAGGTTTAAAGACCCAATTTCAAACGGTGAGTTTGTATTTGACTTGCGATGCACACGATTCGGTGGAGTATTGCATGACCTTCGTAAAGCAGGTTACGACATTGTAACGTTGCCAGCGAAGGAGAAAGGTCATTTTCTTTATTACTTAGTAAGTATGCCGAATGATACTAGAAAAGACAGTATGAAAAGCAGAAAACTAAATAAAAAAAGACAGATGACATCCTAATTTATGTTCGGAATTATACTCAGTTGTGCATTATCCATTCCTGTGAGTGTGGACAGCATGGCTGAGTATATTTCGTGTCGAGATACACAACGTAAAGTAGAGTTTGTATCACAATGGACACCATTAATATCAATGTACTTTGACAATAACGAAGACAGAATAAAAGCTTTAACTATTATCTATTGCGAAAGCAGAGGTAAAGATAGCGCAGTGGGCATTAATAAAGATGGTACACGAGATGTAGGATTATGGCAGTTTAACGACAATACTTGGGCCTGGTTAACACCTAAGTTAAACATAAAAAATGACAGATACGACCCATGGACATCTACTGCAGTAGCTTCATGGCTGGTGTACAACGATGGTTGGCACCATTGGAACAGTAGTAAACACTGCTGGGGAAGGTGAGTTATGACAAATAACGAAAACATATTTAATAGTCCTATGCAATTGCGCAAATGGGCATTAGCACTAATTGACCAATTAGGTAGTCCTGTAACACAGACACCTGCAAATACAGAGAAAGTTGACATACTACTATCTCAATTTGTAAATGACTATAACTATCAATATTACGTCCAAGAAAAGAGAGATGAAGAAGAATAATGAATGTAATTGACACTAAATTTGCTACGGCAAATAGTAAAGAGATGAACATAGACAGATATGTTATACTTAGTGATATAAGAAAAACACAAAAGCGAAAGCTACTTAATATGGCTAGTGCAATGGATGTCTTTGGCGGAAAAAGATTTCTGGGTTTGACGCCAAAGGGCAAACGAGTATTCGTAAGTTATTCCATTACAAAAGAACTAGACATAAGCATTAAATTTACACATGACTTAGATGTCTTGTTAAAAGATGGTGCCAAATTAGCTGGCCAGCGCTTTAGTTTTCCTTTAAATGGTAAAATAAAACATACTGATAATTTTATGGTGGCAGAAAAGAAAGTACCATCAGGTGAAGTCACAATTAAAACATTACAATGGTTAAAAAGATTAAAATTATTATGTGACATGAAGTATGTAAATGCTTTTGACAAAAAGAAATGTACAAGATATTTCTTTAATCAAGTAGCTAATGCTATATATGTAGGACCAAATGAATTAGATAGTGTAAATAATACACACATTATGAAAGCATGGAAATGGCCAGAACATAATCCATACTTTAATATAGAACAAACATGGTCTTATCCAGATGAATTATAGACCACTACCAGATACTCTTACAATTAAAAGGTCTAAAGTAGATGGGTTAGGTTTATTTGCGACCAAACCTATAAGAAAAGGAAAGATATTAGGAATAACTCACATTAAAAATGACCATAAAGCATTTAAAGATGGCCTTATAAGAACACCATTAGGTGGCTTTATTAATCATAGTGAGTTTCCTAACTGTGAAATTGTTGAATTAAACCATGGTTATATATTAAAAACATTAGTTCAATTAATAATTGGTGAAGAATTAACTTTGAAATATAAGTGGTACGACCCTACATCTTAAACATACTTTATAAGTAGGACCATAAAAATAATCCAAACAATTAAAACAGGATTTTAAATAATCTTTCTGCTTATTATCAATAACGTTTTTTCTTTTTATAAGCAGTTTTCTTACCTTTTTTACTTATTGGCATTATCCCCCCGATACTAATTTTTGTATATCTTTTTTAAGTTTGTTAGCTTTTTTAATATTTAATGCGTTAGTTAGTTTTAGCGCAGTTTGTGTTCTTGCTACATACCTTTTATCCGCATAATATTTTCTTTCAGCTTGCTTAATTAAAGCATCATAGCCACCTGTGCCACCTTGTTCAACAGACTTCATGAAAGGTGCATCAGGATTTTTCTTTGCCCACATACGAAAATCACGACCAAAAAAGGCAGATGGAACCCTATTAGCTACAGCAACTTCAGCAGCTTTATAAGCCATCTCTCTGTGTGAATGTATACGTGAACGCATTTCACGTTCAGTCATACCATGTGTAGACCAATCGTATTTCTTTTCGTTAGCAGACATATTACTTACTAATTTGTTTTTTAGCGTATGTCTTAACTACTGCTAATGCAGCACCACCGCCAGCTAATGCAGCCAACTGAATTGTTTCAGCTTCTACACCAACTAATGGGGCAACAGTCAAGGCTCCAATAAAGGCCTCGACAAATGTCCAAGATGTTCGCTCAATAAGGTCTTTTAAGTCTTCACTCATCTTATAACTCCATGCTTCGTTCCAAGGGGTCCACACCACATCCTTCTTGAATGTACCTTTAGATGTTCTTGCTCTTATTTTTTTTAACATTTTAAGCTTCTGGCTTTTTATATATTATACCAGATTTATTTAGTATATCTTCAAAAGTTTTTTTAGGCAACATAGTTAAACCAGTTAAAGCTGGATTACTTTTACCTAATATTTTTCCTAAATTTTTAACTGCTTTTATACCACCAGATGCAGCAATAGCTTTCTTTAAATTCTTTCTAATATCTTGTTCACTCTTACTTAAGGCTACAGGTGGTGTTGAAATAAGTTTTTCAGCTCTTTGTATGTTTGATAGTGTACGTTTTTTGTAAGCTGCTTCACGTCTTGTAGTTGGTTGTGGATTAGGTACAACTTGTTGTGTGCCTTTTAGTCCTTCTGATTTAATTCTACTTTCTTCAGGTATATTACCTCTATACATACCAGAAATACCAGAAGGTTCATCTAAACCTTTTAACATGTTTAATCTTTTACGACTTATATCTGGTAAACCAGCCATTTTTTCTTTATCTAATCCAGCAATAGTTGCACTTCTTTTATCTCTAAATGCACCTGTGCTTTTAACACCAGTTTTTGTAGTAAAATATTTTTCTACATTAGCTTTTGTAGGTTTACCCCCTATTGTGTCAGCAATATCTTTACGTATAACCGCGTACTCAGTTGCAGCAGCCTCGATTTTTTTATGTGTTTGTAATAATTTGTTATAATCATCTAAATTTCTTTTTATATTTTTATCTAAAATAGAAGACATATGTGCTTTAGCTTTTGTTGGACCTAATATTCTTTTAGCTTGTACTGAATAATCATCTGCAGCAAATGGTATTGTTGCTTGATTATCAACTGATACAGTTTGAAAAGGAACTACACTTCTTTGTATTAAATCTAATTGTTTCCAACCTAGTCCAGGAGCACCTCCACCTGTCATAGAACTACCAGATAAATTAGCAGCTTCATTTAAATTAGCTACATCATATTTTCTTTTACCTGTATCAATTCTATCTTCTCCAGCAGCTGGATAATGAGTACCTTTTTCAACACCACTTCGTTCAATCCTATCTTCTATAGATGTATCAGGAAATCTATTTTGTTTAACATCTTCTTGATAATCTCTTAATTTATTACCTTCTTCAACTAAAGAATAATCATATGCACTTGTTGCTTTGTAGTCAGCTTTTTGTTCAAAAACATCTCCAACTTCAGCAATTCTTTCAGTTGGGGTTTGTGTTTCACGTAGAACTGCTTCAGATATACCTATACCTTCACCTTTAGAAACAGATAAAGCTTTCTTAAAATCAGTTTCAGTTAAAACTTTGTCAGAATAATCTATATTGTACATTTCTTTATTTAATCTTCTTATAATATTTGAACGTTTAGTTTTCATTTGTGATAATTCTTCAGAAATTTTAAAAGCTTTTCTACTTTCAGTTATATCCATACCTTTATAACCTTCAACTGTATGAGGTAAATCTCCAACTTTACCTGTTAAATTTTGTTTTGTAAAAGGGTCTATAAAAGGCTTGTCTTTACTACCTAATACTGTAGGTTTACTTTCTGATGTATCAACTTGTATTTTTTTTCTTTGTGTACCTGGTACATTTTTAACACCAATATCCATTTTTTTACCTTGATATTCATCATGTATACTTTGTCTTAATTCAATCTCTGTATCAATATCAAATCCTGCTTCTTCTCTTAATCTTTGAGATGCAGCTTCAGGTGTTTGAGGTTTATAATCTTTTTGTACTGTAGCTGTACTATCAGTAAATACATCTTTTTCTACAATGTCCTGACCACTTTGAATATCGCTGATTTTAAATCCTTCAGATTGTTCTTTAGCATATTTTTGAATACCTTGGTCATCTTTCCAAGGTTGTATATCATCAGGACCTGCTTTTTCCCCAAACTTTTTACTAGGTTGAAACTTAACGTATTTCATGTCCATCCAGTTTAGCTTTAATTATTTGAAGTTCTCCAGAAATTTCAGAAAGCTTTTCTGTTATGTCATTACTATTCACATCTTGATTGTCATTAGTATCTACATTACCATCGTGGTCTATATATGTCACATATACATCACCTTGTGATATAGCAGCAGCAACATAAGGATATACTTTCTTATAAGCATTAACACTAGAGCCTACAAACCCATCTTTTTGTACAAGATTACTTGTTTGAGAGTCTCCTAATAGCAAGCAACCTGCAGTATTTTCGTCAGTATTACCTGTATGCCATAAAATATATTCAAACCCTGGTACATCATTAACATGTATCATACCTTTGTGCATATCACCATACTTAGATTGATATCTACTATGAAATCCACCTTCTTTTCTTAATGAAAGTTTGTATTCACCAGCAGGTATTCTTGTTTCACCCCAGACTTTTACATCACGTTGTTCATCTTCCAGTGTATAGCAAAGAAATTTTCTTTTACCGTTAACAACATCAAATAAAATTCCAGATGTTGAATCTTCTTGTGAACTTATTCTTAATACTTCTAGTTTCATTCTTCTTCTCCTGCGTCTGGATTTTTAATATACAAAGGTTGTATGACATTAATATTAGTTATCATTAATGTATCTTCCCTTACTTTTACTGCATTAACTTTAAACATTTTATCTTGATTATTGTTAGTTCTACTAACTAATTCTTTTAATATAACTAAAGTATCTGCATCAGTTACTGATAAATCACTCATTATTTTTCCTTCCTAAATCCAATGGTAAGCAACCATACACCTAATGTAATTATAGTAGCTAAACCTGTTATTTGTTGAGCAGAACCTGTCAAGGTTAATGTAGCAATAACTAAACCTACTAAAGTCCAACTAAGGTTTAATGTTTCTTTAATTGCTGCAATAAACCAAGACCATAGTCTTTTAATCATAATGATTTCCTAAATACAAATGCTGCCATAGTAGCTATTCTAGTCAAAATAACAGGCACTACAACTTCTTGTGCTTTTTCTTTCTGGTCATTAGTCATGTCATCTCCAATGGTTGTTAAATTTATTTCTTGTATGTTGATATCTGTTAATACTTCAATTGGACTATCTAAAAACTCTTCAAATTGCACTTCTGTAACAACATCAGCTAATGTATAGTTTTCAACATCAGCATTTTCTACTGCACGTTCTACATATTCTTCAACAGCAGTAGCGACAGATTCATCTTCTTTTACAGCTTCAGCAATTATTTCTACGTCTTCAGTTTTAACTTGTAATACTTCAGCAACAACTTCTACTTGTTCTTCAGTAAGTTCTTCTACATCTTCAATAGCTTCTTCAACTACAGCTTGAATAACTTCTTGTACTTCTTCAGATACTTGTTCTAAATTCTGTACACCAACATCATTAACTTCTTCAAGTACTTCTACAACTTCTTCTGTGTCGAGTTCTTGCACATATACTTCAATGGCTTCTTCAACTTCTTCATTAGATAATTCCTCCTCAATAATAGGTATATCAATTACTTCTTCAATTTCAGCAACTTCTTCTTTAAGTTCTTCTTCAGTTAATTCAATAGTTTCTTCATCTTTAAAAAAGGTAAATATTTCAACTACTTCTTCTTCATCTGATTCCAAAATTTCTTCTTGAAATTCTTCTTCTGTAAAGGTGTCATCTTCAAATATATCTTCGACCAACTCATCTTGTACCTCTATTAAATCTTCAATAACATCTTCTTCTTTTGGTGGAAAAAGGTCATTAGCTATTATAATATCAAAAACATCTACTTCTATATCTTCAATATCTTCAATAATTATAATTTCTACTTCTTCAAATTCTTCAAGAAATTCTTCTATTTCAATATATGTTTCAACAAACTCTTCAAATTCTTCATCATTTTCAAATTCAATGATTTCAATAAACTCTTCATTTTCTTTAAGCTCAAGAGCTTTAGCATCTTTTTCCATTTGTTCTTCAAGCTCAAGTATTTCATCTTCAGTAAGTTCAATAAACTCTTCATTTTCATATCCGTCTTCCAAATCATCATATATAAAATCATCATCATAAAACTCGTCTCCGATTTCTTCCATGTCTTCTTCAATAATTTCGATGTCATATAGTTCTAAATCTCCTCTTTCAACTTGTTCGTCAGTTAATTCTACACCATATAAATCAAAATTCTTTTTACGTTCATTATCTCGTTCAACAGTACCGTCTTCTATTTCATGTTCTTCATATTTACTAACAGTTCCATCTTCCATTACAACCTCAAACGTTTCAGGTTCAGGAGGAGGTGGTGGTATATATGGTTCTGGTTCAGGTTCTGGTTCTGGAGCTATAAAAGGAGGCAAGGTAGTAGTAGTAGTTGTAGTTGTATATTTAAAACTTATGTCATCTACTAAAGTCCAATCATTAAGTGATAATGTAAATTTATCTATAAATGTTGTAAGAGTTTCTCTTATGTTATAAACAATAACTTCATACATACTTTCAGCACTTGTAAAAGTTTGTGCATCAATAGTATTAGTTTGTGTAGTTTCATCAGTATGAGTGTAAGTTACTGTACTTTGATTATTTAAAGCACCAATAGTAAAACCAACTTCATAAATATCTATGTCATGTTCTACTTCATCAATAGTTGTTGTTTCAGGTAAATCAAATTCATAATCTTCACCATCACCACCGTGTTGTCTAAACTCTAAATTAATACAATAATCATCACAACCATATTGACCTGACCATGTATTATTTATATCTATATTATTTTCTACTTCATTACCTTGTATATCAAGTTCATCTTCAGGTATAACTATATCTGTACTTTGTTCCCAAGTTTCAGGTACAGTTGTTGTAGTAGTCGTAGTAGTCGTTGTCGTGCTTGTAGAGCCGTTTTCAGGGATAGTTGTGGTAGTTGTGGTAGTTGTCCCATCAAATGTTTCTACCTCCTCCACTTCTCCTTCTGGGATAGTAGTAGTAGTAGTAGTAGTAGATACAGTAGTGGTAGTAGTACTTGTAGAATTATCTGTTTCATCAGCAATTACAGGTATAGGTATTAATAATGATAACGCAATACAAATGCGTGAAAGTTTATTGAACACCTACTATCGTTTGCCACCATGATACTCCACTGCATGGCCCTCATCTACCATTTGTTGATTTATATTTACACCGTTAATAAAAAATTCTCCTAATATTCTTCCGAATTTACCTTTACCATGAGATTGTAATTCAATAGAATCTACTGCATCATAGAACTCTTTAGATAACCACTCCTTAGCAGCCAACCCTCTGACTTTCTCCTCTTTATCTCTTGTTCGTGATTCAGGAGCATTGATACCCATAAGTCGTACACGACATTTATGCCACACATCAAAACCCAGATCAATTCTGACATCTACTGTATCTCCATCAACTACTCTAAGTATTTCTACTCCGTAGTAAAACTTCATCTACCACCACAG
>MDTE01190812.1_pt1 | contig 17984 bp, 14 predicted proteins | sample 811231 | NCBI WGS metagenome assembly MDTE01 (sample SAMN05326651, study PRJNA326480) | marine metagenome | isolation source: seawater | place: Indian Ocean: Red Sea | collected 2010 | reverse complement strand
CTGCCCGTTCAGGACGACGTCAGTCACCGTCTGGTTGAGATTCCGCACTGTATCGATAACGGCCTCGACCGTCTGGGTCTCCGCAGGACGTTGAAACACGCGGATGACGACGCGCGTCGCGTAACTACCCCGCTCGACTCGTTCTCCTGAAATGTGGAGTGGCTGGAAGCCGTGGCCGTTAAAGGACGGTCGGTCGATAAACATCTCGAAGACGATCGGAAAACGCACGCTGCGATATTGCTGGAAACGGGCCGGTGAGTAGGCGAACTCTCGGATCGTCCATCCGGCATCGACGAGGCTTGAATCCACCACGATCGAGAAGCCAAAAGAATCCACCTCGGCGACAGGCCCGGTCATCAGGGGCTGATCCGGAATCTTGCCGCAGTAGATCGTGCTCAGTGCGATTAACATCGTGACGAGCAGGATTCTGAAGTTCTGCGGCCGATAGTCCCTATATAAGCTCATCTGTCACCAATCGAGGTCAAACGGAGTCCTTGGTTTTCGCGCTTCTTGTCCCTAACCTTCTGTAACGTCGGGTCAATGGATCCGTTCCCTCCCAGTTTGCATGGTACACGATGACGACGAGACAACATCTGAGAGGACAACTGGAGGCGGATATTTTGCGCCTTCAGGACATGATCCTGCGGGTTTCTCGGGGCGAGTCCCTGATAAAGCCAGAGTGTGACGAACTGCGGGGGGCCGTACAGATCAAGCAGGCATTGCTGGCGGGGGGCAGGCGACGCGGTCCCTGGACCTGACGCCTTCAAATCTTCAATTCTAGATCCCGAATCCTCGATCTAGATCACTTCCGTCTCTTCTGCCTTGGAGGTCGTCAGCCGATACTCGAGATCGTTGATGATATCCTTCATGCTTCGGATCCGTTCCTCGCACAGATCCTCCTCATCAGCCATCTCCTTCTGCTCGTCCTCCTTCTCCTTCTTCAGTCCCTTCACCTTGTCTAGGTCCTGCTGCACGCCGCGGAGGCGGTGCTCCAATTTTCGCATGCCCATTGACGTGTAGTACTTCACACCAAGGACACCGGCAAAAGCGCAGATCAGCAAGTAGAACACGGCACTACCGTTTGGTTCAGGTTTAGACTAGACGGCTTGGATAAGGAGGGCCTGACCCTTCCGCGGTCCCATCGCTTTTTCGAGCGCGCCACGGGCGAAATCAATCCCACCCTGCGAGACATACTGCCCCGCAATCAGCATCTGCTCGAACTCTTCGAGGACCTCGTCCTCCTGCTCGGTAGTGACGACCTCGAGCGCGGCGATGTTCTGGGCGATCCGCTTGATCTCTATGTCGGTCAGGTATTTCATCACCTTAGCGGTGGTCTTCTAACCAAGGGAGATCATCAGAATCGCGACTTTTGTACCGGCGGATAGTTCTTCGCCATCATGTTCTTCAGCCACGCCCTACCTCAATTTCGCGCGTGCGTATCGTCTGGATACGGCTTCTGACACAATATATACCATATATCGGCATCTGCAGGCCACACATCTAATCGGAATCAGGTCAAAAGAGGCCAGGCAGAGGCCTGGTCTCCCTACCGCCTCACGAAGTGTCCGTAAGACACTGTTTTTGCACGTGCCTACACTGCAACACAAAAGCCCAAATCGCGCTATAGCGACCCGGGCCTTCGTTCGTTTGGTAACTCGGGTCAGCTGAGCTTACCCATCTTCTCCAGCAGCGCAATAATCTGGCCCGCGGCCTCTTCAGGCGTGCACTCCGAGGTCTTGATGACCAGCTCAGGATTCTCGGGCGCTACATAAGGATCGGAAACCCCCGTGAAGTTCGGAATCTCGCCGGTTCGCGCCTTCGCATACAGACCCTTCGGATCGCGCTCCTCGCACAGCTCGACGGGCGTATCGATGAAAATCTCCGCGAAGTCCCCGTCCGCCATCAGCTCGCGGACTGCCTCCCGATCTTCCTTGTAGGGACTGACAAAACTCGTGAACGTGATCACGCCGGCATCGGTGAACAGTTTCCCGACTTCACCGATGCGACGGATGTTCTCCGCGCGATCTTCGGCCGAGAATCCGAGATTTTTGCTCAATCCGTGACGGATGTTGTCTCCGTCCAGCACATAGGCGAGACGCCCCTGCTCGACAAGAATGTGCTCAGCCGTGAATGCAATCGTGCTCTTTCCGGAGCTGGGGAGCCCCGTCAACCAGATCATCACGCCCTTCTGGTTCAGCAAGCCCTCTCGCTTCTCGCGGCCGACGTGGCCCTCATGCCACACGACGTTCGTTGCTTTGACCTCTGCCAAGACTGCCCTCCTGCACATAAAAAAGAAAACGGGTTGGACAGACCGACCACACCCGCAGGGAGATAACGTGCTCTGCTACAGGCTATAACGTCACCAAAGACCCTGTTGGACGCAAGGGTTTTCGGTGAGAAGGGGACCTTGTCAGGCACATCCGAGCAGTCTCGGCAGGTCCTGGTCAGCGTGAGGAGCCAGATGCGGGTCACCTGGTGGGATAGCTCAGACCGTGACCGACCGGGAACAGTGTGTCCGCTTCTTCGTAGCCGGGCGCATCGGACGCCTGGTTCAGGGCGAACAAGAACGTCCAGCTTCACAAGGCGCATATCGATTACGTCTTCCCGGGGTATACGGCGTTTGATGAACCGACGTTCTACCGGCCCGATGACAGCATGCGTCGATCGCTCAAACGGAAGATCAGTGCTCGGGTTCGGGCCCCTGCGGAGGGAGACCAACATCTGAGGCACGCGAGGGGCTTCCGTCTAACGATGGTCGCCTCTCTGTGTATGCCGGGTTGCGTCAGCGAGAACGAGGCCTTTTTGGTATACTTCCCCCTTCCATAGCAACCAGAAGGGCACCGATGAGCCTCCGACACATCCATTTCCCCCTGAAAGATGCCGGTCTTCGTGACGATGTCGGCGTGCTGGGCAAGCTGGTCGGCGAAGTCGTCGAAGAGCAGGCCAGCGAGGCCGTCCTCACGCAGGTCGAATCCGCGCGACGCGCCGCCATCCGACGCCGTCAGGGCGACCCTGAAGGTGAAGGCGAGTTGTCGGATGCTCTGTCGCGTATTGAGGACACATCCTCATTTATCCGCGCCTATTCCGTCTTCTTCCAGATCGTCAACCTCGCTGAACGTGTGCACCGCATCCGTCGGCGTCGCGATTATCACCAATCCAGTGATGCCCCCCAGCCCGGCGGGATCGAAGAAGCGATCAAGCGACTCGCCTCGGCCGGCATCGGACTCGACGATTTCCAGACCCTCCTGAACCGACTCTCGATCGAACCGATCTTTACAGCCCACCCGACCGAATCGACGCGTCGCAGTATCATGCGCAAGCATCTTCGCGTCGCTCGCATGATGGTCGAGCGGCTTGACCCATCCCTGTCACCCCAGGAGACGCGACGTCTGCTCGAGCGAATTCGCGGGGAAGTCACGACCCTCTGGCAGACTGAGGAGCATCCTGACACCAGCCGTACGGTCGGCGACGAGTCCGAACACGTGCTCTTCTACCTGACAGAAATCCTCTACCGGATCGTCCCGCCATTCTACGAAGCACTCGAAGACGCCGCCCGGCAGGTCTACGGGTCTGGGTCGACCGACCTGATTCTGCCCAGTCTGATCCGGTTCGGCTCGTGGGTCGGCGGCGACATGGACGGCAACCCCAACGTCACGGCTGACACCATCCTGGATACCGTCCGGATGCATCGGGCCGCGATCTTCCATCTCTACCGGGAAGAACTCGAAGGGCTGTACCAGCAACTGACGCAGTCCGGGCCGCACAGCTCGGTGAGCGATGAACTCACCGTCAGGATCGAGGGCTACGAACACACCTTCCCCGATACCGTCGACCGGTTCCCTATCCGGCATCGGAACATGCCATATCGTCGGCTGATCAGGCTGATTCAGGCCCGGCTTGAAGCGACCCTTCACGGACACGCGTCCGGCTATGCGGGTCACGAGGAGTTGATCGACGACCTTCGGTCGATCGCGCGAAGTCTCGAGGAGAACAAGGGTCAACACGCCGGCCAGTTCCTGGTCGAACGCATGATCTCTCGGGTGCAGACCTTCGAGTTCCATCTGGCTGCCCTGGACCTGCGCCAGGACAGCCAGATGCATCGCAAAGCGATCGGGTCTCTCCTGGAAGATCACAGGTGGGAGGAGCGGACAAGCCAGGAGCGCTCGCAACGCCTGATCGAGATCCTGGCAGGTCCTCCGCGTAGCCCATCGCCAGAGGACGAACACACCGCCGGCACGCTGTCCGTGTTCCAGGCTATCCAGCGGGCTCGAACCGAGATCGGCAACCGGACGATCGGAATCTACATTACCAGTATGACCCAGGGCATGGACGATGTCATGAGCGTGCTCGCGCTCGCGAAGTGTGCGGGCATCGACAGCAACGGTCGGATCCCGCTCGATGTGACGCCCTTGTTCGAAACGGTCGAGGATCTGCGCGCCGCACCCGAGATTCTCGACAGCCTGCTGTCTGACGAGACCTATCGCGCGCATCTCGAGGCTCGCGATAACAGACAGGTGGTCATGATCGGCTATTCCGACAGCGGCAAGGACGGCGGCATCGCGGCTGCCAGGTGGGCGCTCCATCAGGTGCAGTCGCAGCTGACGGAAATCGCGGAACGGCACGGAATCGAGCTGACACTGTTCCACGGGAGAGGCGGCACTGTCAGTCGAGGTGGCGGACGTGTCGACCGAGCCATCGAAGCCTCACCGACCGCTTACGCGATCGGCCGGTTCCGGATGACAGAACAGGGCGAGATGATCAACCAGCGATATGGCGTCCGTGACATTGCCGAGCGCACCTGCGAGCGCATGTTCGCACCGATGGCGCTGGCCTCCGCCGGTCTCCTGAAGATCGAGGTCAACCCCCTGTGGGAGCCGGTCGCCAACACCCTCGCAGAGGAAAGCCGAAAAGCCTATCGCTCACTCGTCTACGAAACACCGGATTTCCTGAGCTACTTCCGAACGGCGACCCCGATCGATGTCATCGAGCGAATGCAGATCGGTTCCCGGCCGTCCTCACGCCGGAAACAGAGAGGCATCGAGGATCTGCGGGCAATCCCGTGGGTCTTCGCCTGGACCCAGAGTCGGCACCAGTTGACGGGCTGGTATGGGCTAGGTAGCGGCCTGGTCGCAGCCGTGGACCGGCACGGACGCCAGGCCGTTGAAGGCGCCATCCTCGAGTGGCCGTATCTGAGCACGCTGCTTGGCGATATCGAAAGCGATCTTGCCGCCGCGGACCTGGACATCGCCCGGTACTACGCCGAACTCACCGGCGACAGCGATCACCCGATATACAGCAGGATCCGGGAAGAGTACCAGCTTAGCATCGACACGCTCCTCAGCCTCAAGGGGAGCACCTACCTGCTGGAGGAAGATGAAGTACTTCGCCGAGCGATCGACCTTCGCAACCCGTATATCGATCCGCTCAGCCTCCTACAGGTACGTCTCCTACGCGACTGGCGCAAAGATGATCGGCCGGACGACGACCGTCTTCGCCAGCTCGTATCGACGGTCAACGGAATCGCCCAGGGCATACAGAACACGGGCTGACCAGTCAGTTGCGCTGTCCCCCATCTAGCTGCACCGTATAAGCCAAGTCAATCCACGGGCCCACTAAGGAGTGTTTGATGGCCGAACAGATCCCTGTCTCACAAGAGACACTCGACAAACTCAAAACCCCCAGTACCGCCACGCTCACGTCGGTGCTCGGAAAGCACGACCTCAGGAACACATTCATGTACGGCGTGTCACCCCTCCAGTCCGGCACAAGAATGGTGGGATCCGCATACACGATGCGATACATCCCGTCCCGGGAGGACATCGACCGCGGTCCCGTGGACAACCTCGTAGACCTGCAGCGGATCGGCATCGAGGCTATCGGCGAAGGTGAGGTCTTCGTGATCGACGCCCGTGGCGATGACAGCGCGGGTACGATGGGATCGATTCTGGCCACTCGTATTCAGGTCAAAGGGTCGGCCGGTATCGTTACAGACGGAGCCTACCGGGACAGTCCGACGATCGCCGGCCTCGACATTCCGGCTTACGCTCGCTCGATGAATGCCCGGACGAACAAGACGATCCACAGCCCCATCGGTCTGCAGGAGCCGATCGCGTGCGGCGGTGTGGCCGTGTATCCGGGTGACATCATAGTGGGCGACGACGAGGGCGTGGTTGTCATTCCTCGCCATCTGGCTGCGGAGGTGGCGGATGAGGCCGCGGAGATGGAGTTGAAAGAGGACTTCATCACGGAGCGGATCATAGGCGGGGCGAGCATTGTCGGGACGTATCCGGCCGATGAGAAGACGACGGCGGAATTTGAGGAGTGGAAGAAGAGGCGCCAGGGATAGAGGGCTGAGAGCTGACGGCAGGGGCAGGATAGCCTTTCAGCCCTAGGGGAAACACAGAATAGCAGGATCAAGGTCGCGGGTTATGGCTCGCGGTCTTTTTCTTTATGGCTGAACCTGCTGGCTAGGTCCAGGAATATTCTGATCGGCTTCTGGCTCGGACGTTTCGGTCTCTCATCTCGGTCAGAAATTCGTCGATCAGTTCCGCCGGCATGCCGAAGTTCATGACGTGGACGCCGGCGGCGCCGTGTTCCATCACATCTTCCGCGACCTTGAACGCCCACTCGAGGGACGGGCGTTGGAAGTCCTCCATCTCCATCACCCGGTGGAGGGAGGCATCGACGAAGACGCCGGGGAGTCGGCACAGCACCTCGAAGGCGCGTTGGCTGCCGACGAGCGGGATGGACGGGATCGCGAGCTTCGGTTCGTCCTCCCTCCCCTTCCGGAGCAACGCATACCAGTCGGAGAACGCGGCAGGGTTGGTAATCGCTTGTGTCTGACTAAACCGGGCGCCGGCGTGACGCTTGTTGTGCAGTCGCTGGACGCTCACCGTGGTCGGCGTCGAAAACGGGTTGGATGCGCAACCGATGAACGGCACGATCCCCAGCCGATCGCGGTAGTCTTCGAGCTTCCCGTTCACGGCGTGAATCATCTGCAGACTGTCCATCGGGAACCACGTCTGCTGATCGACGCCGCGATCGACGTCCGGCAGCCAGTCTCCGGTCAGCAGCAAAAAGTTCCGATACCCAATCTCCATCGCGGCCTCGAGCTCTTCGAGCAGTTCAGGCTCCTCGTGGTCGCGACCGCAGAACTGGATCACCGGCTCGACGCCGTGCGCGAGTACCACCTTCGCGGTCTCGGTCGAGTGAAGTGACGGCACCCCGCCGGCATTGGTCGTCGTGTTGACGGCATCCACCTTGTCCGCGACGCGCCGCATGATCCGCTCGACCCGTTTCAGTCCGTCCGCCGTCCGCGGCGACGGAATCTCCAGCGTCACAACAAACTCCTGGTCATACATCTTACGCGCCAGCTCTGAACTCGCTGCAATATGGCTCGCATCAACAACGGGTTGAGGCAGGCGGGTCCTGCGATCGCTCCCCTTGACAAGATTGACGTAACTCGCCGTGTTGAAGAGCTCTTTCTTCGGCGCAAGGTGGAGCGTATCGGGAGCGATCTCTCGTTTCTGATCGATCTGCATCCACACGCAGTCACGATCCGGCAAGACCTCGCATCTCCCCTCGAGCGTCCCGCCACACGGACCGTTGCGCAGACCCTTCGGACAGTTCATCGGGCAGATCATGGCCGTATGGGACAGGACGCACTGGCCGCACGACTTACAGTCGAACAGCTTCTCTTTGATGAGTTTTTCGATCTGGTAGATCATCACGTTCCAGGTCCCGTGTTTTCAGGCTCCTGACCTTGGACTACCCCTCTACGGGGCGCTCGGTTCGGATTAAGGCGCGTACTTCTGTCTGGACGTGACGTTCGACGACCGGTTTGTCGGAGCCGCCGTCGCGTTCGCCCCACACGACAGTAACCTCGGTCCCGTCGACGGCGTGGGCCTGGTTAACCATGGCGAGTGAGAACCAGTGTTTGACGTTCGATGTGTAGCAATTATAGGTCGACAGACCGATCGTTTCACCGTTCAGCAGAACGTCATCGAACGGGCAGGCAGAGTACTGGGATCCGGGTGTCTCCATGTACTTGTAGCGTTCGCCGTCGCCCAGCATCCCGGCGAAAATCCGCTGTACGTCCTCGTCGTTCCAGACCAGCCAGACTTTCTCTCTATGCGGGCCGTCCGCGATTTTTTCGAGGGCTTCCCGGCCTATGAAGTCGTGATCGAACTTCACGTGCATGCCGTATCCGAGATCCCAAGGCGTCTGGTAGTAGTCCTCGACGTTGTCGGAATAGAAGCTGCCGCCGAGCGACAGGCTGCCTTCGAATCCGTCGGCCGACAGCCACTCCCGGTAGGCCTTCATCGAATCGGTATAGAGGGCGGGGAACGGGGACGGAATCCAGCCCGACTCCGGTGACACCGTCGAATACGCTCGGGCACCTACCTCGCGCAGCCCGTGCACCTTCCCTACCTCGGTCAGCGCATCTCGCACCGCTTCACCGTCTTCGGACGCCCCGAAAATCTCGAGTCCTTTGGCCCTCGCCATTCCGTGGCCGAGCCCGTTGACATCCTTACCGGCAATCCTGAACTGTCCGATGTTGAAGAACTTGATCTTCGGAACCGGTCCGTCCGCCGCCGTTTCAATGATATCCATGGCGTTCGGTCCCTGAATCTGGTAGCGGAACGTCTTGCGTCGACCGCCCTGTTCAACCGACCGAATATCTCGCGTCACGGTCACGTCGTAGTCGCCAGTCTCCGCGTGGTAGGCAACCCAGTTCGGTACCGAAGGTCGTCCGCTGATGTTGACTTTGTTCTTGGCCAACCCGAACAGGATCGCATCGCCGATCACGTAGCCTTCCTCGTTGCAGCACACGATCTGCTTCGCCTTGTTCGGGCCGAAGTTGCTGAACGTGTTGACCGCCAAGTCGCTCAGCAACCGCATCAGGTCGGGACCTTCAAAGTAGATGTCCGTCATGTGCTTCGAGAGATCGAACAACACGGCGGACTTGAACCACGCCTCCTGCTCGTCCGCCCAGTTACTGAACTCGGGCGCAATCGGGAAGATATACGCGCCGGTCGGCGCGTTCCGCATCATCTCCACGGGATTCTTCCAGGACTGAAGCTTCTGTTCGAGGGATTGTGACATGGGATTCTCCATTCGGTGGATCAGTCGAAGATGATAGTGCGGTTGCCGCTGATGAAGACGCGCTCCTCGAGCACAAGCTTGAGGGCCCGCGCGAGGACAGACTTCTCGACGTCCCGACCGGCCTGAGCCATATCCGCGGCGGAATGGGTGTGGTCGACAGGAATCACATTCTGCGCGATGATAGGACCCTCATCCAGATCGTCCGTAACAAAGTGTGCGGTTGCCCCGATGATCTTGACGCCTCGCTGGAACGCCTGCCCGTAGGGGTTCTCCCCAACGAACGCCGGAAGGAATGAGTGGTGAATATTGACCATTCGCCCAAGAAACTGGCCCACGAAGTCAGCGCTGAGAATCCTCATGTACTTCGCCAGCACCAGGTAATCGACCGGATAGGGATCGAGCGTCTCCAACACGCGAGACTCGTGCTCGTCACGGTCCACCCCTTCGTGCGGGATACAGTGGAACGGCACGTCGAACCGCTCGACCAGATCTCCGAGATCGGGCCTGTTGCTGACGACCGCGTGGATGTGCCCGCTGAACTCTCCAGCAGAGTGTCTCAGGAGCAGGTCACCTAGGCAGTGAGATTCTCGGGTCACCAGAAGGACGACGTCCTTCGTCCGGGATACGCCGATCGTCACGGACGCGGCTTCAGGGAGCGTGTCGCGCAGCTGTTCGGAAATGACTTCCGTGTCGCACTGACCTTCCAGTTCCGCCCTCAGGAAGAACCGCGACCGTTTCGCGTACACAAACTCTCCGTTGGACAAGATGTTCAGTCCGTGGTCGAAAATGACCTTCGTGATTTTGAAGATGAGGCCCGTCGCGTCGGGACACTCGACTCTCAGGATATATCGGGTCATAGGTACTCAAGTTGGTTGATCAATAGAGTTTCATTACCCAATATGATACATTTTAAAGGGCAGAATCGAATTGCATATCGGGCACAAGAACAATGGAGAATCGGGCATATGCAGGGACATGTACAGCCGATCGATGTCAGGATACCCAACGACGGAATCACTGTCCTCGAGAGTATTCACGGTCCAGCTTTCCGGATGGCGCCCCGGGTGGACCCGTTCCACAAACTGATTCTCGTTGGTCGTGGTTCGGTCGACGTGCGTAGCGAAGGACAGACGACTCGATCGTCGGAGGGCGGACTGGTCTTTGTCCCCCAAGACGTTCAACACCAGATCGAAGACGTCGCTGCATCGACCCTGTTCCTCCTCTGTTTCTCGGACCAGATGGGTGCAGGCCTGGCGGACTGGTCGGTGATTCGGGAACAGATGGGAGACGAGATTCGTGCGTGGACAGCCCTCCCGTTTGCGTCATCCCTGCTTCCGTTATGGCGTCGTGCGTTGGCCGAGCAGGAACGGGGTGACATCGGTAGTCGCGCGCTCCTGAAGGCGGAGACGGTCGGCCTCCTCGTTCGGCTGGCACGCTCCGTAGAGTCGTTCGAGGATGAGCAGAGCAGGATGGACAGCTTTATCGACGAGATTGGGCGTACGTCCTTCGAACCGTGGACAGTCGATCAGGGTGCGGCATGGGTCGGTGTTTCACGGCGACAGTTTACGAAGTCTTTCAAGGCGGCGACGGGAATGACCTTTGTTGACTACCTGACCGCGCAGAGGATCGATCGGGTGAAGGAGCTATTGGCGTCAGGGGGATATACCGTTGCCGGCGCAGCGTATACCTGTGGGTTTGGGGATTTGGCTCATTTCTACAGGACGTTCAAGCGGCGGGAAGAGGTTACGCCGCTTGTTTGGATGAGGTCTTGAGCAAAAGTCGAGAGTCGCGGGTCCGCGGGTCACGGGTCTAAAGTCGAAGGTCAAAAAGTCGAAAGTCTAAGGCGAGCGTGATCGAGATTCAGTGGCGACCGCCGACGGCATTGAGCGTGCTATTGGGATGCAATATTGCGGCGTCGATGCGTGTCGATTCGTGACTCGCCCCGTTCCGGGGCTGAAACGTGATTTACTTGGTGGTCTTGGCGCCCTTGGCGGTTTTTGCCGTTAGGTTGTGTTCCAATCGCCGAAGTAGAGGTTGTGGCCAGCGTCGGGCTACCAAACGGCGTCGACGATGATGGCGATAGCGATGCCGAAGGCGTTACCGACGATGAGGCCGATGAAGAAGGGTTGCCAGCGTCTGTAGGCGGTGATGCCGCCGACTTTCATGATCAGGATCTTGAGCACCTAGGCGATGAAGACGGAGCCGATGGGATCGACCGGCCACCAAGAGAAGCGGTAGCAGGCGTAAGTCAGTCGGGCCAGCTGGCGTTAACCCGCTTGTCGTTCTCCGCGTATTGGAGCAGGAACGGGACGTCGATGTTCGGAACGAGATCGGCTGGGACCTGGCGACCGCAGAATGGGACTACGGCGTCGATCACGTCTGGAATCGTGGCGGCGGCCGCCACCGAAACAGAAGCCGACGACGCCGACCTTGCCGCTGCATCGTAGATGGGCTTTCGGGTATCGGGCGGCAGCGATGGAGTCCTGGATCATCTTGCCGCGATCCACCTGACGCTGCAAAACTCTGCCTTCGTCATCGGTTCCCAGATAGCCGCCCTTCTGGGCAAGGGCGTCAGGCTTTCTGGGGATCAGACTGGGAGCGACCACCATACAGTCATGAACTAATGCGCGCAGTTGAAACCGCAACCGCAAGGTCTAGCCTCATAGCAGAACGACAGCCTATGTCCATCATCACCAAGTCGATCGGCCAGCTTCGGGGGAGCCGAAAGCGTCGAGGGGATCCGAAGGTTGGTCAGCATCTTCGGTCATTAGGTGAGACGGACCACGGCCAGCTGTCAGCCAACAAACAACAAGGAGGTGCGACCCACCGCGTCGCACCCCCTTATCACTTGTCTGGGCGATGTTCCTAGTGCGTACGACCTCGCACAAGCAGCACCATCAGATCACTTTCCATCTCCGCAACACGGTCCGGCATCTTCTCCGCCAGATCTTTCTGCTCGAACGGATCGTTTGCCAGATTGTAGAGCTCGTAGGGCGCTTCTTTAAACTGGACCTTCTCCCCTGTCCATTCTGGTCGCTCAGAGAAACACAGCTTCCAATCCCCTTCCCTGAAGGACAGCAGTCCGTGTCCCGTCTGCAGGATCGCCGTCGTCCGAATCGGGTTCGGGACGTCCTTACCCAGCATAACCGGGCTAAGGTCGAATGAGTCACCAGCTGATGCGTCCGGAACCTCCTGACCCAGAAAGCCGGCGGTCGTCGCATACATATCCGCGAGAGTAATCATCTGATCCGACTCGGTACCCGCGGGTATTTTTCCAGGCCAGCGGACGATGAACGGCACGCGGAAGCCGCCCTCGTAGTTGCTGCCCTTGTAGCCGCGCAGATCACCGTTTGTACGGTGGCCGTATTTCTCCCTCGCATCGGTCTTCGCTCTCTTGGCCTTCTCCTGAACATCCTGTGAGGGGTCTCTCAGGTTCAGAACCTTCCCTGCGTTGCGGACGTCATTCCGCTGCCCGCCGTTGTCGCTCGAGAAGACCAGAATGGTGTTGTCCGCAAGCCCCAGTTCGTCGAGCGCGTCCGAGATCTCCCCCACGTGATGGTCGAGCTCGTTTATGTAATCGCCGAGTTGCCCGATCTCGCTCGTCCCGCGGAACTGCACGGCCGGTGTGATGTGAGTATGCGTCGCCACGAGCGCGAGGTAGATCATAAACGGGTTGTCCCGATTCTCTCGCATGAACTCAATCGCCTTCCCAGTGAGCGTCGAATCGACCTCGTCATCGTAGCGGATCTGGGTCAACTGTTCGTGGGTCGGCTTTCCGGGTAGTTCGTCCACACTGTCCTTCAGCCACAGAAGCCGGTGATTCTCGACGTAGGTCTTCCAGCCGTCGTTGTGATTCGTCGGCAGGCCGAGGTGGTAGTCGAACCCGATGTCGTTCGCCCCCGGTTTGATCTCCCCTGCCCAGTTCGCGATCGTCTCGTGCCCAAAGCCAAGATGCCATTTCCCGATGTGCGCCGTGCGATACCCCTGCAGCTTGATGAACTTCGGCCAACTGACCTGGTCAGGGCTAATGGTGAGCGGCGTATGGTATCTCGCCGGCTTGTCCCGCAGAGGGCCGCGACACGGGTAGGCTCCCGTGAGCAGTGCGTATCGTGAAGGGGAACATACGGCGCCGGGGGCGTAGGCCTGCGTGAACCGCATCCCTTGGGACGCAAGGCGGTCGATGTTCGGCGTGGTGACCTTGGACGGCCGATGGAAAACCTTGATGTCGCCGATTCCCACGTCGTCGGCGAGGATGAAGACGATGTTCGGTTTCTCCGTCGCGCCCGTCTCAGCACGGAGGAAAAACAGAACGACGAGGATCGCAAATGCTTTTGCTAGTATGGTGTTCATTGTGGTTGACCAATCTAATGATGTGAGTCGCCCCTGCTACCGACACATCAAGGATTGCTAGACCTTTCTACCTATGCAAGAATAACAGCCGTGTCCTGAAGCTGACTCAACGGGTCTTCTGTCATTCACGCGTCCGTGTAGATGGCATCGGCCAGAAGACAGGACCGATCGGCCAGCGCCAGCACCTTCTGCTTGTAGCGCGCGTTCTCTTCCCACGCCTCGCTCATGCCCCGATCGAAATCGATTCCCCGGCACGAGAAGAAGAACGTGTTGATAGTGAGTTCTCCGATCAACCGGTGACCGTTGACCTCTCTGTCGGATCGGCGAATCGCCTGAATCAACCTCAGAAATAGCTGGGCCTTCGTTACCGATTCTGCCGGAGAAACGATCACCGTATCAATAAACAGACTCAAACCTCGGAAGCCGCAGTTTCCAGCCCCCGGATTCGCAACATAAAATTCCGCCATCTTGGTGCTACGATCGCGGAGAACCTCATCCTTCGCCAAGCAGCAGGAAGCCATCACAGGCATCGTAACGTGCAAGGCTTGTCGGGCGACGCACGCCAAATGCAGGATATGCTCATCCGAATGGGATATTTGAAGCAGGTCGATCAAACGAGGGGGATGCGTTTCGAGCATCTGACGAAGCCTGACCATCGGTTCGGCGCTGTGCTTCACCTTCTGAATACCGTTCGCCGCATCGGCCTCTGTTTTCAGCGACTCGAGCAGATTGATCTCCATCTGGAATCGTGCTGCCAGATCGCCTTTACTTGCCATCGGATTCTCCTCGCATCGGTTGCATCTCGTCCCTCAGCGTCGCGCAAGCCCGATGAATTCTGCTCACCACCGTTCCCGTCGGCCCCGGGACCTCCCGGCTCTTTTATAGCTGTGGGCTGGCCAGAAGTGCGTCTCCGCACGCGCTGATGGGGCTCGTTCAACCACGCCAGCCCGATTAGTAGCGCATCGTCCCACACAGCTGCCGTCGTATCCGCGTCGTCACCCAGGCTACACCGAGCACAGTTTCTTCAATGATGATGATCTACCGAAGCACCAAAACAAGCTTACTGAAATCCAAAAGAAGGAAGTCAAGGTGTAGAGTCCCAGCATCGATGCCTTTTGCCTTCAAGGTCACGGTTATGCAAGAGAGCTATACAGGGCGGAAAGCTGAATAGCCACAGGACATTTCATTGAATTGACATACCAACAAAGACGGACACGAGCGAAAGACAATACCCTGATTCTCCTAGGGACCCCGAGATTCATCAAGCATCTCCAACCGACCGTTTCGTTCCGCGACAGCACGTGCTGTTCCCCAAACAGAATCTTCGGGTGCATCCGGATCGGCGCCCTTCTCGATCAAGAACGCGACCATCTCGTACTGATCGTGCCTGACCGCCTCCGCCAACGGAGTCCCACCGTGCTCCAGCTCTACAGCATCGACCTCCGCGCCATTCTCGATTAGGACCCTCGCCGTCTCGACCTTCCCTGTCCGTGCGCAACTGTGCAGGAACGTCTTGCCGATCCAGTTCGGCCGATTTACATCCAGGCCGTGATCGATCAGCTTCTGCGTCTGCTCAGGAGGCGGCACATTCCCGCCGTATATACTCGACGGAGCAATGTCTTTCAGTCTATCGCCAAAAATCTCAATGAAAAGATCGAAAATTTCCGGATCCTCGTGGCCGAGTACCTCGTGTGTAAATACCAGCTCGCTTCCAGCCGGACCGTCTGATTTCGTCTGGGCGATCAGTTCTCTCTTCCGGGTTTGCAAGCCCTCCTTGATCTCCTTGGCTGTCATATTCCAGACCGGCATATACGCACCGTGCTCACGAAGGAGGTCCTGCATGGCACCGCACGATTCGGGATGTTTCGCCTCGACGATTGTGATGCAGGAGCCGCTGGAATCTGAGTGTTGATTCGGGTCTGTACCCGCCTCCAGCAACAGCTTCGCGATCTCGAGATGATTCCTTTCTGATGCGGCAAACAGGGCGTGCCCCTGGGGTGCCAGATCCTCCGGCTGATTCGGATCCGCCCCGGCTGCAAGGAGCATTTTGACGACCGACAGCCGCCCATGCTTCGCAGCGTAGAACAAGGGACTCTGGTTGTGTCGGTTCAGTTGATTGGCGATCGAGCAGTCCTCTTTCAGAACCGTTTGGATGTGTTCGACATCACCCAACGCGCACGCCGTGCAGAAATCATACGTCGCATCCTTCGCCAGCAGGTATCCAGTCACGATCCAGGGATTCCTGATCGCATCATTGGACAAGTCACGTCTCCACCGGTATCCGTAGGATCCATTGATGGAAAGCAGGAGTGGAGTCTGACCGTCCGCCCGACACGCATCGATGCAGGCGCCTAAGTCCAAGAAAAGATCAATCAAAGCAAGCTGACGAGTGAGGACCGCCCAATGTATCGCTCCGTTTCCCAACGCATCTGAGGCAAGAACCAGATGGGGTTCCCTCGACACGATTGACGCGACAAGATCCGCGTTGCGGCTTTTGATCGCCTCTCGTAAGTCTTTGAAGTCCGGATGGTACTTGAAGCGCTCAGTCATCGCCGCTTCAAGTAGCTTCTTTACCGCTCGATGACCTCGTTCCTCCGCAACGTCCAGCATTTTGTCCCATGAGTTATACAAAAATCGAGACTGCCCTGGGTTCGCTCCTTGCTCCAACAGAAACTGCACGACTTCCGGATGGCCTTCCCGGACCGCCATATGAATCGGAAACTGATACCAGTGCTGCGCGTTAACGAGCCGTGGATCCTGATCGAGCAGCGTCTTCACCCGAACAATGTCACCGGCCGCACTCGCGCAGAATAGCGCCCAGGCGTCGTACCCATCGAGCGGCTCAACTCCGTACACATAATGGTCCGTCGCCATCGATTTCGGCTGCGTTAACTGCCGAACGCGCTCCTCAAAGACCTTGCTCTTCAAGGATCTCTCACCTCCAACTCCTGAATCACCTCCATCGCGTGCTGATTCACCCATCGCTGCAAGTGGAACTGCTCTCCGTATATAACGGGGGTCACTTCCCTGTACTCGTGTGGTCCCTCATCTTCGGTAAACCGAAGCGCCTTCCGAATCGACGCAGTGGCGTTCGGGTCGGCCCCCCTCTCCAGCAGCGTCCTCGCCATGCCGGCGTCCTTCTGCCGCCCGCACAGAAAAGCCTGCGACACCACCGAGTTGAAAAGCGGTGTGTGACCGCCGAACCCGTCGGGGTCGATTTCTGCCCGGACGTTTGGATCCGCTCCCTTCTCCAGAAGCCAGTCAAAGATTTCCTGCTCGTCGAAGTCCACTGCCATGTGGAGAAGCGCCGTGCCTTCAAGGGGCGTACCGTGCAGCCCTGAGCCCTCTTCACGCGAGTACGGATAGATGGCATTATATGGGAAACGACGTGCCAGCAGTTCGGAGTCCCGTTCGAGATGCGCCTCAAGGAGATCAACACGACCACGATGGAGGGCCATCACGGGCGTGTCTGGAAGAGCCGTCCCCTGGCTTTCCACGAGGTCCAGGCAACGATGTTTACCGTCCGGATTCCTGCTGTAGGTCTCGAGGATCATCCGCAACGGCTCCGTCGAATCGCCATCCGAATTCGAGAGGTCGGCTCCTAGCTCCTCCACAAGAAAAGACAGCCCATCCGCGTTCAGCGTCTCACACGGCAGCATCACCATTCCCGGTTCCGGCTTTCCTCCGTGTTCCGCCAGACCTCGGGCGACGTCAATCTTCCCCTGAAGGACCGCCCGGTCGAATGCGAACTGCACGTCCTCGGCTCCCAGGTCGAGCAGCAAATCGATCACGGCCAGGTCCCCCAGATTGGCCGCGAACGACAGCGGCGGGCCCCACGAAGAATCCTCACCGCGCACCTGCTCGGCCATCACATCCGGGTGCTCCATCACGATGCGCCGGATCTTGTCCAGGTCGCCAGCCGATAACGCGTGGGACAGCTCCACACCGAGCCTCAAGCGGGGCCAACTGGGGAACGCGTAGGTTCGCGCCAGCACGAGTTGAGCGTCCGACAACTTCGCTTCTTCGGCGGTCACGCCGCGAGGATGAAAAGACGCGAAGTCTTGGGCTACGTCAGGATCGCCCGAGACATAGCTGTCCAACAGAGCTTTGGCTTGGTTCCTGAGCTGCTCGAGACTGGGATCGAGAGGAAGGCGGCGCTTGGCCATGGCCATCTCCTTTCGGTGTTCTGCCAGCTACTCCACTGGCTTCTATCAACTGGTAAGGCGAGAGAAGTTAAGATCAACCAAGTTGCTTGATAATTATGTCGCATCTGGCTGGGTCGTGGGTAAGCCCGACACTCAGTCCCCACAGCCAATAGTGTGAACATCGGATAACCACCCAGGTGCGTGCCATTTCACAGGTCAGTTCTGCAGATTCGACGAGAGAGTGGAAATAGTATTCGAATCCCCGGTTGGTTGACCTGCCCCCATCTATGTGTCCATATCCAAAGTTAGGATGCGGCTGCAATTGGCGGTTTGATGACCACTGGTGCAGGTGGGCGGTAGTTGAGCGTACTGTGTGGTCGGTCG
>MDTE01116666.1_pt1 | contig 17984 bp, 12 predicted proteins | sample 811231 | NCBI WGS metagenome assembly MDTE01 (sample SAMN05326651, study PRJNA326480) | marine metagenome | isolation source: seawater | place: Indian Ocean: Red Sea | collected 2010 | reverse complement strand
GGTCGGGGGTATCGACGACGGGGGGCTCGCGGCGGTGGCGATTAACGAAGAGTCCGCGAAAGGGGAGGATGCGGCGTCGGAGGCTGCGCGCGTGGGGGATGCGGATGCCTTCGTCGAGGCGTTTAATGGCGCGTCGCGATGAGTCGGATGTCGTTTAATAATCGACGATGACCCGTTCTCTCTACTCGTCGTCTTTGTCTCTCGCCCTCTTTTCTCTCCGTTACTTGTTCATGAAGGTGATGGTGACGCCTCCGCTCTGCACGGATGGCTCATCCTGCTTCCCGAAGGACCTCTCGGCCTCGGTGCGCACCTCGCGCGCGCCCTCCGGGCCATCCTTGCACGATTCCTCTACGCACTCGCAAGACGCGCCGAGCACCTTGCGGACCACCAGCTCGTACCCGGGTCCGCACGCGCCGCCCTGCTCCTGGTACATGGACTCGACGCTGAGGGCGGGGGCGGCGGCGACGCCCTCGGCTTTGCTGTCATCGTCAAAGGGGGACGGGGCGGGGGTCGTCAGTCGAAAGGGTCTCGAGGGGCGAGGAATCGGCGCAAGAGCTCGCGATCGCGAAGTGGTTTATCCAACGCACCGAGCCTCCTCCATCTCCCTCATGTAGCGGGCGGTGGCGTCCTCGCCGTATTTGTTCATCTTGTCGCCGCCTCCGAAGAGTCCCGCGTTGGCGTAGCCGGCTTGTCCGAACGCCACGGTCGCGGAGAGCAGTGCCACGGTCGCCGCCTGGCGCACCTTCGCGCCCGTCGTCTCGGCATCGGCGGACGCGCGCGCGGCGACGACGCGGCGCGCGGCGGGGGCGCGCTGGGCGCGGGTGGCGGCGGCGGGGCGCGCGAGGAGCGCGTTGGAGGAGACGGCGAACATCGTCGTTTTGTCCGGTGGGTCGAACGGGCGGGTGCGCCGACGGGGAGAGGCGCTGCGGAGGTGTGATGGTGACGTGCCAACTCGAAAGGCTTCACGCCCCGTGGGTCGAGCACCCTCGGTCAAACTCTGGCGCGTTCGATCGACGCTCGCGGTGAAAATTCGTCCCGGTCGATCGGCGACGGGTTTTCTCGAAAGAAAGGGAGAGGCTACGCCAGCTCATCCGGGACCCCTGAAAGGGTTATCCAAAAGGCGCAGCTTCTCCAGCTCAAATCGACGTCAGACGCAGTGCGCAATTCTCCCGACCCCCGCCAAAAAATCTCATGCATCGACGATTCACCAACTCGTCGATTGGCAGAATGTGCAATTTTCTCCCGGGAAAGAGCACGTGATGGGACAAAACAAGGATTTTTTCGAATGGACGGTCACACGAAGAGGGTGGTGCCACGGAAGAGAAGGCCCTCACTCAGGCGCACAACGAAGGTATACGACGAAGGACACGCACACGAACACAGCTCCAGAGGAGTTGCACCATGTCGTCCATGTAGACCCGTCCGGGGATTTAAGCGCAGCGCGCCAGCATAACCAATAACTGATCAGCGTCACAGGTGAGAGGAACGTTGCCGAAACTTGAAATATTTCAAGCGACGCGACGCCCGTCCCCGCTTCCCATCTCCCTGAATAATGCGGTATCGGCGCAACCAGACCCTCCATGACATGAACACACACCTCCACTGATCGCTTCGCACCCGATCTGCGCAGGAATCGACGGTTCCCACAAGGCAGCACATACCAAGAGCGAGCGGACGACAGCAATGACGTCCGTGTAAGCTCCCGCACCATGCGCTAACCATGTCGTCCAAGTTCGACACCAAGGAAGAAAACGAGCATCTAGCGGCTCTTGAACAGGAAAAGGCGCGCCTCGAGAACGCGTGCGCTCACCTCGAGCGTTCCAACGTCGAGCTCGGTCAGGCGATCCAAGCCGACGGAGAGGACGCCGAGTACGCCGAGGCCATCAGGGAGAATAAGAACGTCCTGAGCGACTACCAGGAGAAGATATACAAGCTCTCCGTGGAGATCGCCGGCATCAAGGGCGAGATAGACCAGGTAACGCCCCAGCAGCAGCAGCAGCAGCAGCAGCAGCCCGCGGACGGCCAGTGGCTTTAGACCCCCAAACACCGCCCCCCACCGATTCCATCCATGGCCACCGCGCCGAGCCTCGGCGTCAACGCGACGGCGTGGGTTCGCGGCGCCGACGCGCGCGTCACCGGCTCCGCGTCGCCGCATAAGGCGCCCATATCCCCTTCGTCGTCATCGTCTCGCATGACCGCGGAGAGCTGCGTCAACGTCCTCTTCGACGACGACGCGGAGGATCGCCGTGAGGTGATGGCCGCCGCGGGAGTCGAGGAGTTGATCGATCGGTTGCCCGACGCGCTGTTCGGATTCGACGACGACGCCGAGGAGCTCACCCCGTTCAAGGCTGTGTACGGCAGCGCGCCGGATAGATCACCGCCGGACTTTGGCGGTCGCGGGGCCTTGAGCGGGGTTGCCCGCAGGCAGAGCGCGAACGTCGTCGACCCGGGCAAATACATGCCCCCCAATCGGCTCAACGGCGGAGTCCCGCCCCGGTCGCCCCCCCGCAGGAACCGACGCGAGTCCAACAGGCACCAAAACCCGAAGAAGAACGTCAATCCCGCGCCGGGGTTCAACGGCGCCGGGTTTCGCAGCGTCCGCGAGATTTACTCGTCCAAGGTTCACGACTACCTCTGCGCAAAGGCGATCGAGGGGAGCCCTTGGGTGACCTTGGTGAAGCTCGCGATCGACCTCGAGAAGCCCCTGACGGTGCCGGAGAACTACGCCAAGTTCTTCAAATCGCTTCCGGAGATGTTCGAGCTGTCGATGGACGGCAAGTACGTCGCGGCCAAGCTCCCGGGTGAGGACCACGCGGCTATTCCCCCTCCGCCGGGTTCCTCGATATCCTCCGGGCAGTCCTCCCCGGCGGAGCTGTCGTCGTCCCCCGCGAGCGACGAGTTCACCCTGGTCACTTCGCGTAAGGGGCGAAGGACGCGGAACGATGCGCAGCCTCAGGCGCGGTCGCTCAGTCCCGGGTCCACCGGGAGCGCGGGGAGCAGCGGCGGCGGATCGGCGTCGTCGAAGCCGTGCCAGTTTTTGTCAAAGCCGGGGGGATGCCGCATGGGAGACGCCTGCAGGTTCTCGCACGACCTCGGGGACTCGTCGGGGAAACCGCCGAGGCCGGGGACGTTCGGTGCGGCTCCGGCGTGAGCCATAATACGACCCCGCGGGGCGAACGGTAGCAGCACCTCTGCTGGTTTCGTCCGCGGGAAGGTTGAACTTTCTTTTCCAACGTAGCGCGTGTACATACAAAGGTAAGACGCAACATCGAGTCGATCAAGTCATCGTAGGCGTTGGTGTGAATGAATGAATCGTTATTTAGAAGATACCGCGTCGCGCTCAGCGAGGATGACGCGCCACCGCCTTGAGGAAGATGGCCGCGCAGTCCTCCAGGCACGCCGCCTGGAACGCGAGAGCCGTCGCGGGCGATCTCTCGGACACCGCCTCCCGCCACGTCCTCCTCTCAAAGTGCGTGTCCCAGATGGGGTAGATCATCCCGGTCCTGATCTTGTCCTCGTACGACTCGTGGAACGGTTGATTCTCCTCCTCCCACAAGTCCTCGTCGTCGTCGTCGAAGTCGTCGTCCGCGTCGCTCTCCTCGCTCTCGTAGTCCTCCCCGGCTTCCTTCGCCGCCGCTCTCGCTTCCATCTCCTCCGCCGACATAAACTCAATCTTCTGCATGGCGTAGAGAGCATCCTCCAGCTCGAGGAGCAGATGCGCGACGTCCTGGTGCGCCTCCGCGGCGCGTGCCCTGCCCTTGAACGCACGCCAGTGCTGCGCATCGGCGTCGGACTGGGTATCGGTCGCAGCCGCCGCCGGATCCTCCGCAGACTTTTTGGGCCGCCTGGCGCCAACCGCCGCCTCCGCGTACGTGCAGAGAGCCTCCATGAATCTTCGCGCGGCGGCGAGGGCGTCGTTCTCGCCCGTGGCGGCGGCGGAGCGCTCGCGGGGCTCGCGCTTGGGGTAACCGCTCGCGGCGCGGCGCGCGGCGTCCGCGGCGGCGTCCTCGCGCTCCCGGGCCTCCCTTCGGAACTCCGCGTTGATGGTGTGGATGCGGCGCTTGAGCTCCTGCTTGAGCTTGCGCTCGCGAACGCCCCAGTGGTGGAGCGCGTCCATTAGGTCCTTGACCTCCTGGCGCGTGGTGTAGACGAACCACTTACCGTTGATGTCCTCGACGTAGAGCGCCGCTTTGACCCCGCCGATGCCCCACCAGTAGGTGTTGCGGTCGCGATCCTGCCCCAGCGGGCGGACCCTCACCGCGACGTCGGCGTCCTCCTTCATCCGCTTCTCCTCCTTCTTTCGCGCCTCCATCTCCTTGGCCTTCTCCAAACGCTCAGCCTCCAGTCGTTTCTGCTCCTCCTCCTCCTCCTTGCGCATGCGCTCCATCTTCTCGCGCTCGAGGATTTTCCTCGCCTCGGACCGCTTCTTCTTCTCGTACTCGCGCCTGGCGTTTTCGAGCTGCTGGGACACGCGGTTGTGCTCGGCGCGCCACGCCATGAGGGCCTTACGGTCGTCGGGATGTCCGTCGTACGCGACGAGGTGCGCGGGGAGCTCGAAGGTGGGCTCAACCTCCGGTTCCTTCTTAACCTCCTTCTTGGGTTCTTTCTTGAGCTCAGCCTTCTTCGCCGCCTTAGCCTTGGTCTTCTCCTCCTCGGCGGGCTCGGGCTCGGGTTCGTCCTCTTCCTTTACATCGACGTCCGGGGCGTCGTCCATGTCGGCGTCCATGTCCATGTTGCCGTCGCCCTCCTCGTCGCTCTCGTCGTCGTCGTCATCCTCGTCGTCGTCATCCTCGTCCTCCACCTTCTGGCCCGCGGCGAGAGCGGCTTCGCGAGCGGCTTTCTTGGCTTCGCGCTCGGCCCTTCGCTCGGCGGCTTTCTTCGCGCGAATCGCCTTGCGCTTCTCCTTGGCCTTGTTCTCGATCGCCTTGCGACGCTGGCAGTCGGCGATGTAGTCGTTGATGCGCTGGCTCTTGAGCTTGTGCGCGGCGGCCATGCGCGTGTCGATCATGGGCTTGATCTGGTACTCGACACTATTGAGGCAGAGGTCGGAGAGAGCAAGGAGCGCGTGGGTGTGCTCGCCGGGGGAGAGGTCGCCCCACGGGCGCTTACCCAAGGCTTCCACGCCGGTCTTACCGCATTTCTTGCGCTTGAGCACCTGCCGGACAACCTCCGGCCACGTGGCATCAGAGAGAATGCGCTTCCACCTCGCCGCGTTTCGGCTCTTGCCCACGACAGAGACCTCGAGTGTGGGTCGCAGCAGGCAGCCGTAGAGGTCCATGAGCTCCTTGCCGCAGCCGACGATGACTTTACGAACACCCTCTGCTGTATTGAGGGTGGCGGACACGCCCAAAGTCTCGCCGAAAACCTCGAAAAAGTCGGCGAGGGCAGCCTCGTCAGCCACCAGCGCTCCATCCGCGATTGGAGTTGGCTTGGGCAGCTCTCGGTATGGGTGCGGCGTGAGTTCCTCGGGCTTGATTCCCTTCTCCGCGGCCTCCGCGAGGAGCTCGGTCCTGAGCGCATCGTCGTCGATCGGGTACTTCAGCTCTCGTTGCCTCGCCTTCTTGGCGTCCTCTTTCTGCTTGCGCCGGGCGGCAAACTCCGCCTCCCTCGCGGCGGCTCGAGCGGCTTTCTCCTCCTCCTTCACTCGATCTCGCTCCGCCTTTTCAGCCTTGCGCTGCGCCTCACGCTCAGCCTTTGCCATCTCTTTGATCCTCTCCTTCTCGATCGCAGCCTTGGCCTCGTCCATCTTCTTACCCTCCAGCTTGGCGAGCTTCGCCTCGAGCTCGGCCATGGCCTTGGCGTTTTTAGCGTCGAGCTTTTCCTTCGCAAGCTCAGCTTTCATGTGAAGCGTCTCCTTGAGCAGCTCGCTCTTCTCCTTCAGGTGCCGCAGGATCTCCTCAGCCTTGAAGTGATTGATCTTGGCCTTCTCGAGGTTCTCGAAGCACTTGATGTAGTCCGCGATGAGCTTGCCGGTCGCCGCGCCCTCCTTGGCGTTCTCTGCGCGAAGTTGCTTACGCCGCTTCTGAACGTACGCGTCGCGCTCGCGCTCAATCTTCTCCTTGAACTTGTCCACCTCCTTCTTCCACGCCATCAGCTTGTGCCTGTCGCCCTGATCGCCGGTGTAGATCGTGAGGCGCTCGGGGAGTTCGGTGGATGGCGCGCCGGGTTCCTTCAGGATCTCCGTGGCGGACTTGCCCGGCCCGCCGGGCCCAGCCCCGGCGTTGGCCTTAGCCGCCGCTATCGCCTTTGCCGGCTTAGCCTTAGCGCCCTTTTTGTTGGTCTCCTCGGCGCACTTTTCCAGGTCCTCCTTGGCGACTCCCGCGGCGACGGCCTTGGCCTCGGCAGCCTCGAGCGCGGTCTGGTGCTTGGCGACGTTGGCCGTCTCCGCGGCAAGTTGCTTGGCGGCCTTCTTGAGCCTGTCGTCGTTGCCCTTGGTGAGCTGCGCGTGGATCTTGGCCTCGATCTTGGCCTGTACCTTGGCGGCGGTGGACGCGGCGCTCTGCGCGGCTTTCTCGGTGGCCTTCTTGGCCTTCTCCGCCGCCTGCGCCATCTTCTCCTCGGCGGTGAGCGTCTTCCTGGGCTTGCCTGAGCCCTTTGCTCTGCCGGGCCCCGCGGGTTCGCTGCCTGGTTTGGCGGCCAGGCACGCCTCCGTGGCCTCGGGTCCCTCAAGGAATGACCGGATGCACCAGTGAGACTTGACGTCGGGCTTGTGCACGAACCACGGCTCGTGGCTCAGGGTGGTGGTCAGCACGTTGCGGTTCTTTCCCACGTACAACCCCTCCTTCTCAGCGGTCTCGAGCATTGCGTTGGTCTCCATGCCGTCGCGGCCCGCGCGTTGCAGTAGGACGAAGCAGGTGTGCTTGAGCGTCCCGGGCCTTAAACGCGCGGCGAATCGTTTGATGTCGTCCTTGGGCTCGTCGTCGTCGTCGTCGTCGGTGCCCAGGCCGTCGTCGTCGCCCTCGCCCGCGGGCTTGACGGGATCGGGCCCGTCCTCCTGCTTCGGCTTCTTGGCCGATGGCTCGTCGTCGCCGACGACCTCATCGGCCGCACGCTTGACCGGCGCGGCCGCGTCGGCGTCCTCCTCCATCGGCAGGGGCCCCTGCTGAGCGATGACACCGCTCGGAGTCTCGGACATGACTCTTCAACTCGCGATCGGAGGGAGAAAGGCCCGGTAGGTTTTTGCACCCCGCCCTGTCGATGGCCACAGCTGTGCCCTTCGCCTTTTTCCACCGCGATTGGTCGCAGGCCAAATCGACCTCGGATCCGACCCGATCGCCACGCGAGTCTCCCACCTCGCGCGCTCGTCACCCGACGGTCTTCGTCGGGGAGATCCCAATGGTTCCCGCGTGATATGTGCCGTACGCAACTGCTCGTCGCGCCTTCAAGCCTCCCGCGGCCCTCTCAACTTTTGATCGGACAGAAAAAAACTCTTCTCTTCCTCTGTTTGCAGCGCGGTTTGAATGAAGCCCGGGCTTTTTATCGGTTTATAAACCGTCGATGCATGGGGTCGATTTCCAGACTGCGCTCCCATACGGCTCTCATTTCGGCTACGTGGCACTCGCAAGAGGATAAAGTTCTTGATTGCAGCACAGTCCCCGGCGTCACTGATCGATCCACACCGGATTGAACGTCTTACGATCATGGCTAGTGTCGCCACCCAGTCCACCGCGCTCGTGCAGCAGCGCGTGACCGCAAAGACCGCGCGCTCGGCTCGCTCGGCCCGCGCCGTCGCCCCCGTGCGCGCGGTCGCGAGCAACGATGCGGGGTCCACTCGCCGCCAGGCTGTGCTCTCCGGCATCGCCGCTGCCGCCGCGTCTCTCGCGCCCGCGGGCCCGGCGCTCGCGCTTAGCGGCTTCAGCGTCGTCAAGGACACCCGCAAGGGCTACCAGTTCTACTACCCCGTGGGCTGGCAGGAGATCACCGTTGACGGTCAAGATGCGGTCTACAAGGACATCATCGAGCCCCTCGAGTCCGTCGCGCTCAACATCTACCCCACTAGCCGCGAGTCCCTCACGGATATCGGCAACCCCGACGAGGTGGCGAAGACCCTCGTCGCGAAGGCGCTCGCCGTCCCCGGCGCGCAGGCCAAGGTGCTGAAGACCGCCCAGCGAAAGGACAAGGAGGGCCACCTCTACTACGCCTTTGAGTACGTCACCAAGACCAACTCCTACGAGCGCCACGCGCTCACCATCGTGACCATCACCCAGGGTCAGTTCTACACGCTCACCACCGGCTCGTCGGAGAGGCGCTGGGATAAGATGAAGAGCAGGCTCCAGACCACCATCGACTCCTTCAACGTCTACTACTAAAGCCTTAGAGACTGCGCGGAGGGTGGGGGTTTGCGGGGAAGAGAGAAAGAGACTTATCAATACTATCTTAGCTCAACGAACGACTCACGGCGCGACGAGTTACGACTAAGATCAGTTCCTGTTCCTGCGCCTCGGCTGCCCCTTGGGCGTGTACGCCTTCGGCTTGGCGCCGAACCCGCGCGTCGCCTGGAATTCGTCCTCGAACGTCTCGCGTCTCTCTGCCGCGCGCTCGACGCGACCGGGTCTCGACCCGCCCTTACCCGCCCCGGCTCCAACCTTCTCCTTCTCCTTCTCCCGTTCCGCGCGCTCCTTCTTGGCCTCCGCGTGCTCCTTCCTCGGCGTGGGCTTGTTTCCCCTGTCGGGCACGACGCGCCCCTTCTGCAGGTCCGCGGCCTTGATGTCGATCCCGAGCTTGCGCTGAATCTTGGTCAGCACGAAAGCCTCATCGGGCGCCGCCAGCGTCATCACCATGCCGTCCGCGCCCATGCGCCCGGTGCGACCGGCCCTGTGGACGTAATGGGTCTCATCCGTCGGTAAGTCCAGGTTGAACACCGCGTCCACCTCCGGCACGTCGATGCCTCGAGCCGCGAGGTCCGAGACGAGCAGCGCGCGAAAGTCCCCGCGTCGGAACGCGGCGAGCTCGTTGGCTCTCTCCAGCTTATTCATACCACCGTGGAGCACACCGCAGGGCATACCGCGCGCCGCGAGCTTGTCTCTGGTGTCGGTGAGTCTGTGCCCGAAGTTGAGGAAGACGAGCGCGCGCTCCGCGCCCGTGGCGTGGATCGCGCGACGGAGCCTGTCCACCTTGCGCCTGCCCTCCGCCACCACGGAGTAGTGCTCGAGGTTGGGCGGGAGCGACGCGGCGACGTCCGAGGTGTCGCCCTCCTCGCCTCCCTCCGCCTCTTTCGCCTTCTCCAGCTCCTTCTTCGTCGCCTTGACGTGCACCAGATTCGGCGCCATGTACGAGTACTGGTCTAAAATTTCCCGCTTCAGCGTGGCGGATACAATCACCGTTTGTCTCCCGCCCACGACGCCCTTGCCCGTGTGGTCCACGATCCTGGCCATGTCCCGGCGGAAGTTGCTCGCCAGGAGGTCGTCCGCCTCGTCGATCACGAGGCACTTCACGCCGTGCGTGCGGAGGATCCCGCTTCTGCTGAGCTCCGCGACGCGCCCCGGCGTGCCCACGACGACGAGGGGTCGCTTACGGCGGAGCGCCTCCTCTTGTCGCCGAATGTTCGCGCCGCCTATGCACTGCTGCGTGATCTCCCTGCCGAACTCCCCGAGGACCCTCTCCACCTGCCGCACGATCTGCATCGCGAGCTCCTGCGAGAGCACCACCACGAGGCACTGCACGCCGTCCGCTCGTTCCCCCCGCGGCTTTTGCCGATCCTCCGCGATGCGGTTGAGAACCGGGAGGAGGTACGCCAGGGTCTTACCGCTGCCGGTGTAGGACTGCATCGCGACGTCGGTGCCCTCGAGGAGCATCGGGATGGTGGCGAGCTGCGGTGGGGAGGGGTCCTTGAACCCGGTGGCGTCCAAGGCGGCGCAGAGGAACCTGCACAGGCCCAGGTCGGCGAAGGACTTGCGCGTCGCGTCGGCGGGTGCCGAATCTTCCGGCGGCGGCGCCGGGGAGGATTCGCCAGCCTCGGTCGACGCGGACGAGCTGGGTGCCGCATCGTGGGCTCCCGTCGCGTCTGCCGCGCGTGTGATGGTGTTGTGGATCGCACGCGCGGCGAGTCTGCGGCGGGAGTCGATCGCGGACGCGCCGTTCGAGCGGAGCGCCACCCGCCGATTCGCCGCCCAGCTCGCCGCCGACGCGTCGACGCGAGCTTGCGACGCGCGAACGGGCGCGAGGGGTCGGCCGGGGCGCGCGAGGAGCATCGAGGTGTTCCTCACGAGCGATGCCGCCGCCATGACTGCTCTACGCGCTCGGGAGATGGTCGCGAGAGACCTTGCAACCAGGGGTTGCGTCCCCTCCGAGGTCGCGTGGAGTGTCGAGCATGGGCAGGTCGGCGAGGTTATCGGCCGAGATGATTTGGAAATAAATTACGCGTGCCGACGAAAACACAAACAGCAAGACAGTAACAACTCTACAGCCCATTTAGCATATGATTCAACGTGAGCGCCCGCGTTCGTTTTCCCGCGTCCCTCATCAACCATGCCAACTTCTTACAAATCGAGGCCAGATTCGCTCAGAGTGCAGGCCCGGTGCGGGACACGCGAGGAGAGGATCCCGGCAGGGAAGTATCTCAGTCTCGTATAAGGCGTGGCGTCGTCGAAAGCAGGAGCGTTGATCGCGTTACGGCTCATCGAGGCCTCGAAAACGGGGCAGACTTGCGAGCGGGCCTCGGGAATTTAGCTCGAACATGGGGGACGTCCAGCAGGGAGCGAGCGTGGGAGCCGGCGCGACCAGGGTTTCCAGCGATAACTGGCTCCTCAATCTCACCGCGCTCACGGAGGGCCTCCAGGGGGTGAATCTCACCGACGGCGTGGACATCCAGGGATGGGTGGTCAACATCACGGCGGTCATCGAGGACATCCCTCTGTCGCAGTACCTCCCGCATTACACCGCGCGGGAGTGGATTCAGTTCGTGGTGACCCTCGTGTGCGTCCTGCTGGGCACGCAGTGGATCATCACGCGGTATCAGAAGTGGCGACGCGCGCAACGGGGTTGGTACTACGCTCTGCGCGAGTCCAAACACGCGCGGCTCATCCTGCCGCCGGAGTGCGTCACCGAGGCGCCCTTGCGCTCGCCCCTCATCCGGGGCACCAAGAAGGTGATGAGGAAGATTTTGCGCAAGAAGCGAAACGGCGAGTACACGGGCATCACCTCCATCGACCCGTCCTTGTTACCCGAGGACTCCATACCGCTGCTGGTGTTCGTCAATAGCAGGAGCGGCGGTCAGCTGGGCGGCTACCTGTTCAACCAGCTGGGAAAGAACCTCAACCCGCTGCAGGTTGTCGACCTGTACAAGACGGATCCCAAAGTCGCGCTCCGGCAGTTCTGCGACTTGCCCAGGGTGCGGGTGCTGGTGTGCGGCGGGGACGGGACGGTGGCGTGGATCCTGCAGGCGCTCGAGGCGCTCGAGGAAATCGACCCGAAGCCCCCGGTGGGTATCTTGCCCCTGGGCACCGGCAACGACCTCGCGCGGGTCCTCGGCTGGGGCGGCGGCTTCGCCAACGACCTCATCTCCGAGCTGCTCATGCAGATCCAGGAGGCGCACCCGGCTGTGCTGGACCGATGGGAGGTCAACATCACGCCGCAGGACCCGGGGGCGCCGCCGCCGAGCCCGAAAAGGAAGGCCAAGGAGGTGGTGGAGTTCGACCACGGGAGGAAGGGGAGGCGGGGCGGCGGCACAGCTGGCGGCGGCGGCAACCGCGGCGATTACTCCCCGAGGCCGACACACGACTACGCCGCCATGAACAGCAACGGCCCGGGTGGCCGACCGATGGGGAAGAGCAAGACGCTGATCTTCCAGAACTACCTGGGCATCGGTGTGGACGCACAGGCGGCGCTCAGGTTCCATCGCACGAGGAACGTCCGGCCGCAGCTATTCTTCAGCGCGTTCACCAACAAGCTCCTCTACGGCATCTTCGGCGCCAGGGATTTCGTGGAGCACAGCTGCGCGGGGATGCACCAGCACGTGCACCTCATCGCGGACGGCGTCAGGCGCGAGCTGCCGCCGGAGACCGAGGGTATCATCCTGCTGAACATCAACAGCTTCGCGGGCGGTGTTCGGATGTGGGAGAGCAGCGAGGGGTACGGCGCGAGCTCCATGCAGGACGGCATGGTGGACGTGGTGGTGGTGTACGGCGCGCTGCACCTCGGGCAGCTGAACTGGGGGGTGGACAAGCCGGTGCGCATCTGCCAGGCTCGGCACGTCAAGGTGATCGTCGAGCGCGGGTACCCGATGCACGTGGATGGTGAGCCGTGGGAGCAAGCGGCGTGCACCATAGACATCGGACTCAGGAACAAGGCGCTCATGCTTCGCAGAACCGCGGATGCGCGCGGGATGAGCATCGTGAAGATGGCGGACACCCTGGAGTGGGCTCAGCGCGACGGTGTCATCTCGAACGAGCAGCGGGAGGTGATCATGGCCGAGGCGTACAGACGCGCGGAGAGCGATCGGATAGCGGCGGGGGCGCACGGAAGGAGCGGGAGCTTCGGCAACCTGGTCTCCCGGCACAGGAGAGGGAGGTCCTCCGGGTCAATCGGCGCAAACGACGACGACTACTATTAGGCGACGAGGCGAGAGACGTCGTGACATCGAATAAAAACGAGAGCGCCGGGCTGTGTCTCACATGTCCGCGAGCTCCTTCGCGAACGTTGCGAGGCACGGAGCGAACGCCGCCGCGACCGCCGCTTCGATCTTCTGCTTCAGCCTCTCCTTCGCGGCTTTGTCACCGTCCGATGAGGTCACTTTGAAGACGTACTCGTCCTCGTCGTTCTCCGACGCGAACTCGGTGAGCTTGATCTCGCCCTTGGCGGTGGTTTCCTTGCCCTCGGCGTCGACGCACTCCCCCTCCCATTTGCACGTGACGGAGAGGTCGAATACCGCGAACTTCTTGTTTCCCTTGCGCGTATTGACGCTCGCGTCGCCCTCGAACTTGCTGATCTCCACGACCCGCGCCGCACCCTCGCTCCCGGGCAGCTCGAACGTGATCGCCGTGAGGAGCTGCGACATCCGGTCCTTACCCCATCCCATCATGTTCCTCTCCTGCCAGTGCCATCCGTTCACGTTCGCGCCGTCGTCACGCTCCTGAACGATCCACCTGCTGTCGCCCTCGCCCCACTTCGCCATGATGGTCTACCTCTCAAGATGGCGAGGACGAAAAGCGGAGGGCCCGCCGACTCTCGTTTGCTCAAAGCGAACGCGGTCGTTCGCCTCGCTAAGCGCGGTGTCTCCGACCACGAGGGGGACGTGGACGCGCACTGTGTAGTGCGCGCGGTGACTCGCTCGAGAGGGCGCGAGCGACGCGTCGCGCGGTCCGACCTGGAAGGCAGAGGGACCATCCCATCCTTCGAAGAACTTCTGAAAAGCGTCCGTGGACCACAAAAAGAGGGTCGGTTGCAAATGATTAACAGAACCACCTTTTAACCGTCATCTAAGAGTAATCACGGCCGGACACCCCGAAACCTCGGCGGCAAGGGCATCAGTCGAGAGGTCTAAATCGGGGGCAAGAAGAACGGTCAAGGGGCAATCCTCGGACGCGCGCGGCGTGACGGACGGTATCGCTACGACGGTACGCGTCACTCGCTGAGGTCACTCGCTGATCGTCCGCGTAGGGGAGATCTAGGCTCGAACAACCATGGGCGTCCTCCCGCTCGAGTCCGTCATCGGCTTCGACGGCAAGGTGAACGGCGGGCTGGTGCTGCACCCCGACGGCCGGACGCTGATTTACCCGCTCGGCGCGACCGTCGTGGTGAAGGAGCTCGGCGACACGTTCGCGCAAACTTTCCTCCAGGGCCACACCGATGAGGTTTCGTGCCTGACCGTCTCCCCCGACGGCCGCTACCTCGCCTCCGGTCAGCTCTCGTTCATGGGCTTCAGCGCGGACATAATCGTCTGGGATATGGAGAGCAGGAAGGCTGTGCACCGCATGTCTCTGCACAAGGTGAAGGTGCAGGACCTGGCGTTTTCGCCATGTGGAACCTACCTGGCGTCCCTCGGCGGCCAGGACGACAACTCGCTGGTCATCTGGGACGTCCACAGCGGCAACGCGATATGCGGAACCCCCGTGCCGGGCCTGACCAAGTGCCTGAGCTATTTCAACGTGGACAGCTACAAGCTGGCGACGGGCGGGGGGCAGTCGCTTGTGGTCTGGGACTTCGACAAGCCCAATCGCAAGCTGAGGCCCCACAAGGTGAACATGGGCAGCCTCAGGCGCAACGCCGAGTACATCACCGTGGACGATAACGTGAGCGCCCCTCAGCCCCTCCAGTCCCCCCGCCCCGAATTTTTCCAATTTTGGGTTCCCGCCCAGCTTGAACCAACGTTCTCGGCAAAATTTTCGGTTTTGACCCTTGCGACCATCCCCGCTGACCCGCGCCTCCTTCCCCTCCCACAAACCTCGAATCATCAGGACCAGCAGATGTTTGTGGGCACATCCTCCGGCGACGTCCTTAAGATCGCCCTCGGCGCGTGCGTGTACAGGCAGAGCGGCCCGTACAAGTCTCTGGTTCCCAAGGGTGTCGCCACCAACGCCATATCCCCCACTGGCGACATCGTGGTGGGCGGCGGCGACGGGAGCGTCAGCGTGCTGGACCGCGAGAGCATGAAGATCATCGCGGTCACCAAGCTGGCGAGCGGCGTCACCAGCTGCGTCGTCGCGCCCGGCGTGCACAAGGATGGCGGCTTTGGCCTCTACTGCGGCACCGACTCGTGCAACATCTACTACCTCAAGTACTCGCCGACGCAGGGGTTCCTGTCGGAGCTCGTGCAGACCTGCCACTCCCAGGCGGTCAACGACGTCGCCTTTCCCAAGGGTTACAGCGAGGTGTTCGCCACCGCCGGCTCCTCCGACGTGCGGGTCTGGCACGTCTCCGAGGCGAGGGAGCTTCTTCGCGTCTCGTGCCCCAACGTCGAGTGCAAGTGCGTGTCGTTCATGCCCGACGGCGGCAGCATCTTGTCCGGCTGGTCCGACGGCAAGATCCGCGTGTTCGCCCCGCAGACCGGCCGCTTGATGTACACCATCCACGACGCCCACAAGGAGGTGTCGGCGATCGTCGGCAGCTCGTGCGGAGGGAAGATTGTCTCTGGAGGCATCGAGGGGTTTGTCCGCGTGTGGCGCATCGGACCCCAGTCGCAAACGATGCTGGCGTCCATGAAGGAGCATAAGGGTCCCGTGAACTCCCTCGCACTCCGCGCCAACGACAGCGAGTGCGTCAGCGCCTGCTCCGACGGCAGCGCCATCATCTGGGACCTCGCCACCTTCCACCGCCGCGCCGAGCTCACCGCAAACACCTTCTTCAAGGCTTGCGCATATCATCCCGACGAGTCCCAGATCGTGACCACCGGCACCGATCGCAAGGTTTCGTGGTGGGAGGCTTTCGATGGGAGCGCGATCCGCGTCGTTGACGGCTCCGAGACGGCCGAAATCAACTCTTTGGACGTTTCGAGCGACGGGACGCAGGTGGTCACCGGCGGCGGCGACAAGGACATCAAGGTTTGGGGGTACGACGAGGGTGCGTGCTTCCACGTCGGGAAGGGCCACAGCGGCGCCGTCACCAAGGTCAAGTTCACGCCTGACGGCCAGAAGATCGTCACTGTCGGATCCGAGGGTGCCATCTTCATCTGGCAGAATATGCCACTGGAGTGAGCCGGGTGAATATCACTTTGTGACGAGGAGGTTGGTGTACTTAGCGCTTCGAATGTTGGAATACTTCTCTTGAGTAAACTACCACAGCGTTCGACGACGTCTCATTTTTCGCTCATAGTATGATCAGTAAGTGTTATTCACAAAGGGCTTCTCAAACTTTCACAACTGTCTCGATGGCGCCGACACCCACCTACTCCTCAAATTTTAGCGGCCCATGCGCCTCTTGAGGAAGCTGGGGATGCCGCCACCACCGCCCCTGGGGGGAGGAGGGGGAGGAGGAGGGGGCGCACCACCCTCCGCGCCCCATCCCATGATCTCACCACCGCGGGCAGGCGCCGCCTGCTGCTGGGGAGGTGCGCGGCCAGCCTGGGGGTTTGAGGAGGGCTGGAAGCCAGTGGCGATGAGGGTGATGGCGACCTCTCCCTCGGCGAGCTGGATGGCCGGGTTCACGACGGCGCCAAAAATAATGAGCGCGGAGGGATCGACGAGCTCGTAGATGACCTCGGCGGCCTCGTTCACCTCGTGAAGGGTGAGGTCCTTGCTTCCGGTGATGTTCCAAACGATGCCGGTGGCGCGGTCGATGCCGAGGTCGAGGAGCGGCGAGGAGATGGCAGCCGCGGCAGCCTCGCGCGCGCGGTTCTTGCCGGTGGCACGACCGATACCCATCAGAGACGAGCCCGCGTCCGCCATCACCGCGCGGACATCGGCGAAATCGACGTTGATGAGGCCGGGAAGGGTAATGATGTCGCAGATGCCGCGGACGCCCTGGCGGAGGATGTCGTCGGCGAGGAGGAAGGCGTCCTGCACGGGGAGCGCGGTGTCGACCGCGGAGAGGAGACGATCGTTGGGAATGACGATCAGGGTATCGACGTTGCGGCGGAGGCGCTCGACGGCGTCCATCGCCTGGTTGTAGCGCTGGCGACCCTCAAACTTGAAGGGCATGGTGACGATGCCGACGGTGAGGATACCAGCCGCCTTGGCCACGCCCGCGACGACGGGAGCAGCGCCGGAGCCGGTGCCACCACCCATACCGGCGGTCACGAACACCATGTCAGAGCCCGCGAGCGACTGCTCGATGGACTGCCTGCTCTCCTCGGCCGCCTTCTGGCCGATCTCGGGGTTGCCGCCCGCGCCCAGGCCGCGGGTCAGCTCGCTGCCAATCTGAATGTGGCAGGACGAGGGCACCGCCGCGGTGGCCATGGCCTGCGAAAGAGCGGGGACGGGTGTTGCCGATGGGTCAGCATTTTTTTTCGAGCTAGGGAAACGCGGGGACATGCGGCGCGCGCGGGCCGTGGAGCGGTTCACGCGCTTGGCAGAATTGTCAAGCGGAATTATCCAAAACTCACCTGAGCGTCGGTGTTGACGATCCAGAACTCCACTCCGTTGATGTCGCTCCCAACCATGCGGTTCACGGCGTTGGAACCACCACCACCGACACCGATGACCTGATGAACGGTTGAAAAGGGTTGAATGGGTCAGGGATCGCGTCTTCGTGGCGCCGATCGAGGCGCGCGATTATCTCGGAATAAATTTTGTGTCGTGAATTGTTGCCCCAACCGCCGCGTCTGCTAGCGCGCGATCCGGGGCGAGGCGGGTATTTTCGGCGGAGATTTTAGCTCACCTTGATTGATGCAGCGTTGAATGCCTGGGTGGGGGCGGCAGGCTTGGGCGTGGGCGCCGCGAAGTCATCCCCGAGGCCGCCCGCCAAGGTGGCGCGTGTGGTGGCCATCACACGCTTGTTTCGGCGCGCGCAGGAAGCTTTGGGGAGGGCACTCCCGGAGCGGACCGAGCGGCGGGCGCCCAGGGGGGCCGCCGCGCGCGCGACGGCGGCGGATCCCGCGATCGCAGCCATCTCGCTTGTTTTCGCAGAAGGGTTGAGGACGCGGCGTCGATGACACGGACGGCGCGTTCAAAACACTGGAGACGCGCACGCGTCCAACCAGATCCAATTCTCCAAGCCGAGCCTCCGCGGAAGAAGAAGAGGCTATCGTTTTTCTGGCCAGTTTTCCGGTGCCAGGTTGGACTGCGAACCGAGAAAGGGGAACGATATTCATTCGATCAGGGCGAATCCGATTCTGCTGCGCAGTCAGGATCGACCGTGTTTGCCATTGGGAATTCCATTTTTGGAAATCGCTCGATTCCGGCTCGCGGCACGGTCTAGCGAACCTAGAATTTCGGCTGGAACGTTTTCAGCTCGCGGTCTTGTCTCCCACTGGCGAGCCGTTGTGCGGTTCGAGGACCCGGAAAAGCCTCGACGGGGTTGTTGGATTTCAACTTGGTGGTTGGTCCATTCGAGGCGAGCGCCGTGTGCCGGCGTCGCCGACGGTCGACTCTCAGACGAGCAAGATGAAGGGG
>MDTE01037348.1_pt1 | contig 17985 bp, 14 predicted proteins | sample 811231 | NCBI WGS metagenome assembly MDTE01 (sample SAMN05326651, study PRJNA326480) | marine metagenome | isolation source: seawater | place: Indian Ocean: Red Sea | collected 2010 | reverse complement strand
TGAAATTTCTTATCGATTAATAATGGATCCGGGTGGTTCTATTCCAGATTTTTTAACGCAGAAAATCAATTCAATTAGTATTATTAATTTATTTAGAGATGTGATGATAGAGGCTGAAAGTCGGTTTTTTAATCGTTAGGTTTATTTATTCTAAAATGTTTTATAGAAGATATGATCGTTGGCCTAATTAAATGTTGAAAAAATTTTACATACTAGGTATTGTTGGAAGCGCTTCCTTATCCTATGTTTCATATCTTAGAAGTGATAAAACTGGTTTAATAATTCTTTTAGGTATATCTGCTCCAGTTTTTATGAGCTTTTTAAATATTATTTTAATTGAAATAATTCATGGATATTTTGGAAATCAAGTGACAAATTATTTTAATATTTTTCAATTCCTAATTAAATCAGTGTTTATGCTTTTGATGTCGTATCTTGGAGTCAAAACTTTCAATTTAAATTATAAATTTTATATTCCTCTATTGTGTTTGACTTGGTTTTCTTTTCACATTATAGAAGGTTTCTTTGTGCAAAATTTGCTTCGAAAAGAAAAATGAGCAGCTAGAGTATTTTCCATTATCCCCAAAATTTAATAAATGGAATATAGTTTCATTAATTACTAAAAAATTTTAAATGAAAAAATATATGTTATAAAACGCTCAATTCGCCCAAATTAGTTGCGAATGCAACTAATTTGATTTAATTTCCGGTATGTCAAAAGAAGAATCATTAAAGTTTCACATGAATCTTGGCATGTTGATTGAGACAGCTTTTCGCATGATGACAAAAAGATTTGTCCAAAATGCATACAAATCAGGAATTAATATTTCTCCTGATCAGTGGCAGGTCCTTGGCCCAGTCTGGCAACTTAAATCTCCTTCTCAAAAAGAATTAGGTGAATTTTGTTTAAAAGATAAAGCAAGTATAACTAGGACTGTTGATTCTCTGGAAAAGAAAAGCCTTGTTGTTAGAGTTTCAGATCAGATTGATCATCGTATCAAAAGAGTAGTGCTCACCAATCTAGGAGAGCAACTTTTTTATGATGTCCTGCCGATAATGGAAAAAACTCGTGAAGAAGTAAGGGGTAGAATTGATGAAGATGAAATAGCTATTTTCAAAAAAGTGTTAAATAAAATAATTGAAAATTTAACCATCGATTAAAATGAGATCTAGTTCTTCATTGCTAATTTCTATTCTTTGTATTTTCATTAGTGTGTCTTGTATTCCTAGAAATAAGATTACTTTACAAGAATTAGATTTTGAAATACCAGAAGAATGGTCATTTCCAATACATTCAGATGGTGGAAGAACGGTGGATTGGTCAGCTTATTTTAACAATCACTTTCTAGATACCTTTTTAATAAAGGTCAAAGAGCAAAGTCCTGATCTTATAGCTCTATTAGAAAACCAAAAAATTAGCTATAATAACGCAAAAATTGCTGGTGCTAATATCTTTCCATCAATCAGTACAAGCATAAATAAATCAGAGAGTGTTCAAAATTTGTCTGCATTTGGTTTTGCGGATTCTTTTTTACCGCCATCAAATACTGACACTTCTAGCTCAGCTTCTAATACTGCTAGTGAAGTTATATCATTTGAAAATAAAACATATGGCTTAGGCATTAATTATCAATGGGAAATAGATATATGGGGGAGGCTTTTAAACGAAAGGCGGGCTGCAAAAACAGATTATGAGGCGATTAATCACGATCTTTCCTATATCGGATTTTCTCTACTTGTAAGAAGCGCAATCTTGTATTTTCAATGTGTTGAAGCTGCTGCACAAGTTTCACTTTCTGAGGAATCTTATGAGAGTTTGATTGAAATCAGGGATCTTGTAAAAAAGCGATACGAAAAAGGTTTAAGGTCAAGCTTAGATTACCGCCTATCTGAGACCTCTGTCTCAACTGCGATTATAGAAAATGAAAGTCGAAAGAATCAGTTATCTTTCATTAGTCGCCAATTACAAATTATTTTGGGGGAATATCCCTCTGGAAAATTTATAAAGGAAAATCAACTTCCGGATAATTTACCTGATATCCCGAACATTGTTCCAGCATCTATTCTAAAGAGTCGCCCCGATATATACAGCCTTTTGTTAAAAATTGAAGCTAGTGGATATCGAATAGCACAAGCAAAACGAAATCTACTTCCAGGCATATTCTTATCTGGTACAGTTGGTACATCAACTAAAAATTATGAAGATATTCTTGATGAGGATTTTGGAATATGGAATCTGGGTTTAAGTTTGTCTGCTCCATTATTTAATGGTAATAGGCTTAGGTCAAATGTAAAAATACAGGAAGCTTCCTTTGAGAAGTCAAAACAGGATCTGAAAAAAGCTCTGCTTCAGGCATTCTCGGAGGTTGAACAACTATTACAAATTGATCGTTCTTTAATAATTCAGATTAACGCTATTAAATTTGCTGTAGAACAGTCAAAAGATGCATACGATTTATCAAAAGAGAGATATGATAAAGGGATCACTACCCTAGAATCTGTACTTAATAGTCAAAGGCAGTATAACTCAATTCGATCTCAGAATTTAATTCTTCAACGCCAATCAATTGAGAATAGACTAAAACTGTTTCTAGCCATAGGTGGAAGTCTGGACTTTGACTCCAAAAATAAATAATTAGGTGGAAAAATGAAAAAATTTCTTGGTCCTTTTTTTTTAATTATATCAACCATCGCAGCTTACGTAATGATAATTAATAAGCCTGAAGCGGTAGCAGAAGAAACCAAAAAAAATATACCCTTTGTAAAAACAATGTTACTCATGCCTCAAAATGTAAATGCATTAATTTCTTCCCAAGGTTTTGTCAAACCTAAATCTGATCTAAATCTTATATCTGAACTTAGTGCCCGGGTTGAGTGGGTGTCATCAAAAATGGAAAATGGCTCAAGTTTTGACAAAGGAGATACTCTAATAATACTTGATAGAAGGGACTATGAACTAGCCTTAATTACCGCTGAGGCGGATGTTTTGAATGCCAAATTAAACTTGGAAAGGGAAAAAGCTGAATCTGACCTTGCAAGCAAAGAATGGAACAGAGTTGGTGGCGGTGCCGGTTCGGCTCTTGCTCTTAGAAAACCACAATTAGCTCAAGCGAATGCTACACTAAGTGCTGCTGAAGCAAATTTAGAAAGAGCAAAAAGAAACTTAGGAAGAGCAATATTTATTGCACCTTTTAGAGGCAGAGTTAAATCAAAAAATACTGATGTTGGTTCCACTGTATTTCCAGGCACTTTACTTGGAAATATTTATGCTACAGATAACTTTGAAATTCAGTTACCCATTGCAGATCAAGATGTTAGTTTTACAGGATTAGAATTTAATGGTCTAGAAATTCCTAATGATAAACGGCTAGAAGTTAGTTTTATTTTTAGTGGGAAAAATATAACAGGAAAAGTAGTTAGAGCTGAGGCAGAAGTTGATCCAAAAACAAGAATGTTATCTGTCATCGCTAGTTTAGACAATGATTTCAGTTCTGGATTAAACCCAATTCTTATTGGCCAATATGCCCAGGCTGAGATAAAAGGAGTTGAGGTTAAAGATGTCTACGTGATTTCCAGAAGCTACATTAGAAATGAATCTATTTGGGTAGTTGATAAAAATATGGAACTGATGAATAGGCCGATAAATGTATTAAGATATGAAAATGAATTTGCTTTAGTTAATGATGGTATAGAAAGGGGTGACAGATTATTAACGTCTCGTTTATCATCATTAATTAATGGTCAAAGGGTTACGTTTAGTCTGAAGTAGAGCTTATGGAAAAAATTATTCGATGGTTTGTAAATAATAAGGTTGTTGCAAATCTATTGATGATGTTAATTATCATCTCGGGAGCGACTACAATACCTCTATTAAAAATGGAAGTTTTTCCTGAGATCGATTTGAATATAATCAATGTATCTACTGTTTATCCGGGAGCAACACCCTCTGATGTTGAAGAAGCAATATGTATAAAGATCGAAGAGAGACTTCAAGGATTAGAGGGGGTAAAGAAAATTACCTCAACATCATCTGAGAATGTTGGATCAGTTCGAATTGAATTGCTTCCTGGAGAAGATATAAACGATATGCTTGATCGAGTCAAAGCTGAGGTGGATGCAATAGAATCTTTTCCTGAAAATGTTGAGAAACCAATCTGCAAAAAAATTGTAGGGTCAAACCCTGTTATTTCAGTTGCATTACATGGTGATTTAGATGATAATGTTCTCAATAAGTTAACTGAGGATATCAAAGATGAAATCGATGGACTCTCTGGAGTAACCTTTAGTTCAATAGTTGCAGATCTAGAGACAGAAATCGCCATAGATATTGATGAAGCTTCTCTTCGAAAGTATAACATGTCATTTCAACAGATCGCTCAATCAATTCAAAAATGGTCAATAAATATGCCCAGCGGCAGTATTAAAACTTCTGATGGAGAAATATTGATTAGATCTAATAGCCAAGGATATTCAACATATGATTTTGCAAAAATTCCTATTATAACCGATTTAAATGGGGCAATTGTTTACTTAGGAGATATTAGTTCTATCAGAGATACATACTCTGATCAATTTGAACTTGACTTCTTCTTTAATGGAGACAAAGCCAACTTGATAACAGTCTTTAGAGTCGGGAATCAAAACGCATTAGATGTATCGGAGGCCGTTAAGAATTACGTAAATAATAAAAATAAAGAACTCCCAAATTCAGTTACTCTTACTGCGTGGGATGATGAAGCTAGAATACTTAGTTCTAGGATTGAAACTATAGTACGAAATGCTAGACAAGGTTTGGTATTGGTCATTTTTGTTTTAGCTCTTTTTTTGAAACCAAAATTAGCATTCTGGGTTTCTCTTGGGATTCCTATTTCTTTTATGGGCGGATTTTGGTTGTTTGCTCCCTTAAATCTTTCAATCAATATGCTTTCTCTTTTTACTTTCATTCTAGTTCTTGGTATTGTTGTGGATGATGCTATTGTTGTTGGGGAAAATATTGCTCTTTTTAAGGAGAGAGGGATGGCTCCAGAAGAGGCTGCAGTAAAAGGGGCATCTCAGGTTTCAACACCGGTCTTTTTTGCAGTTTTGACGACTATGACTACATTTGCCCCAATGCTTTCTGTTGAAGGAGAAATAGGGTCGATTTGGAGAATTTTCCCATTAGTGGTTATATCTGTATTGGTATGGTCATTAATTGAAAGTCTCACAATTTTACCAGCTCATTTGGCTCATAGTAGTGATAAAGAACCTGATAGTCAAATATTATTATTAGTATCTAAAAAATGGCAAAATATTCAGAACAAAATAGTATCAAGACTCAAACATTTTATAAAATATTACTATAAACCCGTACTCACCAAAGCAATTGACAATCCATTATCAACACTTTTCTTTGCTGCTGGAATATTTGTACTTACTATAGGTGTAATGTTAAGTGGTTTTTTAAAGTTTTCGTTTTTCCCAGCTGTCGAAGATGACTTAGCTATTGCAACAATAGAATATCCCTCTGGAACACCTCTAGAAGTAACCGAAGAAGGATTTAAATACTTAGAACAAGCTGCTTCTTTTTTAGAAAAAGAATTAAATAAAGAATTTCCAAATCAGGGAATCATAAAAAATAGGTTATCAACAATAGGATATTTACCTATGCTGACGAAAACATCTAGAGGACCCGGAAATTTGAATGCTTTATATGCGGGTCCAAATATGGCCGAAGTTGCACTTGAACTTGCACCCTCAGAGAAAAGGACAATTAGCACAGAGGAGGTTGTTAGAAGATGGAGGAAACTGATGCCTACGATACCCGGAGTTAAAGAATTATCATTTAAGTCTGACCTTTTTTCTGCAGGAGATCCCATCAATATCCAATTATCTAGCAAATACATGGATGATCTGATCCAAGCAAAAAATGAGCTAAAGTCTCAATTGGTAAGATTCCCCGGTGTGTTTGATGTAAGTGATACTTACAATGTAGGGAAAGAGGAAATTTCAATCAATCTTTTACCTGCAGCAAAAAATTATGGAGTTAATATGATGATGGTTGCAGGACAGGTTAGAGAGGCCTTTTATGGATTAGAAGTGCAAACGGTACAAAGAGGTAGGAATGAATTAAAAATAATGTTGCAATATCCGAAAGGCCAACGATCTTCGATATCTCACTTAGAGAACATGATGATTTTAACACCCAACGGGTCTACAATTCCAGTTAGGCAGATTGCCCAATTAGAGATTGGAGAGGGTCTTTCTTCTATCGAGAGAAAAGATCGAAAAAGATCGATTAATGTTACGGCTGATGTAGACCTTTCTATTACAAATGGTAATGAAGTAATTGCATCACTCACAAAAAATATTATTCCCCGAATATTGAAAAAATACAATTCTGTCAGTTACTCTCTGGAAGGAGAACAACAAGAACAGGGTGAAAACTTGAAATCTTTGGGTAAAAATTTTCTACTAGCTATGATAGTTGTATACATGCTACTAGCCATTCCCTTTAAATCATATTTTCAGCCTCTGGTTGTAATGTCATCTATACCCTTTGGTATAACTGGTGCTGTAATTGGGCACATTTTTATGGGAATGAACTTATCTATTTTATCCATGATGGGTATAGTTGCCTTGACTGGTGTTGTTGTAAATGATAGTTTGGTAATGGTTGATTTTATAAATAGATATAGAAACGAAGGTAATACCATAAGAGAGGCAGTCCTTGAAGCAGGGCCCAGAAGATTCAGGCCTATTTTCCTTACATCTTTGACTACTTTTGTTGGACTAATTCCTTTAATTTTAGAAAAAAGTACCCAAGCTAAATTTATGATACCCATGGCTGTGTCACTTTCTTTTGGTGTACTTTTTGCTACAGCAATAACTCTTTTATTGGTGCCAGTATCTTATTTAACACTTGAACAATATATTCTTAAAACGGAGGATAAATAATGAAAGTTTCTGTTATTGGTGGGACTGGTTTTGTAGGTTCGTACATAATTGACGAACTTATAGCGAATGATCATATTCCAAGATTATTGGTGCGCAAAGGATCGGAATATAAAGTTATACAATCAGAAAAATGTGAAATTGTATCTGGAGATATAGATGATAAAGATGCAATCAAGGAAACTTTGATGGGTTGTGATGCCGTTATTTATCTGATAGCTTTGATAAGGGAATTTCCAGCTAAAAATTTAACAAATGAAAGGTTGCAGTTTAAAGGTTCTCAAGTAGTAGCTAAAATAGCGGAGGATCAAGGGATTAAAAGATTTTTACTTATGAGCGCACTGGGAGCAAGCCCTGATCCAGGTGGCTCAAAGTATATGCAAGCTAAACATCTATCAGAACAAGCAATAAAAAATACAAACCTTAATTGGACAATAATTAGACCCTCAAGTCTATTTGGCGATCCTAGAGGAGGAGATAGGCCAGAGTTTTGTATGATGCTTGATAAATTAATGTTAAATCTAGTACCTTTTCCAAAGTTTATTCCTTTCCCCGCTCCTTCATTTTTTAATGGAATAAACCCCTTTGATTCGGGAAATTATAAATTGAGCATGGTTCATGTTAAAGATGTTGCAACCATATTTGTTAAAGCTCTTTCTGATGATGAGATGATTAAAAATACAATTGAAATTGGTGGGCTGAGGCAGGTTAGTTGGAATGAAATTGTTAGATCAATAGCCTCAGTAACTGGTCAAAAAATAATTATGCTACCTGCACCATTTTTTGTGATTTCGACAATCGCTGGATTATTAGATAGGTTTGAATGGTTTCCTGCTGGTAAGGATCAACTTAATGATTTAATCAAAGGCAGTGTATGCGACTCTGAAAGTTTATTTAAAAAATATAAAGTTGAGCCTATTCCATTTGCTATAGAGAATCTTAAATATTTAGGGAACTAATTGATTATGGATAAATTAAAAATTCTTGTTCTTCTGTTTTTATGTGCTCAGCTCCATGGACAAACAGGAATATTATCTGGGTTTGTAACAGACTCTAGTTCAGGGGAAGCATTGATTGGAGCCAATGTAATACTAATTGAAACTGGACAAGGTATGGCTACAGATATAAATGGTTATTATATTATTCAGACAGTGGCTGAGGGCAAAAATACAGTTATGGTTTCTTATGTAGGTTTTAAGTCTTTTCGCAAAGAATTAGACTTTCTCCAGGGAGAGTCAAAAAAATTAAATATTCAATTAGTTGAAAGCTTAGTAGAATTAACTGAGGTTGAGGTAAGTGCGGAAAAATTACAGAGAAGAAATAATATCCAGCCTAGTAAGATAAACCTAAGTCCACGGATGATGAAAGCAGCTCCAGCTCTTGCAGAGCCAGATCTTTTTAGGACTATCCAATCCTTACCTGGAGTCTTAACTACCTCTGAGTTTAGTACTGGCCTTGTTATTAGGGGCGGTAATACAGATCAAAATTTAATCTTACTTGATGGAATTACTGTTTATAATCCATCTCATTTGGGGGGAGTCTTTTCTAATTTTATTGTTGACGGGGTGAAAGAGGCGGAATTAATAAAGGGAGCATACAATGCAGAGTATGGTGGAAGATTATCAGCCGTTTTGAATGTTATAAGCAGAGAAGGTAACCAAAAAAGTTTTCAAGGTAAGGCAAATCTATCTTTACTCTCCTCTCAAGCTACATTGGAGGGGCCTTTTTATAAAGGTGCTTGGTTGCTTTCTGGGAGAAGAACTTACTTTGATATATTATTACCAAAAATATTACCTCCAGCAACTGCGGCTAGGGTTCCACCATATTATTTTTACGATATTCAGAGTCATGTTTTTTCTGATCTTACAGAGAAAGACCGTATATCAGTTAGTTTCTATAATGGTATTGATGACCTCATTTTTGATACTTTTGGTTTATCAGCTAGATGGGGTAATCAGACAATTAGTGCTCAATATAGAAGAGTGTTTTCGGAGAGATTAATTGGCAATTTTTTAGCTGCAAACAGTGTATTTTTCACAGAATTCGGTTTAGGAGGTTCAAGTGGATTATTGAGTGAAAATGAGATTGATGATAAAACGTTTTCTGCAAATTTAACCTGGTTTAAGTCTCCCCAGACTAATGTAAAATTTGGCCTACAGTATAAAAAGCTTGGTTTCCAATATCTCAACAGCTTTCAAGATTCCTTACAGTTTGAGATAAAAACAATGCCTTTGGAATTTGCTCAATATGTAAAGATAAAGTACAGTCCAAGCAGTACATTCATTTTAGAGCCAGGACTAAGAATAAATTACTATGATGTCTATTCAGATAAAATTTTTCCGGATCTAAGGTTTGGCTCAAAATACCTGCTTACTGAAGATCGTTATATTAATTTTTCAATTGGTAATTACCATCAATTTATCTGCACGTTTCAAGATGATTTTAATCCATCGATCCTAGACCAATGGATTGCTGTTGACACTAGTGTAGATCCTGGGAAATCTATCCAATATGTGCTTGGCTATGAAGAGTACATTCGAGGTATATATAAATTGCAGATTGAAGGATACTACAAAAATATTCAAAATTTACTAACATTCGAGGAAAAAAGATCATCTACAGACGCACCAGTTTCTGATGAGAAACTATCTGATATCTTAACTCCTTCTGACGGATATGCATATGGGTTAGAAATATTTGGACAAAAAATGAGTGGAAGATTAAGTGGTTGGTTGGCTTATACTTTTTCTGTTTCTCGTAAAATTATGAACAGTATTTATGTTGGTGAAGAAAAAGAATATTATACCAACTGGGATCGCACACATGCATTTAGCGCTTTGGGTAATTATCAGCTAAATAAAAAATGGGAAATGAATTGGAGATTAGCAGTTCAAACTGGACAAGCCTACACGCCCATTATAGGTTACTATATTCAACGGTTTCCTGAAAGTCCGGATGAGGTATTTCGAACAATCCCTGGAACAAGAAATTCGGGACGATATACTCCCTATAATCGTTTAGATATTGGATTAGTATACCATGCTAAGATCAGAAATACTAATATGGATGTATTTATTCAAGTTATTAATGTTTTAAATCGAGAAAATATATTTAGAAAAGCGTACGATGTAGGTAGTCCATACAATGGCATTGACGATGATGGTGATTGGGATGAAGAACTTGATGATACTAATGGCAATGGAGTACCTGACGTAGGTGAACCAAATGTAGATGAGCCCGATGAAGGCAAAATTAAAGAGAGAAACATTAGCCTATTTCCTATTATTCCAACAATCGGTTTCACTTGGGAGTTTTAATATGAAAAATATATTTAATAAATCTGTTTTTTTATTGATAATATTTGTTTTTATACCATCATGTTCTTTTGATGATAAGGTAATGGATTACGAAGAAAAATTAGTAATCTTTGCTTCAATTAATGCAAATATGCTGATTACAGATACTGTGCTCATCTCAAGATCTGCTAGTTTGGATGAAGATATAGATGCTGAAGACTTGGTTATAGAAAATGCTCAAGTGCGATTAGTCAACTTGTCTTCCGAAGATCAAAAAGAATTAAAATTTTATTCCCTAGGCTCGGGAAAATATTTTCCTCTTTCAATAGAGGCTACATATTTAGATTCTTTAAACTACATTTCATATATAATTCAGCCTGGATCATCCTATAGCCTAATTGTGACTACAGAAGATGATTCGGTTGTTGCAAATACAACTGTACCAGAATCATTTAATATTACATCCGCCGAAATGGGTGATTATGAATGTCCTGATGGCACTTTATATCCTGTCTCAAATATTGATGTAAATAATTTAGAAAATTTTAATCTTTTTCAGCTTCCAGAATTACTTGGTAGCCCCCATGACTTTGTGAATACTTACAACATAAATGTGGATACATTATTATTTAGAATTGGGGATTGTTTTACAAAGAGTTTTGCAAGCTATTCAATGTTTGGAGTCGATTTTGAGGATGAAAATTACAATACAATCCAAATCATTAGTTACGCTCTTGAATCAGGTAAGGTTGGAATGGAACCATATGAAGATGAAAACAATAATGGTATCTATGATGAACCAGATAAATATTCTGATCGAAATCGAAATGGTAGAAGAGATAGTTGTTATATTAATCTAATTTATAGCGAGGATAATGGATACTTTAATGATGATAGCATTTCATACAATGATATAGCAAATATATGGAAACAAAAATTGCGTAGAGGCATTCCTGATGGAACCTGGCGAGAAAATAGTCCATATAGGAATAATCCATGGCTCTGGAATATTGAGTCAGCCCCATCGCCGATTATGTGGCTTTATTTTGATTATTATGGTTATTATTTAATGACTTTTAAAGCAACCAGTGAATCATATTTTGATTATTTTACTGGCGATCCAGTAGGACAGAATATATACCTTTTACCTGATTCAAATTTTGATGATGGTTTAGGAGTATTTTATAGTTCTGTTTCTACTTCATTCTTAGTTTATATAGAAAGAGAATAGTTTAAGTTTTCCAGACATGTACTAGCTGACCGCCTAAATAGCCAGTGATGGTAACACTTATAAATAAAAGCGTTAGAAAGGCTAACATTAGTCTCTGTACATTTGTATTTGCTTTATTTTTTAAGGTAATAAAAATCCAAATAATAGATAACAGAATTAATCCCCATGTTGTCATATTTGCAAACATTTTATGATAGTGAAGTGTATTTAACGCTTCCGGGCAGGGGTTTTCTAATAATTTTTCGTTTTTTTGTCCTGAAAGCATCGCAGGTATGATTGAAATAGATGCAGGAATCAAAATCCAAAGATTCAGGTGTTTAGGAATCTTTTTTGGTTTAATAACGGTGATAATCTGAAAAATATATAAAAGACTAATTAATGCAATTGGGAAGTGGACAATAAATGGGTGTGGTTCCATTAACTTAAAATCAGAACTTGACGCAAATAGTTATCAAAAAAAATATTTTGAATCTTTTTAGTAGCCCGTAGGAGAATCGAACTCCTGTTGCCAGGATGAAAACCTGGAGTCCTAACCACTAGACGAACGGGCCAAATAATTTTTATAACTACAAATTCTAGGGGGAAATTTATTTAACAGTTAAAAAGTTACCTATTATTTTTTTTATAACTTAATTGGCTTTATTACCCTGATCTAAAATATCAAGGAGTTTCCCATTATCATGTAGCTCTTTAGTAATGTCAGCCCCTCCTATAAGTTCGCCATTTACAAATAATTGTGGTATCGTTGGCCAATTAGAATGTTCACTTAATTTTATTCGTATATTTTGATCTTCAAGGACATTTATATCCTTAAACTCGACACCATAAAAATTTAATATTTGGACAACAGAATTAGAAAACCCACACATAGGCATTTCTTTAGTTCCCTTCATATAAAGTATTATTGGATTGTTTTTAATATCACTGATTATTTGTTCTTTTAGATCCATATACAATCTCCTTATTTTGATCTTTTACTCATTTTTATCCCTTTGTAATCGCAAATGTTACAGGAATAATGTTTTATTTTTGAACCAAATATAAAACCTGAAAGCTTCTGCTTAGAAGTCCTAGGAATTCTTCTTAGGTTCCCTCCACATTGTGGACAGTTTTGAAGATATGAATATCTTGAAATTTGTCTATCTCTCCATATTTTTAGCAGCATATAAAAGCCCATAAAAGTAAGTAATATTCCAACAATATCAGATGTTTCAAACTGTTTAATTATCAATACAAATATATTTATTATTTTAGTAATGACATAAGCTATAGAAGAAAATATGTTTTGAAAGAAATCGTAAAGATATTTTTTTATTTCCAGGTCTTCAATAAGAAGAAAAATGCCAAGAAGAATGAGAAAAACTGCAGTCAATTCATAATCATACTCTCTAATGAAAGATTTTTGTTTTTCTTTTTTGATACCTTTTCTTTGATTGATAGCCAATTTATTAGATGCTTGTTAAACTGAATTAAAATTTTCTTTATACTTTTTTGAAATAACTTTTTCCTTTGTAGCCTTTTACTAACCATATACTATAGTTTTTTATTTTTTCTTCATTTCTTCTAGATGAAAATTGTTTTAACAGTGTTATTTCTTTAAAGTAGTTTTCACATTTTTTTGGAAACTTTTTTCCATTAGAGATAAAAAGATAATTCTTTCCAATTAAATCTTGGTCCTTATAAATAAATGAGTAGAGTGTTTCATGGTATCCAATTGACAAACAAACAGCCTCCTTGTCGGGTTTTAGATACACATTTATCATTGATGGGATTTGAAAATTATTTGCTAAAATTCTATAATCTTTAAAAATAGGATTTTCATTCAAAAATTTTTTTAATTCGGACTTAAATGAATTATAAATAAAATATCGATTAGTTATATCATTTTTTCCTTTTAGTGGTATAAATTTATTAAAAGTTTGAATAGTAACAGTTAGTATCAATACCAAAGAAAAAATGAGCTGCAATAACAATTGTCCCCTACGTTTTTCCCATCTTTCCCCTACATTGGTAATTGCCATGAGAAATAAGCCTCCAAAAAAAACAGGAGCTGGCCAATTGGCCTCTAATCTTGAAAAGAATGAATGTACCAGAAAATAGGTCATTGGGATAATTGTTATTACAGTAAAATATTGTATAGGAGCAGGTAGATTTTTCCATTTTGATAGGTTTATATAAGGCTGGACTGTTGCATAAAAAAAATAAATAGGGCCAAGAAGAATAAAAAGACTACCCCATAGCTCCGCAAAGTTCTCAATATTCCCTGCGCGAGATATATGGCTTCCCTGATATCTAAAGAATGCTAGATCATTTTGAAGATTCCAAATAATAAATGGCAGGAAAACAAGGAATGCCGTAATAAAGGATCCATAAAAATTAATATTTCTAAGAATATATCGTTTTTCTTTAACTAAAAAAGGGAAAAGTGCAATCCCCATAGCAGGGAATAAAGCTGAAACTTTTGAAAGCATTGCCAAGCCTAAAAATATTCCTGCAGGGATTAAATATTTATCTGCATCAACACAATATGCTTTATAATAATAAACAATAGCAAGGACGGTGAAAAAAGTAAGTGGAAGGTCTGGAGTTATCACTATCGAATTGGTATGGAAAAGCATATTCGCCGATATACCAAGGGAGAGTACCATACCAGTTGTTTTATTGAAATGAGTTTTGCCAAACCTATAAAGTATGGTAGCAAGAAAAGCCATCATAAGAGTTGCACCGATTCTTATTGTAAATGCGTTTTCGCCAAAAAACGTAAATATTTTAATTATAAAACCAACAACCGGGCCATGATCAATATAACCCCAGTCAAGGTGTCTTGCGTACATAGCATAATATGCTTCATCATCTATCAACATTGTACCAGAAATAAAAAGCAGCCTTAGAAAAACTAGAGAGAGACTAATTATAATAAAAAAACTGTATATTTTATTATTGGGTTGGATAAAAAATCTTTTCAAGAAAATCCTTGCTCAGTATTGAAATAAATAAGAATAATTACTTAAAAATTACGAGTTATAATTGAAATACTTTAGAAATAATTTCATCGGAAAAAATTAAACTTCTTAGGCTAAATTAGGAGTGTAATTTCTTATTATAATGAGACTATTAAGATATTTTCTTTTCTTTTCTGTTTTTTATTTGAATGCCCAAAATATGATTAGTATAAGTGGTTTTGTGCGTGATAATGGAAATGGAGAGCCTTTGGGTTATGCTAACGTATTTATTAAAGAAAATGGTCTTGGTTCTGCGAGTAGTATTGATGGCTATTACGTTATCAATAAAGTTCCAATTGGAAAACATACTATTGCAGTATCGATTATTGGTTATGAGATGTTAACAAAAGAAATTGAGGTTCTAGACTCCAAAAATATTCGCCTTGATTTTAGACTTAAGCGTACAATCATTGAGGGGCAAGCTATTGATGTATTTGGTGAGACTCAAAAAATGAGACAAATGGTAGAGCCTAGTCGTATTACTTTAGATCTTCGAACTCTAGAAACTGCACCGGCTTTTATTGAACCTGACTTATTTCGTACAGTTCAAATGTTGCCCGGTGTTCAAACAATAAATGACTTTTCTAGTGCTTTGTATGTAAGAGGAAGTACTCCTGATCAGAATTTAATTATGCTAGATGGTATTACTGTATATAACCCTTATCATTTAGGCGGTATTTTTTCTACTTTTAATACAGATGCAATTAAAGAAGCAGATTTTCATGCCGGTGGTTTTCCTGCTCGCTATGGAGGGCGTATGGGAGCAATACTAAGCGTAATTAATCGGGAAGGGAATACGGAAAGAATTCAAGGGAATGCCAACATCTCTATTATTTCTAGTAAAGGTCTAATTGAAGGACCATTGCCGAAGTTTAAGGGCATCAAAGGATCATGGATGCTCGCGGGAAGAAGAACATATTTAGATAAATTATTTAATTTCTTTATACCAGATGGCAGTGATTTTAAATTTCCATATTATTTTTATGATTACCAGGTAAAGATAAATGTTGATCTCAGCCAGGACCATCGTATTACTTATAGTAGGTTCTATGGTGATGATATCTTAGAAATAGGTTTCTCTGACAAGTTTGAAAATTATGATAATCCTGCTGAATATGATGAGGGGACAAGCGCATTTGATATTAGTTGGCCCTGGGGCAATAAAACTAATAGCCTAACCTGGAGATGGTTAATTAGTCCTAAGCTTGTTTCAAGAACTTTTATTGCTAATAGTAGGTATAGATTTAATTTTGACATGAGTTTTTCAGATACTGGATCTTATAGTAGAATTAATGATGAAGATCAAAAGATAGAAACAGGCTCATGGCGTGATAGTTTTAGTTTTGATTTTTATGATATTATTAATGACTATACCTTTGAGACTGATCTTTCATGGCACGGAATTGATAATCATCAGTTCCAAGGAGGACTACAGATTAAAGATGTGAAGTTTGATCTGGGAATGGAGTTTCAATTTTCTAGCTTAGATACTGCCATATATGCAAAACCACTTGAGATGATGGATTCGACAAAGGAGGTTTCTATTTATTTGCAAGATAGGTGGTCAATAACTCCTCGTCTATCTTTTCAAATTGGTGCAAGAGTTACCGACTATTCATTGCATGATACATTATACTTCGATCCGCGATTTGGATTAAAATATATCCTCCGCCAGGATTTGTCTTTTAAAATATCTCTTGGTAGGTATCATCAGTTTTTAACCATTGTTAATCTTGAAGATGAGAGTTGGAATATTGTAGACCTTTGGCTTGGACTTCCTGAGGATAGACCAGCGACCTGGGCAGACCATCTTATACTTGGTTTAGAATACTTATCAGGGAATAGTTGGCTTTATCGAGCTGAAACATATTATAAGCACTTTGAAAACCTTATTACACTGCAACAGGGAGAATTAATAACAGAAACTGGGGATGGTGAGAATTTACGGGCAACACCATTTAATAATTTCTATGAAACCAAAGCTTTTGCCTATGGGCTAGAATTATTAATAAAAAAAACCGCAGGCAAAGTCAGAGGTTGGATTGGATACACCTATGCACAAACTAATAGGCATATCAAAAAACATGGATGGTATAAACCTAAATATGACCGGACTCATACTTTAAATGCTGTGGGAGACTTGAAGATAACTGAAAAAACACACTTCAGTATATCTCTGCAATCATCAAGCGGGCAGCCGTTTACTCCTCCTATAGGAGTCTATGATAATTGGTATGCTAGTCATAATGCATTTATGCCAGCATGGTACTATTCGCAGGGTTTCTTAGTAGGAGAAAAAAACTCAGCCAGAATGTCTTCTTATTTTCGATTGGATATTGGCCTTAAACAGAAAAAAACATTTTTAGGTTATAATTATGAGCGCTTTATTCAACTTGTAAATGTTACGAACCATGTTAATCCATTGACGCATCAATATCGTCGAAAGTTTGATAGAAGGACAGGCGAAACCCAAGGACTGCAGAGGGCAGATCTACCAATGTTTCCGTTTTTTCTAACGTTTGGTCTAAGGATAGAGTTTTAGATGAGAATAGTTAAATTTAATATAATATATTTAATCTTTTTTTCTTGTTCCATTATTCCACCTGATCTTGAGTGGGAGGATGTTAAGTCTGACCATGAGTCAGTGCTTAATATTTTAGGAATTTTATCAACAGATTCATTGGTTTCTAGCTTTGTGAAGGTGCATAAGTCCCTAAATGTTCAAGATAATATAGACTCGTTAGTTTTAGATACAACAAATGGTATTGATTTTTATCGCATATCTAAATTTGTTGTAGTTGATGCTGAGGTTATTGTACGGCAAGGTTCTAATGAGTATCATTTTGAGTATTCTGAAATTGAGATGGAAACTGGTGATACTGTTGGTTTGGGTGCATATTTTTATAATGGTGATGATTTAAACCCTCTTCCTGGCGAAGTATATTTCTTATCAGTGACTACACCCTCAGGAATGAATGCAAGCGGAGAAGTTACAATACCTCCTAAGCCGCGTCTTCATAAAGAGGAACTTCCAGATACATTTAAAGTGAATGATATTATAGATATAAAGTGGGATGCACTCGATCTACATAATCAATTATTGAATATTGATAATTTTTTAAATTTTTTCTGGTTTTTATATAATGATTATGGATACTATTATAACTATGGAAATAATTCTGCGCCATGTGGTCTGCAGCAACAAGAATTTATTTATCCTGGTGATACAACGTGGATATTCAAAAAAGAATGGTGCGGTGATAGTGAATTTAATCAAGGCTCATGGGATGAAGATCTTCTCCTAATAAATCTTATGAGTATGGATCAGAATTACTATGATTTTTTTATAAAATATTCTCAGGAGGGCAGCGAATTTTCTAATCTTTACATTGGGTCTGGAGGCACAGGTCGTAATTTTGGAATAGAAGGGGGGATAGGTATTTTTGGTTCTGTAGGTATCGACAGGCACTTTATTCCGATACTACCGTAGGTTTATGAAATTAGTTTCTTGGAATGTAAATGGTAT
>MDTE01204389.1_pt1 | contig 17986 bp, 14 predicted proteins | sample 811231 | NCBI WGS metagenome assembly MDTE01 (sample SAMN05326651, study PRJNA326480) | marine metagenome | isolation source: seawater | place: Indian Ocean: Red Sea | collected 2010 | reverse complement strand
TTCGTGGAGCGCGGGCGACGAACCCTCACCGAAGCTATAGCGGGTACTCATATCGCCCAGGTCCAAGGACCACAGCGCCTGGCCCTCCATATCGTAGCAATAGAGGCCATGCGAACCGAAATAGGCATAGACTCGTTCGCCGTCGCTAAGCGGCGATGCCGGCGCCCAAGATCCGTCCTGGTGAGTGCCTGCATTCGGGACCTCTTTGCGAGCGGTACGCTGCCAGAGAATGGCGCCGCTTTGGCGATCGAGGGCGAGGATCTCGAAGCGGTAGACATGACTAGGCTTTTGGGGATTGGGGCGCCAGCGATTCGAAGAGCGTCCTCCTTCCTCAGCCGCAGGTTTCTCTTGTGCGAAGGACGCTTCGGTTTGAATGGCGGTCAGGACGAAGACCCGATCGCCCCAAACGATCGGGGAGGCGTGGCCCTGGCCGGGGATGGCGACTTTCCAGCGGATATTTTCTGTTTCGCTCCATGCGATCGGAGGTGTACTATAGGGGGCAGCTCCCGTTGCGAGGGGGCCGCGCCATTGGGACCAGTATGCAGCGGGGGCAGCGGGTTGATCAAGGGCCCATGCCAGGAGTGGAACTAGACATAAACAAAAGAGCATTGATTTTTTCATCACTCGGTCCTTTTTTCGCGTTGAGTGCGGCGGAGCCGCCAGAGATGAAGATATTACGGGTACTGAGGTCGATCAATAAGCGAGCCTGATGCCCTGCCAGTGCAGATGGTGAGATCGGCATGGTATTGGTCTATCAGACTGAAAAATGAATCCCCTTTTTAAGAGGAGAGCCAGACTATGAAAAAGTACCTTATCGTCTCGGCATTATTACTCTCGAGAGTTTATGGAGCAGACGCCGAACAGGAGTACTGGCCCCAATGGCGCGGACCCAACCATAACGGCGTCAGCCTGGCACAGGACCTGCCAACGACCTGGGGTCTAAACGATAACGTGGTATGGAGCAAAGAATTGCCCTCCTGGAGTGGGGGGACGCCGGTGGTCTGGGGCGACCGGATCTTTCTGAATTCGCCGAATTCGGGCGCGGAGATTCAGGGAGGTGAGAAGTTGCTCCTGGGCTGTCTTTCCTCTGCCGATGGCAGCGTGGTCTGGCAGCGGACTCTCGATGAGGGCAATACCTATTGGCGCAAGCACAACAACACTTCACCTTCGCCGGTTACCGATGGTGAGTGCGTGCTGGCGGTCACCGGTACGGGGATGATCAGAGCCTTCGATATGGCTGGCGAGGAGTTATGGCATTATAGTCTGCAAAAAGAACACGGCGACTTCGGCCTGAACCACGGTTATGCTTCCTCTCCCCTGCTCCACGACGGCGTCCTTTTCGTCGCAGTTCTGCACGGGATGCATACCGACGATCCCTCCTATCTCATCGCCTTCGATGCGGCAACTGGCGAGGTGATGTGGCGGATCGAACGACCTACCGATGCTGTGGGCGAGTCGCCAGACGCTTATACCACGCCGACCGTTCTCGAATATCGGGGTCAGATCCAGATCGTCGTTTCCGGTGCCGACTATATTACCGGTCACGATCCGGCGACGGGTGCTGAACTCTGGCGGGCAGGAGGCCTGAATCCGGAGCAGGATTGGGCCTATAGGGTGGTCGGGTCGCCGATTGCGATTGACGGGATGGTCTATGCGACCAGCCGTCGCAAACCGGTGCTGGCGTTTCGCGCTGGTGGCCATGGCGATATAAGCGAGAGCCATCTCGTCTGGCGATGGGTGGGGTCCGGGGGACCGGATGTCCCTTCGGTGACTAGCGATGGGCGCTATTTGTACATGGTTGATGATCGCGGTCGAGCGACCTGTCTCGACGCTAAGACGGGTGATGTGGTCTGGGGGCCAGAGCGAACCGTACAGGGTACTGTCAGCGCCTCACCGGTTTTAGCTGATGGCAAGCTCTACGTGATCAACGAGAATGCGGTGACGACCGTGCTCGAGGCGGGATCGGAATTCAAGGTGCTGGCGACCAATGAACTCGATGGGGGCTATACGCTCTCTTCGCCGGCAATTGCCGGTGGGCGAATTTTTCTGCGTACCGAATCGCATCTCTACTGTATCGGTCGCAGCAGGCAAGAGGACTAAGGCGGGCTCAATCGGCTTTCAGGGTCTGAAGCAGAGGGCGGCGAAGGGCCAACGCTAGTGCGAGAGTGCTGGCGAGGAGGCCCGCAGCCAAAACCAGGCCTAGCGAGATGCAGAGCGAAACCCAGGGCAGAGGGCCGGGATCGTAGAAACGGGGGGCCACGGCGATCAGGGCGGCGCCGGTGCCGATGCTCAGGCCTGTTAGCAGCAGGAATCCATTCTCGTATATGAGCAGGGTGCTCAGGCGGGCGCGGCTAAAGCCACAGGCGCTTAGTGTGGCCAATTCGCCGCTGCGCTCGAAGACGTTGCGCAAGAGGAGTATGCCCAGGCCCAGGGTGCCGAGCAAGAGTCCGAGACCTCCGAGGGTCTGGAACGTCGAGAGGTAGGTGTTTTCGATTGCGCGATAGGCGTGTAGACGCTCGGCACTCGGAGTGACATCGAGGCCGTAGGCGGCTAGATCTTTTTCGAGGCTCGCAGCGAGTGGCGCAGGCGATTCGGTCTCGATGAGAAAGTAGCTATAGCCGCTGCGCTCGGGAAAGTGCTCGGCGAAGCGATCCTCAGCGATGAGTACTTCGCCCTGGAATAAGCTGCCGTGCAGGAGTCCGACCAGCCGCAGCGCCAACGGTCTTCCATTGCTATCCTCTATAGTCACATCCTCGCCGAGATTTTTGTGCAGAATCCACTGTGTTGAATTGAAGTCGCCGATGGCCGGGACGACGTCCGGACCCAGATCGCGCTGGAGCAGCAGCCAGGGATTCTCTTTTTCTGCGGCGTTCGGTTCGAGCGTTTGCTGGAAGCTAAAACCACCCCGGTGCAGAAAATCGCTTGGTGCGCCGAGAACCCGGGGCGTTTGGGGCTGGTAGAGGTTGAGGCAGCTGATATCTTCACCGGGCAGGACGCGCATGGGGAAGAAGCATGTGGAGTCGAGATTGGCTGAAAGTCCCAGTTCAAAACGGCCGGATTTGCTATTGAGGTCCTGGTGCAGGGGAATTTCTGCTTCGGCCAGAAGTGGAAAGCCTCCAGCACCAGGATCTCCTGGTTGTTCGACTCGGCGGTTGGCTCCCACAGCGACAATGACAAAGGTGGCGCAGGCGACCAAAGCGGTACAGAGGACACTGCGACCAGGGTTGCGGGCGCTGTTGCCGATGCCGATGCGGAGATTGGAACCGGAACTATGGTGTTGGCCGGAGCGCAGCCAGATTCTAAAAAGGGCCAGCAGTGCCAGGAGCGCTGCGCTGCCGCTGGCGAAGAAGAGCGCTGCGGCGGTGGAGGCCTCTACTGCGCTGGCTGTTAAACTGAGCGCCAGCGCCATGACCAGTCCGAATACGGCGAGAACCGGTGCGCGAGTGCGTTGGATCTGAGTTTCGGTGTGGGTACGGCCGGCCAGCAGGGAGGGGATTGGTGTTTTATGGAAGCGGCGTACGGTGTACCAGATAGTGAATGAGACCAGGACTAAGGTGGAGATAAAGCCCAAGATCGGACTTGACCAGGTGCTGTGGAGTTGGAGAAAGGGAGTGCCGATAGCCTGTAACCACCAGGTGCGCAAGCCCACTAGGAGCAGGTAGGCGTAGAATTGGGCCCCTCCTAGGCCCAGCAGGGCGCCCAGACCGACTAAGGCTGCGCCCTCGCCGAAGAATCGCCAACGGATAGTGGAGAGCGAGTAGCCGGTAGCGAGGAGTAGACCTGCTTCGCGTGAGCGCTCTTCAAGGCCCAATTTACAGAGGAGCACAACTAAAAGTGCAGCGGCGGCAATGAGGAAAAAGCTGAAGCCGATAAAGAGGCCGCTGAAGTCAGTGGCGCCGCTTGCCGCCTGAATGGCCTCCTGGCGCACTGGGCGGAAGGCCAGACCGACCGACTCGGGTGCAAGAGTTCGGCGCAGTGTCTGACGCAGGGTTTGATCGTGATGTGCCAGGTCGTCGGACTCGGGTGTATAGAAGCGCAATGAGGTCAGGTCTCCATGGCGAGTGCGCCATAGGCGTTGGCCGGTGCTGGCCGCTACGAAGGCCTTGGGCGCGGCGCCGTACTGATCCCAGTAGGCTTCATCCTGGGGGCGGATTTTGCTCATATCGATCGGAAAGGGCGCGTTCCAGGCGGAGATATCGTCTTCGTCCTGCAAGCCTGGATATTCGGGCGTCAGAGATCGGTCAATGGCCAGTCCATCCATCCGCACTATTCCCGCCAGGCGGAACTCGGTCTGGGTGGTCTGCAACGCTTCGCGGGGGCCAAATACATAATAAGATAGGGCGATAGTCGCGCCGGGGGCGACGTCCAATTCCCGTGCGGTCCAGCTGTCGAGGTACAACTCGTCGTCGGCGAGGGCTGGAGCGGGAGTACCGTCTACCAGATAGAGACCAGTCGGATCGTCGAGAGCGCTAACGGTCGAGTAGGGCACCGCGCGGTCATTCGCGCTAATAGAGTTGGCCAAATAGGTGAGCAAAGTAGTGGTTTTCAGCCCTTGTGCTGCAGCGCTCTGGATGGCGGCGGCGATGGTAGGAGCATTGAGGATAAAACGGGTGCTTAGAAGCTCGATGAATTCTTCGTGCAGCGTGAGGCGCAAACCGAGGTCGGCGAAGTCGAGGTTCTGGTTGAGAATGGTCTGCAGTTCATCGCGTGAGTTGTGGGGTGCAGCCACCATCAGGGCATTGATCTGCCCTTGTTGGTCGAGAGCGCGTTGCAGGGTTTGGAGATCGAGGTAGGCATTGAGCGGCAGGTGCTGGTTGGGTTTGAGGCCAAAACGGCCTACGCCACTATCGGGCAGTACACCTTTGAGCACCACCCGCAGGGTGGCGACGATATCGTCGGTAGCGCGGTGGCCAAAGAGCGATTCGCGGTGGACCTGGCTTTGGCGCTCCAGCGAAAGCAAGATCGGATCGCCGATGGCCGCACCGAGTTCGCGTTGTAACGATGCGCTGATAACGAGTGAGGGGAAGGGTTGGTCGCCTGCCTGGACCAGGTCTGCGAGAAGCGCAGTGCCGTCTCGGGGGAAGAGCTGGGTGAAATCGTTATCGATGCCCTGAATTTGTACTCTGGAGGCGCGGGCCTGGGTCGTGGTGTGACGGGCGGCGCCGCTGAGCAAGATAGCGGCAGCCTTGGTCCCCGGGATAACCTCTGCCAGGTCACTGCGGAAGAAGCGTTCCGAGGTCAGGACATGATCGATACGGCCCAGGCGTTCGAGAGCGAGGTCGCGTAGGCTGCCGCGTACCGAGTCACCGACCAGGAGGGCGCCGGTCAAAGCGGTCGAGGCGATGGCGGTACCCAACAAAAAACCCAGGTGGATTCGCCAGTAGTGGATCAGACTTCGACGCACGTTCCTGCTCGCAATTCCAGGCGACGGTCGCAGCGCGCGGCTAAATCGAGATCGTGGGTCGCGATAATGAGCACGGTCTCTTCGCTATGGTGAAGCGAGAAGAGCAGGTCGGCGACGGTCGCGGCGGTGTGATGATCGAGGCTGCCGGTGGGTTCATCGCAGAGCAAGAGACCGGGTTGGTTGATCAGAGCGCGAGCAACGGCGACGCGCTGGCATTCCCCGCCGGAGAGTTCGGCTGGCCGGTGCTGCAGGCGCTTCGTCAAACCGACGGCGGAGAGGAGGTCCTGGGCTCGGCGGGTTCGGTCTGTCCGCTCTGAGGCCAGGGTCGGGATCAGGGCATTTTCCAGAGCCGAGTACTGGGGCAGCAGATGGTGGTTTTGAAAGACGAAACCGATTTGCAGGTTGCGAAAATGGGCGAGTTCAGGCTCGGAAAGGTCGAGGGGATTCTGGCCACCGATAGATATCTGGCCCGCACTGGGGGCTTCAAGAGTGCCAATTACATGCAATAAGGTACTCTTGCCCGAGCCAGATGGGCCGATTATGGCCAGGGATTGACCCGCTGTGACGCTGAACGAAACGCCGCGTAGTATTTCTATGGTCTCTGCGCCGCGGTCGAAGTGCTGGTGGAGTTCAGAAACGACGAGTGCCACGGGCTTGTTCATTGCTGTTCGACCAATTTGTTGGAGATAAAGGTCGGGATGGGTATGGCGCGTATTTTTTCGCCCGGGTTACAGATCGAGCAGACGACTTTTAGGCGCCCTTGGGCGATGGCTTCACCTCCGCGGTCGAAGTCGAAGCGGTAGCTGAGCGATTTTTCTCCCTGTTTTTCGATCTGCAAACGGATATTGAGCACGTCCTCGAAGGAAATCGGACGCCAGTACTCGCATTCGGCGATGAGGCGTGGCCAACTGATGGTATCTCCTGCGTGTTCGATATGGACGCTCAGTCCCATAGAGCGCCAGAATGCGTGCTCGGTAGCTTCCATGAAGATGAAGAAGCGCGCAAAATGGACGATCCCGGCTTTGTCGGTATCGGACCATTCGACCAGGCGCTGTGTACAGAATTCAATCGGCATCTCAATTACCCGGGCGGAATAAGGTTACCAGGCAGCCGCCGAGGGCCGCGAGACCGATACCGAGGACGAATGGCCAGCGTATGGCTGCCCAGCCTCCCGCGGGGGGATGGGCGAAAGCGGCGACGACCGCGTTGACGATCGGAGCACCGGCGAAGACGATAGACATGACGAAAGTGGGTGATCCTTTGGCGCCGAAGGCCAGGAGCACGCCGAGTGCCCCGATCGCTCCGGCGATGCCGGCGGCGGTGGACCAGGTTATACCTTTGATGGGATAGATCCAGTTGGCGCCGTTGAAGGCGAGGATCGCGAGTGAGCCGAGGACCGCGGTCAGCAGATAGGCGAGGCCGACGAAGAGGAACGCTTTGATGCGGCCATTAAGAGGATCGGCCATAGCGAGTTGGCCAGTATGCAGCAAGACGCCGTAGAGGCCCCAGCTGGCGACGGTCAGCAGGGCGAAGAATAGCCAGTTCATCGAAGCTCCTTTCGTTTGAGCAAGAATGTGTTGCGACACTGATCAATGGTATCCGAGAAAACGCGGAACAAAGAGGACCGGGTGATTGGAGAGTGCGCATCCACGGACTGCAGAACAATGATCAGAGAGGAGATTCCACCGGTGCTAGTCCACATCTGGCAGCAATCGTTAAGACGGGCCGCTAGCTGATACTAACGTCTGCATATTGGTTGTAGATTGCAAGCGTGGATTGGGCGGTCGCGGTATCATTAAAGCGGCTATGCACCGATTCCTTGCCGGTCTCTCCTAGCTGGAGCCTGAGCTTGTCATCGCGAAGCAAGCGGGCGATTCCCTCGGCCAGCGCAGCGGAAGAGTCCGGCTCGGTCAGGAGTCCGCCGCCGGTTGCTTCCAGTATTTCGGGGAAGCTGCCGTGGTTGGGTTGAACGACCGGAGTGCCATTAGCCAACGATTCCAAGATAGAGAGCCCTTTAGACTCGGCGTAGGTCGTCGGTACGGAAAATACGTCGAGATTTCCGAGAAAGCGGATTTTTTCTACGCGATCAACTTCTCCGTAATAGGTGAACGAATCGGCAAGACCCCAGGCCTGAATTTTTTCCAGCTCCGCATCGAAATAGGTTTGGTCACGAGCGCTGAGATAGCCGGCAGCGTCGAAGTGAAGAGTGGCAAACTTCGGTTGATCTTTCAAGATTCGGAAAGCATCGGTCAGAAGGTGAAAACCTTTCTCGGGACAGATGCGGGCCAGGTAGCCGATTTTTTGCAGGCCATCGGCTGCCGAAGGGACGCTCTCGCCATGGCCAGAGAGATTGAGGCCGAGTGGTATTACGTGAATTTTTTCCAGCGGAACCTCTAAGTACTCGGACATGTGATTGCGATAGTATGCGCAGGGGGCGATAAAGGCGTCGATATCCCGGGCGCGTCTGCACAGAATTTTCCGGGCTCGGCTTTTGTACGGATCGATCAGGCTATCCAGGAAGAGATCCTCACCCTGGAGGGCGCAGAGAATCGGGACATCGAGTTGGGCCTTGAGTTGGCGTCCCATGCCGGAAAAGATGGCATTTGTCAACTGGACGATGTCGGGTTTGAATTCGTTGCGAAGCCAGGCGACGAGGCGAGCTAGTTCTTTTTGCTGATTGCCTTCTTCCCCCTCAAGCACCGAAACGGTGAGCGCCCCAAGATCGCGGGCGTTGGTCGAGGTCCCGAAGCGCGCGAGTGCGCCGAGCAGCCGCGGTTGGTCGAGGAGGCGATCGAAGGCACGGGGGGTATAGCGAAAGACGGGCCATTTTTGCTGTAGAAATATATTGATGCCGCCATAGAAGATCTGGTCGAGAGAGACATCTTCTTCATCGGTGCGCAGCGGAGTATAGGTCGGGATCAGAGCGAGATCCACCCCTTGTCGCTTGAGTGCGGCGGCCAAGGTATTATCGTGCAGACAAGTACCGCAATACATGCCGGCGGCGCCGGCGGCGATATAGGCCAGACGCATCTTCAGAAAAATTTCCCGATGGTTTCTTTATCGGGCGGGCGGGTCATCAACGAGACGATGACCATTGCCGCAGCGGAAGCAGCTAAGATCACCGCCACGGGCATTACGCCGCTCATGCCGATGGTGTAGCCGGGCACTTTCCAGCCCTGAAAGAAGAAATAGGACCAGAGTACTGCGACTGTGATGACCGAGGCAAAGGCACCATACTTGGTGCTGCGCTTCCAGTAGAGCGCGGCGACGACTACCGGAAAGAGCGCAGCAAAACCGGTAAAGGACCAGACGGCGAGGGTGAAGATGCTGCGCGCCGAGACCAGTGAGAGCGCATAGGTGATGGCGAAGATGAAAAATACGAAGAGGCGGCCCCAGCGCACCTGTTGCTCTTCGCTCAACGCGTCGCCTTTGCGGTAGTGCCGGACGACGTCCTGGGTGAACATATTGCTGATCGAGAGGACCTGAGAGTCGAGTGAGGACATGATTGCAGCGAAGACGCCGGCGGCGAGCAGGCCGGCCAAGACACCGGGAGCATGTAGGTCGATCATTTTGACCAGAACCGAATTGGCTGCCGGGCCTTTAAGGCCGGGAAAGTCGATCTGGCCGAAAATACCCAATAGCACGCTGGGGATCCAGACGATGGCGATGCACAGGGGGTAAAACATCAATGGGTAGCGGAAGGTGCGGGCGCTGCGGGCGGTGAGCCAGTGGGTGAAGAGATGGGGAAACATGCCTACCGAGAGTGGGATACAGGTATAGGTCACTAGTTTGAGCGGGTTGATATGGTCGCCTTTAATCAGTAATTCAGGATGTTTTTCAGCGATTTGTGCCATGGCCTGGTCGAGTCCGCCGAGTTTGTCGACGATGACGAAGAAGGCTACGCCGCCCAGGATCATAAAGACCAGGGTTTGGAAGGCATTGGCCCAGGCGGTACCGCGCATCCCGCCAAAGCTGACATAGGTCAAAACCACCCCGCAGACCAGCAGACCGCCCGCCCACTGCGGAATTTGGCCCTTGGTGATTTGAGCGAGGGTGATACCGCCACCCATGACGCCGATTAGGAGGTAGGGGATCAAAAGCGCGATCATGACGATGAAAAGCAGCAGTCCCAGTCCATCAGAGTCCCAGCGCTGGCGGAAATACTGAACCTGGGTGAGAAAGTTGTGGCGTTTGCCCAGAGCCCAGACGCGGGTGCCGATGAAGAAGAATACGGTGGGGATGATCAGTGCAGCACCCGAGGGCATCAGCGCAAAGACGCCGATACCGGTGTGGTAAGCCTCGCCGGAGGCACCCAGAATGGCGAAGGCGGTCATATTGGTGCCGAAGAGCGACATCAGTAGTAGGAAGGGACCGATCGAGCGGCTGGCGACGAAATAATCTTCGCCGGTGCCGCGGAAGAGGCGGTTGGAAAGGATGCCGATCAACAGCACCAGCCCGAGATAGCAGAGAATGATCGCGGTGGTCATACCTTGGAGTCCTCCTCAGGCTCGAGATCGGATGGCCATGCGTAGTTGACCAGCAGGATCATCAGACCGGTGGCGACGACGCAAAAGCCGATGTGGTAGAGCAGTCCGACGGGCAACCCGAGCAGCAAACGCGCATCGTGCCAGAGCCAGAGGTCGTTGTGGAGGATATAGAGGATGGCAACGCCCAGATAGAGGAGGTGACGGAATCTCATTCGATACTCCAGAGGAATAGGTGGATAACGCCTTTGTCCTGTAGGCGGCTACTGATGGGCAAAGAGGTCGATTCGGGTCGTTTACTGCAACCGGAGAGCGTATTCATTGAGCCAATTCGGCCGGTGTTATGCGCCATTTTTTTACCGGTTGGGATAAAAAGCCGTACGTCGAACAAGACCTGCATCCAACTATAAAAGAAAAAGAGATATCACTTCGTCAAGCCGATATCTTCGGGTATATTGCACATCTCGCCCATAGGTCCAAAAATCGGTTCGACGTGTTGGCTGAAAAGGTTGCCGCTCAGTATATCAATAACCCCCTGTTTACATTCGGGATGGTGCTTGAGAAATTTGGCGAAGCTGAAATCCTCAGAATAGAAGGCGTAGACCATTTTGCGCACTGCTTCCATACCGCGGATGAAATCGGGTCCGAAGCCGCCTAACTGTTCGGCGGAGAAGTCGTCTTTGACGAAGGCTTCACAAATTGCGTCGGCGGCCATTTCTCCCGACTTGAGTGCCAGATAGACTCCTGAAGAATACATGGGATCGAGGAATCCAAACGCATCCCCCACCAGAACCCAGCCCTCGCCGGAGATCCGAGAGGCGCGGTAGGAGAAGTCTTTGGTGGCGCGGACGGGCAGGAGTTGTGTGGCATGTTGCAGCCGCTCCTGAATCGGGGCGCACTTGGCTAGTTCCTGATCGAAAATCTCTTGGATCTCTTCGCTGCGTCCCTGGACCAGGTAGTCCAAATCGCCGACGACACCGACGGAGACTTTGTCGTCGGGCAGAGGGATGTACCAGAACCAGGAGTCCCGGTTCTCGGTGTGGAGGATCAGGGTTGCACCTTCGTCGATTCCCTCGTCGCGGTGTCCCCCTGCGAAGTGGGTGTAGATCGAGGCCTTTTTTAGTTGAGGTTCGGGGGCCGAGAGCTTGAGTTTGCGCCCGATCAATGCACTTTGCCCGGTGGCATCGACAACCACCTGCGCGTCGAATTCGCGGATTTCGCCGTCGGCGAATTTGGCGCGTACGCCGGTAGCCCGTGGGGCTTCCTCGTCGCGCGAAGCCTCGTCGAAGAGCACTTCGAGAATCCGAGTGTTCTGGTGTACCTCGGCACCTTTTTCAGCTGCGTTGTCGAGCAACAGCTGGTCAAATTCGGCGCGTTGGACTTGCCAGGTTACCGAGCTTTCGTGCGGGTTGTTGTCGGAGAAGTAAAAGGGGGCCGAGCCCCGGCCCGATTGACCGAAGAACTGCACGCTGTGCTTCCTGGGAAAGGCGCTCTTGTTGAGTTTGTCGAGTACGCCGAGGCGCTCAAAAGTCCAATATGTGTCGGGCATCAGGGATTCCCCGATCGCGAAGCGGGGAAACGCGGTGCGTTCGAAGATCTGGACGCGGTGACCCGATTCTGCTACCAGGGCGGCTACGGTGCTGCCGGCGGGACCGCCGCCGACGACAATGACGTCGCTCACGATTGGCTCCTGTGGTCGGTGAAACGCCGCGCTTTGAGTTCAAAGCGCGGCAGGGTATTCGGGGCAGCGATCTCTACTTTGGCACGGAGTCCGAGGTGGTGTGCGAGGGCTTGGGCGATTTGATCGGCAGTGGTATCCCCTCCGGTCAATTCGACACGTACTTCCAACTCGTCGAGCGTCTTATGGCGGTGGACTTCGACCGAGAACTCGGTGACGGTGGGGAATCTTCGCACCACATTTTCGATCGCGCTGGGGTAGACGACGACGCCGCGTACCAGCAGCGCGTCGTCGATGCGGCCGATGATACCACCCCGGAGCCGGTAAAAAGTGCGGCCGCAAGGGCAAGTGTTGCGATCTAGGGCAACTCGGTCACCGGTACGGTAGCGGATGACGGGCATCCCCAGACGTCCGAGGTTGGTGATGATCAGTTCGCCCTCATCCGCGGGTTCGCCGCTTGCAGGGTCGACGACTTCGCAGATAAATTCGCTCTCGTTGAGGTGCAGACCGGATTGCTCCTGGCAGTCGAAGCCCCAGGCGCCGACTTCGGTGGCGCCTGCGTGATCGTACGCGCGGGCACCCCAGGTTTGTTCCAGCAATTGGCGGGTGGCGGGCAGGTTGGCTCCGGGCTCTCCAGCATGGACGGTAGTGCGGACACTGGTGGTGGCGAGGTCGAGATTTTGGGCGCGCGCAATTTCCCCCAGGTGGAGTGCATAGGTTGGGGTGCAGACGAGGGTAGTGATTTCGTTTTCGACGATGGCGTCGAGGCGTTGATCGGATGACATGCCGCCGCCGGGAACGATCAGCGCACCGATGCGGTCGGCGCCTTGGTGTCCGCTCCAGAATCCGATGAAGGGTCCGAAGGAGAAGGCGAAGAAAATACGATCAGCGGCGCCGACGCCGGCGCCGGCGTAGACCTGCGCCCAACAGCGCCCCCACCAATCCCAACTCTCGGCCGTGTCGAGCCAACGCAGGCGATGGCCAGTGGTGCCAGAGGTTTGGTGGATGCGGGTGTAGCGGCTGCTCGGATAGGTGAGGTTGGTACCGTAGGGGGGGGTCTGGACCTGGTCGGTGGAGAGTTCGGCACGCGTGGTTAGTGGTAAGTGGCGAAAGTCATCTAGGGTAACGAGGTCCTCTGGCTGCGCAATACCGGCTGCGTTGAGTTTAGCCCGGTAAAACGGATTGGTCTCGAGTAGCGGACCGAGGAGTTGCTGCAGGCGTTTGAATTGGAGAGTCTCCAGGGCAGCGCGATCTAGGTGTTCAGCAGTATTCACAGTGAATAGCCGATGGTTGCTTTTAAGGTGAAAGGGGTGGCCGGAATTACCGGGGAGGCACCGAAGCCGCCAGTCTCGTATTGGCTAGAGAGTATATTTTTGAGGTTGATCCGCAAGGGCTGCGGTATTGTGGCCGTGGCATGGTGGGTGGGCATCTTGAGCCGCGAGCCGGTGATGACGATCTCATCGACGACGTGAAGCGAGTCGTCGGAGGTCTGGGCCTGGAGTGGGGTACTGGCGGCCAGAGCGGCGAAAAAGAGCAGTGTTTTCAGGATTTTCATAGCCCTTGAGTTATGGAGTGACGTCCAAGGAGACCATTTCGCTCTCGTTGCGGATATAGATCCGACCCTCGGCGATAGACGGGACGGTCCAGCAGCGGCCGTTGAGGATTTGGACCTTGGTCTTTTCGATGAAGGCTGTGGGGGTGGCTTCGATCAGACCGAGTTCGCCTCCTTCGCCGAGGACGATGAGGTGGCCATCGGCGATAATGAGGGTGCCCTTGGCATAGCCGCGAGTCTTCCATTGCTCCTCGCCGCTGGCTGCGTCGAGGCATTTGAGGATCGAGTTATCAAAGCCGTAGAGGTGGCCCTCGTAGAGGATCGAGGTGCCGAAGTGGTTTTTCATCTTTTTATTTTGCCAGATCTGTTTTGCCGAGAGTTCGTCGCTGTTTTTCTCGATCTCGAATACTGCGCCGCCGCTATCGTCACCGGTAGAGATAAAAATCCTATTGGGTGCGATGTAGATTGGGGTCGAGGCGCTGACGTCCCAGCGGGTCTTCCAGGGGTGCCGCCACAGGACTTTGCCGTCTATGGGCGAGAGTCCGGTGAGCGAATAGGCCGTGAAGTAGGCGATTTGCCGCTCACCAGCGGCGGTAAAAGCGATGGGCGAGGAGTAGCTCATCTTTTCGTTGAGTGCGGTCCAGATGGTCGCACCGGTATCTTTATCGAGAGCGACGGCGGTGGCTTCGGGCTCGTAGTCGATGACCATGTCAATGACAAAATTGCGATCTGTGCCACCCACTTCCACAAGGAGCAGATCTCCTTCGACCAACGGCGATGTGCTGAATCCCCACTTGGGTACTTCGCTGTTGAATTCTTTGCTTAGATCTCTCTCCCAGATCAGTGTTCCGCTTGCCGCGCGGTGGGCGGAAAGACGGCCTGTGGCGCCGAGGATATAAACAGTCGAGTCCTCGACTGTTGGCGTCGAGCGCGGACCGTCTCCGCCCTGACTTTCCTGGTAATAGGGCCCGGTGCGGTAGCGCCAGATTTCGGATCCGGTCTCGGTGTCGAGGCAGATGGCATATTCGTCTTCACCCTGTGCAAACATGGTAAATATCCTGCCATCGGCAATGGAGATGCCGGAGAAACCCTGGCCGAGCGGGATGCGCCAGCGGACTTCGGGCCCTGTCGCTGGCCAGTGCAGGTCTGTTTCGTTGGAGATGCCGTTGCGGTTGGGGCCAAGCCATTGAGGCCAGTCGGCAGCGTATGCGGAGACCGTTAAAAGTAGGTGCAGTATAATTGCGCTTTTCATCGGGATTTCCTACGTATAGCGCGCATTGCGGTATTGGGGTTCGTAAAAGTCGGGCAGCAATTGGTCGACGCGGAGCAGGCCTTCGGAGGTGAGGGCGATCGCGTCGGCATCGATGCGGAGCAGACCCTCCTCTTGTAAACCGTTCAGCGCTTTTTTAAAGTGTTGGGCGATATCGACATCGAACTTGGCGCGAAAATAATCCGCTGATAGCGCGCCCAATTTAAGCTGCAAGATCGTTTCGCGGGTCAGTTGTTCCTCGCGGGTGGTGGCGAAGGCGCGGTGGAGGGGGAGTTGGCCGGCATTGACGATTTCGAGATAGTCTTCCCAGCGCGGTGCGTTCTGGTAGTGGACCCCGCTGATGTGCGAGAACGAAGCTACGCCTGCGCCGATCATGTCCTGTCCGGTCCAGACTGCGTCGCGATAGACGAAGCGAGCCTCGGGTGTTTTTTTCATGGTATAAGCGCTCGACAGAGTGAACCCGGCGGCGGCGAACTCCTCGAAGGCGTAGGCGTGCCAAGCGCGTTTGGTCTCCCAGTCGGCCAGGCTCAGTGAACCACTGTCGCCCGAGAGCAGATCCTTGGAATATACGGTGTTGTAGGGCAGTTCCATCTGGTAGATCGTGATACTGTCAGGGGCGAGATCGATGGTCTTTTTCACCGTTTGCCGCCAACTCTCCCAGGTTTCTCCAACCATTCCGGCGATCAGATCGACGTTGATCTGGTCGAAGTCCAACTCGTGGATCCAGGGCATGACCTGGTAGATTTCCTTGGCGATATGCGCACGACCATTATGGCGCAATATTTCGTCGTCGAGATTTTCGATCCCCAGGCTGAGGCGCGTGACTCCAATATCGCGGATTGTCTCGAGTTTGGCTTTAGTCAGGGTGCCGGGTTCGCATTCGAAGGCGATTTCTTCAGCCTGGTTCCAGGGTAGGGCGCTCTTGAGGCGATCTACTAAGTGGCGGAGGTGGCGCGTACTGATATAGGACGGGGTGCCGCCGCCGAAGTAAACGAAATGTAGTGGCCGATCCCTGATCGCGGGCAGTTGTGCATAGCTTTCTACTTCGCGAACCAGGGCGTCGAGATAGGTTTGGATTTGGTCGGCGTTCTTGTCGGTGTAGACGCGAAAATAACAAAATTTACACCGCTTGCGGCAGAAGGGGATGTGGAGGTAGAGGCCGAGTCGAGTATCGGGATGCGGTGGGGTGGCGAGGGCCGTACGCGCTTTGGGCAGGTCTGCTTCGCCCCAGAACGAATAAGCTGGATAGTTGGAGACAAAGACGCTGCCAACTTCGGTTTCAGCACGCTCGGTACGGGTGGTTGCCGGTTCAAGGCCCGGATCTGTGGTTGGTTCACTCATTGCCTTTGACCTCTTGGCCGAAAGAGTAGATCACGCCATCGGTGGTACCGATGATAAGACGTCCATTGGCGATTGCGGGTGAAGCAGTGATGGACGCACCGCTTTCAAAACGCCAGACTTCGGTCCCGGTAGCGATATTGAGGGCGATCAGCGCCCCGGCTCCGAAGTAGACGCGATTGCCGGCTATGACCGGAGAGGAATCGACGCGGGCTTTGGCGTTATAGGTCCACAGGGGGATGCCGGTATTCGGGTCGAGCGCGTGAACCATTTTGTCGCGTCCGCCGATTATGGCCGCCTGCTCGTTTATCGCTGGTGATGCATAAAACGGAAATTTGCGCACCGCGTGCTGATAGCGCCAGACCACAGTACCCGAACTCAGGTCGACGGCGAGAACTTCGTTGCCGAAGGTACCGACATAGGCACGAGTTGTGAGGACGGCGGCACTGGATGCGACGTAGGTTCCCATGGGTATTGTATGCCGTTGGCGGCCGTCTTCAAGGGAAAGAAGCCGCAAGTACCCGTCGCAGCCGGCGATGGCGACCAGGTCTTCGTACAGTACCGGTGTACTGTGAATATATCCGTCTGTGGCGATTTTCCAAATCTCGGAACCGGTACTTGCATCGAGGCAGTATAGATGCTGGTCATAGGAACCGAAGTAGAGTCGGTTATGGCTGTAGTTGGCTGTAGAGGTTATTCCTCCGTCGGTGGTGAAGGTCCAGCGAGGTTGGCCGCTACGGATATCCAGAGCGTGAAAGGTACCTCCTTCATCGCCGAAGTAGAGCGTGTTTTCGGCGATGGTAGGTGAAGACTTTATTTCACTGGTGGCTGCATAGCGCCATTTTAAAGTTCCCTTTTGCAGGTCGAGGGCATAGAGAAAGGTATCGAGAGAGGGGACGTAGACGGTGTTCTGGTGTATGGCGGCGGTGGACTCGATAGCATCTTCGGTGGCGTAGGTCCAGAGTAGATGCAGATCGGCAGGGAGGGGCTTGGGGGCGACGCCTGTTAGTTGGGGGTTACCGCGGAAGGTGTGCCAGGTATCGTCCGCAGCGACCGCGACGCTCAATAAGAGGATCAAGATGGCGCTAGGTCCCAGCGTGGATCCCCGACCGATGATCCTCGCACCGCATCCCGGGTTGGCTCGAGGAGGCTCTCCTGTTTTTTTCGTCCTGTTTAGTCGCATATTCGATCGGTGGCCGGGATTTGTTCCGACTCGATCTGGAGCGTGGTTCGGATTGGCGGAAAAAGCCATTATAACGCCGAGGTATAGAGGTGGAGAAACGCTTGTTTATCCAGGGATAAGGGGTTGAACTCGCCGGTCCATTGGCTGCATGCTTGCTCGGCCATAGTATCTATGCGGTCTGCGGTGACCCGGGCATCGGATAGTCGTTGCGGCAGGTCGGCCAGCGTCTTGAGTTCGTCTATATGATTAGCCAGGGTTTCGGCACCGCCATGTAGCCCGATGTCCGTACAGAGATCGTCATATAAATCATTCACTACTCGGGCGTTCAGGCGAATGACGTGTGGCAGCATCAAGGCTACTGCATGACCGTGGGGGATGTGGTAATGCGCACTCAGTGGATTGGCGGTGGCGTGGGCCGCACCGAGCATGGAGTTTTCGATCGCGGTACCTGCATAATGGGCTCCTAGGAGCATGGCACCGGCAGCGTCGAGATCGTCGGGATCTTCGATTGCGACGGAAAAAGCTGGGGCGAGAAGGCGCCAGGCTTCGCGGGCAAAAAGGCTCGAGAGCGGGGTGTGTCGACGGGTTACATAGCTTTCAATGGCGTGGGCGATGGCGTCGATGCCGGCGGCGGCGCGCACGGGCAGCGGCGCGCTGCCGATGAGTTCGGGGTCGAGAATAGCGATGCGGAATCGAGCTTTGCGATCGCCGCAGGCCATTTTTTCACCGCTTTCGATTCGGGCGATCAAGGCATAGGATTGGGCTTCGCTGCCGGTGCCGGCGGTGGTGGGAACGCCGATGGATGGCAGCATGGGTTTAGTGGCTTTGCCATAGCCGTGATAGTCTTCCATGCGGTTCCCATTGGTGAGAACGAAATTAATGCCTTTGGCGCAATCCATGGCGCTGCCGCCACCCAGGGCGACAATCAGATCGATGGGTTTGCGAGCCTGGGCGCATTCGACACCAGCGTCTACGTGCTGGGTGGTGGGGTTCTCGTCTACCGCCGAAAAGAGTGTTGTGGTGAGGCCGGCGGTGTGCAATGCACTTTGTGCTTTATCGGCAAGGCCGGAGTCGACC
>MDTE01046094.1_pt1 | contig 17986 bp, 18 predicted proteins | sample 811231 | NCBI WGS metagenome assembly MDTE01 (sample SAMN05326651, study PRJNA326480) | marine metagenome | isolation source: seawater | place: Indian Ocean: Red Sea | collected 2010 | reverse complement strand
ACAAGCTTGTCTTTAGACCTTTTTTTGTTTGCGAATCTATTTTCATAATTCAAATGGTGGGCAAGAAGAGACTCGAACTCTTAAGCCTTGCGGCACTAGTTCCTAAGACTAGCGCGTATACCAATTCCGCCACTTGCCCATTAAGCTTTTGAAATCCAACTTCTTTTAACAATAAAGATTAGATATGTCTACTCAGTTCAATCAAAATTTTCTTTATAAATAAATTTGCATGGGTTAATGCATTTAAGTGAATTTGATCGTGAAACCAAATATTTTCATATTTAAATTTTTTATCATTTAGAAGTAATTTGCTAAAATTGAGATGCTCAATATTTTCTTTTTTGTTTATAATTTTATCAACTGACTCTGAGACATTATAGCTATAAATTGACTCAAAATGTTTTTTGTATGGAAACGTTACAAATATTAATTTTCTAATATGTTTTTTTTCTTGTACTTTGTTTATATATTCTTCAATTGTTTTCTCAAAATTTTTTATGTCTTTAGCTGTGGGTTTAATAAGATATTTTTCCACTTCTTCAAAATAACATTTTTGTATTTCATCCTTTTTTTTTTCAAATAATTTTTTTTTTATCTTTTTTAAAGACCTATTTGTTGCGTAATAAAACTTAAAATTAATTAACTGAAATACCTTAAAAAATTTATTATTGTTGCTTAAGTTAATTCTAGAAATCCCATAAAGTTTTGAGTAATTATACCATCCTTGACCAGAAAAATCTGTCTCAGGATTTATAGATGCAAGCTTTCCATCTTTGTAAACCTTATTTTTTTTATACCTACACAGTTCATCTCCGATGTTAACTTGGTCAATGTAGGCAACAACAATATTGGGAAATATTTTAAAATCCTTCTCTAAAAGGTCTAATTGTAAATTCATTAATGTGGGAGAATACGATGATGCAGCTGCGTTTATAAAATTTAAATTATTATTTTTCCCAAAATTTTCTATTAAAGTGTAAGAGAAAAAATTTGTTTTTTTTGCCCCATTAATTTGCTCAAACCACGAGTCCCCTTGAAATAAGACAACATCATTTTTTTTTTTTAATTTATTTATGGAAGTAAATATCAAATCTACCTCGGATGTTTCTTTAAAATAATTTTTTAAATTTACTTCTTCCCTAATATGGTGAATTTTTTTTGAATATTTTTCATGAATGTTAAGATTTTCTAAAGTCTTAAAAGAATGTTTAAATTCATTTTCATAGTTTATAAAAGTAATTAAAAATAATACTAAATAAAAAATAACAAAACTAATTAAACTTGATAAAAGAACTATAAATTTATTTTTCATAATTGCTTTCAAGAATTACATAAATATTAGATTGATTTCAATTTTTGATTATGAAATAATTTTCAGTGCTTAATATCTTTTATCATGACAAACAGAAACAATATCTCAAGTTTAGATTTATTTAGAGGAGTTGCTGGATATGGGGTAGCAATATGCCATTTTTACTATTATCTATTTAATATAGAAAAATTTCAATTTTACTCAATATTTTTTGTTGAATTTTTTTTTGTGTTAAGTGGATTTGTTCTCTACCCTCAATTAAAGAAAGTATATGAAGACAATCAAAATTTAAAAATATTTTATTTAAGAAGGTGGTTGAGAACTATACCAATTTTTATTGTTGCTTTGTTGTGCTACTCAATAATTTTTTCAAAATTTGATAGTGACACTTTAAAATATCTTTTTTTTATTCAGAAGATTAAAGAAAATTTTTTGTCTTCAGATTACTTTTCGGTGGCATGGTCCTTGTCTATTGAGGAGTTTTTTTACTTGATTTTTCCACTTATGTTAATTTCTTTAAAAAGAATTAATTTTTTAAAAATTCTTTTAGTATTTGTAATGTTTATTTATTTATTTAAGTTAGTATATTTATTTCATGGTCATGATGAAGAATTTTACAGAACTGGAACATTTTTAAGATTGGACTCGATTGCTTTTGGAGTTTTATGCAGACTTTATTTTGAAAAAATTCAAAATATTAATCTTAATATTCTTTTTTTAGCCGTGGTTATGCTTATTTTAGAAATTTTTTTTTCAGATTTAAAAAATCTTAATTCTTTAAAGCTATTTATTTTTGTTTTTTTATCACAAGTTATTTCGATCAATGCTATAATAATTTTTATTCGAGGGGATAAGATTTTAAGTTTTCTAAGACTAAAAAGTTTTTTTTCACTTTTAGCAAAACAAACTTATTCTATTTATTTGTTTCATTTCTTAATAATCTATTTAATTAGTATCAACCCTATTTTTTTAGGTATGAAATTCTTGTTCATATTTTACATAGGTATGCTTTTTATTTTAAGTAGCCTCTGCTATTACTTTTTTGAGAGAAAGATTATTGAAAACAGACCTAGATATAACTAAGTAAATTAACTACTCGAATATTCTATAAAAAAAAGGTGTTACTTCATCTTGACTGAAGTAAGTAACAATTCCTAATAAGATTATTGTAAACAACATTGGACCCAGCCAGTATTTTTTTTTGTTTGATAAAAATTTGAAAAACTTAAAAATCATTTAAAGATATTTTATAAAATTTGTAATACACTATTGTATAAGTCGCTAATAGTAAAAAAAATAAAGTTATACAGAACAAACTATTTCCCTTAAAAAATAATGAAGGCAAAATACATAATAAGAAACTTAAATTTATTACGACTGATGTCAGGTAATTACTTTGCTCTTTTGTTTTAAATTTTGCAATTTTTTTATAAATAAGCATATGTAAATGTCCGCTATCAGGTCTTAGTGGTGATTTTTTAAAAATAATTTTTCTAAAAAAAGAGAAGAATACTTCAAAAAATAAATAAAACAGAAGTATGCAAAAGAAAAAAGAAGAAATTTCAGGATTCAAATTGTTAGTTTTGATCACATTAAGAGCTGTTAGGGCACCAAAAACATATGATCCACTATCACCAAAGAAAATTTTTGCATAAGGAAAATTGTAAAGAATAAATGTTATTAATATTATAATTTGTCCACCTAAAAGGTACACCATTTCAAAATGTTGATTTTCTAAATTAACAAATGTTAAAATGATATTTATTATAATTAAATGGAAGCCTAACAATCCATTATAACCATCAACTAAATTTGCTCCATTAATAATAAATAACAAACAAAAAAGTACAAAAAAAATTTCAAAAAAAATATTTTGCAACCACTTGTTAAGGAATATAAAATCAATTCTCTCAATATTAATAGAAAATAAAAGAATGCATATTATTAAGATTGCTATCATAAGTATAAGTCTTATATTAGGATTAATCTTAATTTTTAAATCATCAATAAAACCAAGTGCAAATAAAAAAATACAAACAACAAGATATTCTAAAAATAATTTTTCAAACAAAAGGTAGTACATAAAAATAAAATTCATTAACAGTATTATCGTTGCAAGACCTCCGCACCTAGCTATAGGAGAAATGTGAAAAGCTTGTGGTTTGCTAAAATCACTATCTAAAAGAGCCCCATTAAATAATTTGTTTGATTTTTTTTGTATAATAAGAAATACAAAAAAGCTTATTATTGCATGCAATGATAAAAAACTAAGTTCTGGACTATCTGATCCCATTATTTAAACCTTTATTATTTTTTTTAACAATAAAAATTCCTATCATTATTATAAACAAAGATACTAAAGCCCTCCACGTTATAATTTCACTCATTAAAAAATAACCAAAAAATACTCCAAAAATAGGAATTAAATAGGCAACTTGAGTCTGGAAAACAAGACCGTTCACAGTTAAAATTCTAAATCTTATTAACCAAGCAATTCCAGTTGCTACAACTCCTAAGTACAACAAAGATATTGTTGACTCTAAAGTCGGATTAGTTGTCCACGGAGTCTCGAATATAAAAGAAAGAGGCATTAAAAAAATAATTGACCATATAGTTGTTGATGTAGTTACATTCTCATTGCCTTTGTTTTTTATCTTTAGAGTTAATAAGCCGCCTATAGAGTAAAATGTAGAGCCCAATATGGTTATTAACGCATAAATATAGTTTTTTTCGTTTAAAACTATTTCGTCTAAAAATAGAAATACAACACCTGAAAATCCAATTATTATTCCTAGAGATTTAAGAAAAGTTATTTTTTCATCTCTAGTAAAAAAGTGAGCTAAAATTGATCCGCTAAGAGGGGTTGTGCTCATGAGCATTGCAGCTAAATAACTATTTATTTTACTAGTTCCAATAGCAATTAAAACAAATGGTATTGTAATATTACACAAGCCTATTAAAGCATAGGATCGCCAATTTTTTGAAAATGCCTCAATTTTAATTTTTTTAAAAAAACAAATTAAAATTAATGGAATACAGGCAAAAATTACTCTGACTAAAGCTAATGTAAAGGGATCATAAGAATAAGTAGCAATTTTAATATTAAAAAAAGAGGAGCCCCAAATTATTCCAAGAATAACCAATAAAACTATATCGAAAGTTTTTGCTTCTCTCATTGCAAGCCTTGAGTGTATTTATGAAAAAAATGCATAGCAGATAAGTAATAATAAGTTATTGAATAATTAAACTTTGATATGTTATTACACTTTACATATATAAAAGGGAACTATTTAATATAAAAAGGAACTATTTAATGAATTCAAAAGAAATTTTAAAGTTAATAAAAGATAAAGAAATTGAATTTGTAGACCTGAGATTTACTGATCCCAGAGGTAAACTACAACACCTTACAATGGACAAAACAGTAATAGATGAAGAAATGCTAGAGGAAGGAGTGTTTTTTGATGGATCTTCAATAGCTGGATGGAAAGCGATAAACGAGTCAGACATGATACTTAAGCCTGATTGTTCTAGAGCAATAATAGACCCTTTTAATTCTCATAGTACGTTAAATATTTTTTGTGATATTTTGGATGCTATTAAAAAAAATCCTTACGAGCGAGATCCAAGGGGTACTGCTAAAAAGGCTGAGTCTTATTTAAAAAAATCTGGAATTGGAGATAAAGCTTTTTTTGGTCCTGAACCAGAATTTTTTGTTTTTGACGATGTTAGATTTAAAAATGATATGAACGAAACTAGTTTTTCCATTGATAGTTCTGAAGGTCCCTATAATACCGGAAGAAAATACGAAAATGGAAATATGGGACATCGTCCAGGAATTAAAGGAGGATATTTTCCTGTACCTCCAGTTGACAGCGCTCAAGATATGAGGGGTGAATACTTAAAAGCCTTAAGAGATTTAGGTATTAAAGTTGAAAAACATCATCATGAAGTTGCGCCCAGCCAACATGAATTAGGTATGTATTTTGGAACGCTTACTGATCAAGCGGATAATGTTCAACTCTATAAATACGCAGTTCAAATGGTTTCACATTCTTTTGGAAAAACTGCAACATTTATGCCTAAGCCCGTAAAAGGAGACAACGGTTCAGGAATGCATTGCCATCAATCAATTTGGAAAGGAAACAATCCTGTGTTTATGGGAAATAAATATGCAGGCCTATCTCAAGAAGCTTTATATTATATTGGCGGTATTTTAAAACATGCAAAAGCAATTAATGCTTTCTCTAATGCTACAACTAATAGTTATAAAAGATTAATTCCTGGATTTGAGGCACCCGTTCTTCTTGCTTATTCAGCAAGAAATAGATCAGCCTCATGTAGGATACCAATAACAATGAATAAAAAAGCTGCACGCTGTGAAGTTAGATTTCCCGATGCTGCAGGAAATCCATATTTAACTTTTGCTTCAATGTTAATGGCTGGAATTGACGGAATTAAAAATAAAATTGATCCAGGAAAATCATTAGATAAAGATTTATATGCTTTATCAGAAAGCGAAGTGAAAAAAATTCCTACTGTCTGTGGCTCTTTGAGAGAAGCTATGGAAAGTTTAGACAAAGATAGAAAATTTTTAACTCAAGGTGAAGTTTTCACCGACGACCAAATAGATGCTTATATTTCTTTAAAATTTGAGGAAATTTATAAGTTTGAACATACGCCACATCCAATTGAGTTTGAAATGTATTATAGTGGCTAAGAACAAGTTACTTTTTAAGAATTCTCTTATCAGCAATTTTATCTTTGTTTACACCTTCTTTAATAGTGTACTCTAAAGTTCCGTTAGCACCCTTCTCAACTGCTTTTATTTTGTCCTTAAATAGTTTTTTTTCTTTTTCAATTTGCTGTTTTTCTCTAGCAAATTTTTCTAAATGTTTTGTATCTCTCATATGGCAATTATATATTAAAAGACTCTCCACATCCACAACGTTCTGTCTCATTCGGGTTTTTAAAAACAAATTGTGAGGAAAATTGCTCTTTTTTGTAATCCATTTCAGTACCCAATAAATACATAATTGCTTTAGGATCTATTAAAACTTTAACACCTTTTTCTTCAATAACTTCTTCATTTGGCTTTATATCACTAGCGTACTCCATAATATAAGAAAGGCCAGCGCAACCCCCGGATTTTACACCTACACGAACCCCTATCGTTTTTTTATCGGCATGAAACATTATTTCTTTAATTCTCGCTGCAGCGTTATCTGTAAGTTTTATTGCTTTTTCACTCATAAATTTAGTTCCAATTTAGCTGCCTCGGACATTTTTGATTTGTCCCAAGGTGGGTCCCAAACTAGATTTAGCTTTACGTCTGATACCCCGTTAACTTTAAGTATATATTCTTTAACTTGTCTTGGCAAACTATCGGCTACAGGACAATTTGGTGTAGTGAGCGTCATATCAATTGTTACTATATTGTTCTTGTCTATCTCTATCTTGTAGATTAAACCCAATTCGTAGATATTTACTGGAATTTCAGGGTCATAGATTTTTTTAATTTCATTAATAATTTTATCTCTCAAATTATTCATAAATTTACTTTTCTGTATTTACTGTTTTTTTGTTATCTTCTGCAGCATATAAAAAAGTATGCCAAGCTAAAGTAGCGCATTTTACTCTCATTGGAAAACGTTTAACACCGGAAAGTGACATCATTGTGGTGTTCTCATTTTCGCTAAGACTGTTAATAGATATTTTTGATCCATCTTTAAGCATATTGAGAAAGTGTTCCAATATTTTTTTCGCTACATTAAACTCTTTTCCTTTAATGGTTTCTGTCATAATAGATGCGGAAGCAATCGATATAGCACATCCTTCCCCTTCAAAGGAAATATCCTCTACTTTTTTTTGTTCGTTTAACTTGACATAAACATGAACCTTGTCACCACAAAGGGGGTTGTGACCTTTTGCATCTTTATTAAAATCCTTACACTTACTTTTGTTTCTAGGATTTTTTCCATGATCTAAAACAATTTCTTGATATAATTCTTTAATATCCATTTAAGTGCCAAAAACCTTGTTACATTTTTTAATTGCAGAGCTTAAAGCGTCAATGTCTCCTTTAGTATTATAGACGCCTAATGATGCTCTTGCTGAGGCAGATATACCTATTTTTTCATGTAGAATTTGACAACAGTGATGACCAGCTCTTATAGCCACGCCGTCCTCATCAAGAATAGTTGCAATATCATGTGGGTGAATACCTTTTAAAGTAAAAGATATTATTGAACATCGATCTTTTGGATTACCGAGGATATTTACTGAATTATTTTTTCTAATCTGTTCAAGTCCATATTCCAAAATTTCTTTTTCATGTTCCATTATATTTTTAATTCCAATATCTTCGATAAATTTAATTGATTCAGAAAAACCAACCACCTCAGCGGTTTGTAGAGTGCCGGCCTCAAATTTTGTTGGACTTCCTGGAAAAGTAATACTGTCTTTTTTAACTTCCTCTATCATTCCTCCTCCACCTTGATAAGGAGGTAAAATATCTACCCATTTTTTTTTTGCATATAAAACTCCAACTCCTGTTGGTCCATACATTTTATGACAAGAAATCGCATAAAAATCACAACCTAGTTCCTGCATATCAATTTTCAGATGTGGCGCTCCCTGACAACCATCAACTAAAACAGGAATTTTTTTTGTATTAGCAAGATCAACAATTTTTTTTATAGGCATAATAGCTCCAGTAACATTTGATAAATGAGTGATTGCAATTATTTTTGTTTTATTAGTAATTAATTTTTTAATTTCATCGATTTCGACCTCACCTCTCTCATTGCATGAGGCAAACTTAATAATCGCACCTTTTTTTTTTCTTAAAAAATGCCAAGGGACATAATTTGCATGGTGCTCTAAATCTGTAATCAAAATCTCGTCTCCTTTATTTATAAATTTTTCACCATAGGATGAAGCTACAAGATTGATTGCTTCAGTAGCATTTTTTGTAAATATAATTTCTTCTCTGGATTTTGCGTTAATGTATTTTTTTGTTAAATCTCTTGTCTCTTCAAAACGATTTGTTGCTGTCACTGCTAGAGAATGCACGCTTCTACCAATATTAGAAAATTCTTCAGAATAAAATTTTGAAATTCTGTCTATTACCTTCTTGGGTTTTTGTGAAGAATTAGCGTTATCAAGGTAAACTAATCTTTTACCCTTTATTTTATTTTTAAAAATAGGAAAATGAGTTTTTATGTTTTCAGTATCCATGAATTTGAAATTCTAATTTGTTTTCTACAAAATTTTTTATAGTTTTGCTTTTAATCTCATTTGTTATTTCATTCAAAAATCCGTTAATAAGAAGTTGAATTGACTCTTTTTTGCTCAAACCTCTTGTCATTAAATAATGAACTGAATTTTCATCAACATTGCCTGAGGTAGAACCATGAGAACATTTTACGTCGTCAGCGTAAATTTCAAGCTCAGGTTTTGAGTCAAACTCAGAATTTTCGCTAATTATTAGCGCCTTACTTAATTGGTATGCATTAGTTTTCTGGGCTATATCTTTCACGTAAATTTTTCCTTGAAAAACTCCTTTTGCATTAGACTCTAAAACGCTTTTTATTTTTTGATAGCTTTTGCAATAAGGAAACAAGTGATTAATTCTTGTTTTAATTTCTTGATGATCTTCTTTGTCAAGATAAGTAGCAGAATTAATTTTACATTCGGAATTTTTACCAAGTAGATCAACTTTAATATCTTGTTTGTAAAATTTTAAACCTGATGAAAAAATAAAATTTAAGTATTGAGAATTTGAATGAAGTTGGTTATCAGAAAATTTATAAAAATATCCATCGCTTTTGCTGGCCTGAATTGAAATATTTTTAAATACTGAATTTTCTTTTAATAAAATGTCTTCATAATTATTATTTATAAATTTGTTTTTAGATCTATTAATCGTGTATTCAATAGTGTGTAATTCAGAATTTTTATTGAGAATAATTCTATTCTTATTATTTAAAATTTCATTTGAAAGATCGTCGCTAAATAAATTATAAATAACAAGAACTTTTTCAAATTTATAATTCTTATCTATCTCTAAAAGAAAACCATTGTTTGATAAAGCATTATTTAAACAGATAAGTGGATTTTCACTTTTTTTGCTAATTAAACTTTTTTTATCGTAGTTTTTAATTTTAATTTTATTTTTGTCCTCAAATTTAAAATCACTCCTTATCAACTTGCCATTGATTAAAAGGATAAAATTATGATCAAATTCTTTTATAAGCCTAAAGTTTTTTTCATTAGGAAGATTGTTTTTTATATCAATTTTATTAAAATTTTTTGAGAAAATTTCCCTTAAATCTGAAAATTTCCAATCTTCACTTCTTTTTGACGGAAAGCCATTTTTATTAAAAAATTCTAAATTTTTAATTCTAAATTTTTTTTCTTCACTATTAATTAAATTGATTTTTTCAATTTCTTTTAGACTTATTTTAAAATTATCAAGCATTAAATAATTTTTTTGTAACCTTTTTTTTCTAATTCTAAGGCAAGATCGCTTGATCCTGACTTAATTATTTTACCTTCTGATAAAACGTGGACATAATCAGGTTTTATGTAATCTAACAGTCTTTGATAATGAGTGATTACTAAAAATGATTTATCTTTACTTCTTGATGAATTTACTCCTTCTGAGATAATTTTTAATGCATCAATATCTAAACCAGAATCTGTTTCATCGAGTATTATTAAACTTGGATCTAAAATTTTCATCTGAAGTATCTCATTTTTTTTCTTTTCACCGCCAGAGAAACCTACATTTAGCTGTCTTGAAAGAATTTTTTCATCAATACCAAGTTCGTTTGCTTTTTCTTTAACAAGCTTTATGAAAGTCAGAGTGTCAATTTCTTTTTCCCCTTTTGCTTTTCTAATAGTATTTAAAGATGTTTTAAGAAAATTATTTGTATTCACTCCTGGGATCTCTAGAGGATATTGAAACGCTAAAAATATTCCTTTTTGTGCTCTTTTTTCTACGGGAATATCATTTAAATTTTCACCTCTATATTTAAGTTCTCCTGAAACTTCATAGCCATTCTTTCCTGATAAAATATTAGCTAAAGTGCTTTTTCCAGAACCGTTTGGACCCATTATCGCATGAACTTCGCCAGGATTAATTTTTAAATTTAAACCTTTAAGAATGTTTTTTTTATTTATAGATGCTTTTAAATTACTAATTTCTAACATTATCCCACACTACCCTCTAAGCTTATGCCAACTAATTTTTGAGCTTCTACTGCAAATTCCATAGGCAACTGTTGTAAAACTTCCTTGCAAAATCCATTCACTATCAAACTAACTGCTTCCTCTTGATTCAGTCCTCTTTGATTACAATAATATAGTTGTTCTTCATTAATCTTAGATGTAGTCGCCTCGTGTTCGATAGTAGAGGAAGAATTTTTATTTTTTATGTATGGAACTGTATGTGCCCCACATTTATTTCCCATAAGTAAAGAATCACACTGAGTATAGTTTCTAGAATTTAAAGCTTTTTTTGAAATATCAACTAAACCTCTGTAGGTGTTATCAGCTTTTCCAGCAGATATTCCTTTAGAAATAATTTTACTTTTTGTATTCTTTCCTAAGTGAATCATTTTTGTTCCAGTGTCAGCTTTTTGATGATTATTTGTAATTGCTATTGAGTAAAATTCTCCTACCGAATTATCTCCTTGCAAAATACAACTTGGATATTTCCATGTTATTGCTGAACCTGTTTCAACTTGTGTCCAAGAAATTTTAGAATTTTTACCTCTGCATGCACCTCTTTTTGTTACAAAATTATAAATACCTCCAACACCATCTTTGTCTCCTGGATACCAATTTTGCACAGTAGAATATTTAATTTCAGCGTCATCTAAAGCAATTAATTCAACGTTAGCCGCATGCAATTGATTTTCATCCCTCATCGGAGCTGTGCAACCCTCAAGATAACTTACATAACTGCCTTTATCAGCAATTATTAAAGTTCTTTCAAACTGACCGGTTTCTGATGCATTTATTCTAAAATAAGTCGAGAGTTCCATTGGGCATTTAGTATTAGGAGGAATATAAACAAAAGACCCATCTGTAAATACTGCAGAATTTAAAGTTGCAAAATAATGATCTGTTATTGGAATAACAGATCCTAGGTATTTTTTAACCAATTCAGGATGCTCTCTTATTGCTTCAGACATAGAACAAAAAATAATTCCCTTTTTAGTTAATTCTTCTTTATATGTGGTTGCAACTGAAACTGAGTCAAAAACTGCATCAACCGCGACACCACTTAGTTTTTTTTGTTCATCTAAAGGAATTCCAAGTTTTTTATAAGTTTCAAGAAGTTTTGGATCTACTTCATCTAAAGTTTTTGGTTTCTCAGATGCGCTCTTAGGAGCAGAATAATAATAAAGGTTTTGATAATCTATCTTTGGATATTTTGGTTTTTGCCAATCGGGTTCTTTAATTTTTTGCAATCTATTAAATGCTTTTAATCTCCATTCTAACATCCATTGTGGTTCCTTTTTTATTTTCGAAATAAATTTAATAGAGTTCTCACTTAAACCCTTTGGAGCTTTTACGTTTTCTACTTCAGTGGTAAAGCCATATTTGTACTCTCTATTTGTATCAATTTTATGATTTTTCATTTAATTTTTATCTTGTTTTCTTTGTACAACCAAATCATACAAACTTACATTTTCAAAAAAGTTATTTATATGTTTTTCCAAATCATCCCAAAGATGATGGGTTATACATTTGACAGTTTTTCCATTACAGCTTTTTTTTGATTCTCTCTTACAGTTTAATGTTTTGACTTGTTCGTCTACAGCAAAAATAATATTTGAAACTGTAATTTCTTTAGGGTTCTTTTCTAAAATATAACCGCCACAAGATCCTCTTATACTTTTAACTAATTTTTCATTTCTTAATTTAGAAAACAGTTGCTCTAAATATGACAAAGAAATATTTTGCCTTAAAGAAATATCATTAAGACTCACTGGCTTAGTGTCTTGATTTGAAGCCAAATCTGCCATTGCCATCACAGCGTATCTTCCACGAGTTGTAAGTTTCATAAATTAATGAGGTAATATAACATAAATTTGTTTATTCCCACTTAAATAGTAGGATTTAAAAAAAAAAATTGACGCGCTCAAAACGTGGTATAAATCTATTTTTTTTTTGATATTAGTTATCATTAACAATGATTAAACCAAAGAGTGTTGAAATATTTATTCCTGGACCTGCTGGCAGACTTGAAGCCAAATATTATAAGAATCCAAGATTTGGATCACCGGTAGCAATAGTTTTACAACCACATCCTCAATATGGCGGAAGCATGAATAATAAAATTGTCCAGCTAGCTTATAATATTTTTTTGAATAATGGATTTTCTGTAATCAAAATTAATTTTAGAGGAGTTGGAAAAAGTGATGGGGTTTTTGATAATGGACAAGGTGAGCTTTCCGATGCAGCAGCTGCACTTGATTGGATTGAAAGAGAGAATCTAGATTATAGTCAATGCTGGGTTTCTGGTTTTTCCTTTGGTGCTTTGATTTGTATGCAATTAATAATGAGAAGACCTGAAGTAAATAATTTTATCGCTATATCTCCTCAGCCAAATGTTTATGATTTTTCTTTTCTTGCTCCTTGCCCTACCTCAGGACAGATTATTTATAGTGATAGCGATGAGTTGGTTACAAAAGAAAGTATTGAAGAACTTCAAAAAAGAATTGAAAGTCAAAAAGGGATAGAGGTGATTTTTTCTCAAATTAAAAATGCAAATCATTTTTTTAAAGATAAGGAAAAAGAGTTAAAACTTGAGATTGAAAAGTATATCAAAAATAAGACAGCTCTTATTTAAATTGAATAATTTCTCCACCTGTAGATGGTTTTTTACACCCAGTAGTTTCTGGAAAAGATATAGGTAAATTTAGGATTGATCTTAAAGCAAGAAAACCAAATGCTTGGGACTCAACAAAATCTCCATCAATTCCATAATCATCAATGGGTTGAATAACAATATTTTTTAAAGTATTTTTTCGAATCTTTTCAATTAGAACCTGATTTTTTCTTCCTCCGCCACAAACTAAAACTTTCCAAAGTTTATCGCTTACATTTGACAAAAGGGAAAATAAAGCTGATCCAATTATTCTAGCAGTAAAATCTGTTAAAGTTGTAGCTCCATCTTCAAGGGAGAGTCCACGCGCAAAAGAAACATCAAAATCATTTACATCAAAAGATAAATTTTTTTGATTAGGTCGGTTAGCAAACAATTCTTGTGCTTGCTCGAATATAATATCATTTCTTGTGCCTTTAGCTGCCAGAAGTCCATTTTCGTCAAAATTCTTTTTTGAGTTTTTTCTTACCCATGAATCAATTAAACAATTTCCTGGGCCAATATCTCTACTTGTAAAACCATAGGTTCCGGTTGGCTCCACTACAATAGTAATATTTGCTATTCCACCTATATTTAAAATACATGTAGGTAAATCTAATTTATAATGAGTTGCGAGCAATTGATGAAATAATGGTGTTAGAGGAGCGCCTTCCCCTCCGTTTTTGATATCATTTTGTCTAAAATTATAAACTACTTTTTTTTTTGTTAGTTGTGATAAAAGCCTCCCATCACCTAATTGTCTCGAAATTTTTTCCTGTGAGTTATGGTAAATAGTTTGGCCGTGAAATCCAACAACATCTACTTTTTGGTTTCTATCAACTTCTTCAACTACTTTGGCGTGAAATAAAGTTATTTTTCTCTCTAAGTCATTTAGTTCTGTTGCAAATTTTTTAATATCATTAAAATTGTGAATTTTCTCCTTGAGATAATGGATGTTTTGATAAATTAGCTTATCGTATTGAAAATATTTGTCTATTATAGCTTTAAATTTAGCATCTCCATCTGATTGAATTATCGAAGCATCAACACCATCCCCTGACGTTCCGCTCATTAAACCCAAGGATGTGTATTCTTTATTCATATTTATATTTATTTATAATAATTTTTGTATAATAGTAGGTTTAACACATAAAGTTCTATGAAAAATGCCTTTTTAGAGGAGATAAATTCAAGAGGATTTGTCAGTCAATGCACGGACAATGAAAAATTAAGCAAAATTCTGTCCAACAAGTCAATCAAAGCTTATATAGGGTTTGATTGTACTGCATCTTGTCTTCACGTAGGAAGTTTGCTTCAAATTATGATTTTGCGATTATTACAAAAATATGGACATCAACCAATAGTTTTACTTGGAGGAGGAACTACGCTAATCGGTGATCCCTCTGGAAAAGATTCAACAAGAAAAATTTTGGATCATAAAAATATAAAAAAGAATATTTCAAGTATTAAAAAAATCTTTCTTAAACTTCTTGTGTCAAAAAATAAAAAGACTAAGCCGATTTTTGTAGACAATTATGATTGGCTTGGAAAACTTAAATACATAGAATTTTTGCGAGATATTGGTAAACATTTTACATTAAATAAAATGCTTACTTTTGATAGTGTTAAGCTGAGACTAGAACGAGAACAATCTTTAAGTTACATGGAGTTCAACTATATGATTTTACAAGCATTTGATTTTTATCAATTGTTTAAAAAATATGGTTGTATTTTGCAGATGGGAGGTTCAGATCAATGGGGAAATATTGTGAATGGTGTAGATTTAATAAGAAGGAAGTTGAACAAAGAAGCTTTTGGTTTAACAACACCTCTTATTACATTGGCTTCGGGAGCAAAAATGGGAAAAACAGAAAAAGGAGCTGTCTGGTTAGATAAAAATTTATTTTCTCCATATGATTATTGGCAATTTTGGAGAAATACTGATGATAAAGATGTAGAAAAATTCCTTAAATATTTTACCGATTTAGATGTAAACTTTATAGAACAGTTAATGAAGAATGAGGAAGATATCAATAAGAAAAAGATATTATTGGCTAACGAGGCCACAAAAATTATACACGGAGAAAAAGCAGCTAAGGAGTCAGAAAAAACTGCAGAAGAAACTTTTGAACATGGCGGCACAAGTAAAAACTTACCCGAAATTAACATTCCTAAATCAAAATTAGAAAATGGAATTAATATTTTGGATTTGTTATATTTAAATAAAGTGACTATTTCTAAAAGTGAAGCACGTAGAGCTATTCAAGGAAGAGGAATTAAAATCAACGATGAAATTATTTTGGACGATAAATTTTTGATCTCTAAACAAAGTTTTAAAGACAAAGACCATATAAAAATTTCATATGGAAAAAAGAGACATTATATTATTAAAGCTAATTAATTACTTTTTCTTTCTTTTTTCTAAAGCTCTAGTAATAAATCTTGGTGTTAAAGTTTTAATTGGATTGACAGTAGTTTTTATTTCACCTGGCAAACCCTTCATTTTAAAACTAACTCCAAAAATACCTTCACCAACTTCTTTGCCTATTAAAATTTCTCCTAAAACTGGGATTTTAGATATGAGTTTGTTAAGTTCTTTTGCTGGAACCATTGTTCCCCTCAAGCTTGTTAATTTTGTATCTCTTTCGATATACCCTTCCATCAAAATAGAGATACTTGGCCCAACAGCATAAATTTCTGTAATTTTTTTTACTTTTTGGTTATCAGAGAACTTAACTTCTAATTTGTCAAAGCTTATTCCACTCCCAGACAAAAGATCTGCTATGCCTCCTAAATCTGCTAACGCCAAAAGTTTCGCAAATGCAGGTGCATTTACAACTTTAAAATCTTCAATTACAAGACTCGAAGTACTGTTTACATCATCAAAAACTGAGTTAAATAATAATTTACCACCCTCGATACCTTTAAAAAATTTAAAATCTGCAAGAATAGGTTTTGGATAATCTGAGTAAATTTCAAAATTTTTCTTATTAGAATTAACTACTTTTTTAAGTGAAATATCTAAATAACGTTTTTTGGAAAACTCACTTTTTGAAGAAATTTTAGTGAACTTACCTTTTTCTATTTTTCCTATTAAATTAAAGTTGTTTAATGGAATAGCAATTTTGGTTAAAATTTCTTTAAAGTTTATTTCAATATCTTTGTTGATATTTTCTAAATTTAATTTTTTCTCATCATTTGAAATTTCTTCAATAAGATTGGTTGCATCATATTTGTTTCCTTTAATTTTAATTGTGTCTCTGTATAAAATCTCAAAGTCGTTATTTTTAATTTTATCCATAAAAGTAAGTACTTTCATACGATCAAATCTTTTTATTTTTTGATTAATAAGTATTAGGTTTTCTAGCTGAATAATATTTTTGCCCTCTATAAATTTTAAGTTCTTAACGTCAATTCTTTTTTTGAAGAAAGTAATTTCTGATTGAATATTTGCCGTATTGCTATTGTCTTTTTTATAATTAATAGCTTTAATATCTATCTTTTCATCAAATTCAAAGTTGAGAATTAAATTAGTTTTTTCTTTGTTAAATACACTCCTGGAGTCAAATTTTTTATAATTTTTATTATCATTTATTGCGTATTTTCCATTAAAATTTAAATCATTTTTTTTATTATTTTTTAATTTTAATTCAATTTTACTATCTTTGAAGCTTAGACTTTTAAATTCTTCTTTAAATAAATTATTTTTTTTACCTTTATCAAGTTTTATTTCAAAATCTTTAACTTCCCCTGATAGATTGTAAGAATAATCAATCAATTCTAGTGATTGACTTAAGTTAAAACTAAAATTATTTTTAAAATTTCCAGTTATATTAGTTTTGTTTTTTTGAAAATCAAATCTTACAAACTTTTTTAAAATTTTTTGAATTTTTTCTTTATCTGAACTTAATGTTGTATATATGGAACCAGAAATTTTTATTTCTCCCTCTCTTTTAACAGTGATTGAACCTTTTTTTATTGGAATTTCTAAAAAATTTGATTTAATTGAATTTATCAAAACTAAATCGGGATCTACAATAAAATTAAAACTTGTGTCAGATATTTGATATTTGTTTGAAAATATAATGTGGGTTTTTTTTAAAATTCCTTTTGCTTTATAATTGATAATTTTAAGGTTTTCACCAAATTCTAAATTTATTTGTCCATTTACTGAGCCTTTGGACAAGTTATTCAATATAAAACTTTTAAAATTTGATGGTTTAACTCCAACAATTAATTTCTGAATTTTTGATATTTCAAATTCTTCAATTGAAAAAATGATTTTTTCTATTTCAGGGTTTGCTTTTAAAAATGATATTAGATTAAAATATATTTTTAAATCAGATATGGGTAGATCAACCCCACTATATATAATACTAGGAGAGCTAGTCGATAAAAATAAATTTATCTTTTTAAAATCTATTTTAATTTTTACTTTTTTTATCTCTACTTGTGAGCTAGGGTAATTTTTTTTTATCTCCTTGGAGATTAATGTATTAAATTTTTCTGTTTCATAACCAATAGTCCCTAGTAACAAAAGTAAAGTTACGATAAAAGCTATAAAAGAAAAACATATAATTAAAAAAAAATTTTTCATTATGAATTAAACAAATTTGCTTCGATAAATTGGTCTATATTTCCATTTAAAACATCGTCAGGATTAGTATTTTCAACTTTATACCTTAAATCTTTAACTAGCCTGTATGGTTGTAAAACATAAGACCTTATTTGGTGTCCCCATCCAATATCTTTTTTTTCACTTAAACTTTTTTGACTTTCCTCATTCCTTTTTT
>MDTE01077934.1_pt1 | contig 17988 bp, 15 predicted proteins | sample 811231 | NCBI WGS metagenome assembly MDTE01 (sample SAMN05326651, study PRJNA326480) | marine metagenome | isolation source: seawater | place: Indian Ocean: Red Sea | collected 2010 | reverse complement strand
CAAAGTGCTTGGCTTGATGAGGTAAGCCCGCAAACTGTAATCTGGCCCTGGGAAAACCATCCCTGGGAACGGGATTTTGTTCAAAAAGCTAAGAAACATGGAACCCTTAGCGTTGGGTACCAGCATTCAGTTGTCGGACGACACATGTATAATCAAAGCCCTAAATCAAATATTGACGGTTTATCTGGCTTGCCCGATCAATTGCTTGCTAATGGTCCTTTATACAGAGACGACCTTAATGCTTGGGGGGTGCCTGAAACACGTCTATCCATAGCAGGGGCTTACCGCCAACGCATAAGAAAAAAGAGCAATTTTGACCCATCAGGCCCAATTTTTGTTGGGCTTTCCAACAACCCTTTGTTTTCAACGCAGATGCTTGATGCTATAAAAATTTGCGCAACCAAAGGACTTGGGCCTTTTTTACTTAAAGAACACCCTATGTACCCATACTCTATAAAAAATTCAGAAGGGGTAAAAATAACAGATAAGCACTTTACAGAACACGCAAGAATTTCTGCCCTGATTTACTGCACGGGAACCATTGGCCTAGAAGGAATTTTAAACAGCATTCCAACTTTCCGCTTTCAGCCAAGCGGGTATGTTGCGCTTGATATTTTGCCTAAAGGTATGGGTGTAATAAATGTAAACACCTCGAATCTACTAATAGCTTTAAAATCTTCACCAAAACAACCTAGCCATGACCCCAGGTCAATTTTCGCGCCTATCCAAAATCAAATCTGGAAAAAATTTCTAACTCATCAAAAGTAGCGTTTAACAATAAATTGATTCAAGTACAATACTAAGACTTCAACTGTCTAAATAATGATAATTTTTGTAGCTAAAATATGGAAAAAAATGTAGCTTTGATCGGCTGCGGACGCATAGCCGGACATCACTGTAAATCAATAGCAGCTATTGATGGCATCAGGGTTGCTGCGGTTTGTGACCTTGAGTTATCAAAAGCGTCTATCTATTCTCGAGAATTTGATGTTCCTGCCTTCAACAACTATCATGAAATGTTCAAGAAAGTCCCAGACATAGACATTGCTGCTATAATTACGCCGTCAGGCATGCATTACGAGCACGCTACTGATGTGATTCAACGGTATAATAAACACGTTATTATTGAAAAGCCGACTTTTATGCGGTTAAGTCAGGTAGCCAAAGCATATGAAATAGCAAAAACGGCTAACAAACGTATTTTCCCCGTCTTTCAAAATCGTTATAATAAAGCCGTTGTTCGCTTGCGTAGGGCTTTCGATAACGGTGAGCTTGGTGAAGTTAGAGTTGTTTCTGTTCGTCTTCGTTGGTGTCGCCCCGAACGGTATTATAACCTAGCTCCATGGAGAGGAACTTTTTCGCATGATGGCGGAGCCCTAACAAATCAAACAATTCATCATATTGATTTACTCCGATACTTAGGCGGTGAGGTAGAAAAAGTCAATGCGACCATGCGCACACTCGGTGCCAGAATAGAAGTTGAAGACTCTGTGGTTGCTACAGCGATATATAAATCAGGTGCACTTGGCACGATAGAAGCTACAACGGCAGCAAGGCCGGACGACTTTGAGGCTTCAATTTCCTTTGTTTGTGCCAAAGGGCTAGCCCAAATTGGCGGTATTGCTGTTAACGAACTTCAAGTGTTTACGCCAGAACCAACCGCATGCCAGATCAATAGTGAAGATTTTAGGCGTATTAAGGGCCATGGTGCGGTATATGGGTTTGGCCATACAGGAATGTATCAGGATATTGTTGCTGATCTTAACGGTGAAATAGACTTCCCCTTAAACCGAAAAGACTGCATTAAAACACTTGGCCTACTGCACGCATTTTATCGTTCTGATGAAACTAATAGTTGGGTAAATGTAGATGATCAAATGGAATCATCGAGGTTAGGTGCAGAAAACTGTGAGCTTTCAAATATTTATAGAACACCTGAGCCAAAATGACTTGTTTTAATGTTGGAATTGCAGGTTACGGTATTGTTGGGAAGCGACGCCGAGAGGTAATTGACAAACATCCAGCCGCTCGGCTGACAGCTGTCTGTGATCAAACCCTTGGTAAAACTGGGGTTTTTCAAGATGGGGTCAAGTTCTTCCAATCTTATACTGACTTATTATCTGAAAACCTGGATATATTATTTGTGTGCCTCCCTAATTACCTGGCAGCTGAAGTGACTATTGCCGGGCTAAATAAAGGCCTTCATGTGTTTTGCGAAAAACCGCCTGGGCGCGACTTAATGGATATGGCAAGGGTTTTGGCCTGTTATAATGAGCTGGCAAATCAGAAGCTCATGTATGGTTTTAATCACCGTTATCACGACAGTGTCCAAGATGCCCTTGAAATCGTTCAGTCACAAAAATTGGGCTCCGTAATAAACTTGCGTGCTGTATATGGAAAATCACAATTGATCACTTTTGATCAAAGCTCGTGGCGAACAGAAAGAAAATCTGCCGGGGGCGGTGTTTTGTTAGATCAGGGCATTCATATGGTTGACCTATTACGATTGTTTGCTGGCGAGTTCACACATGTTTTAAGCTTTATCTCCAACGATGTTTGGGGCTATGACGTTGAGGATAACGCGTACGCCTTGTTAAAAACTAAAGATGGAAAAGTTGCTATGCTTCATTCATCGGCATCCCAATGGCGCCATCGATTTAGTCTTGAAGTTTCGTTAACTGGGGGGGCGGTTAAAATATCAGGCATTCTTTCTAGCTCGAAAAGCTATGGCACTGAAACATTAACAGTTTCATATCGCGATAAGTGCCATCAAGGTGATCCAAAGGAACAATCCACCAGATATAATCATGACCCTTCTTGGGAATCCGAAACTGGGATTTTTATAAATTCGATCCTTTATAATAAGGATATTGTAAATGGTTCGGTTAACGATGCTCTAGAAACAATGAAGCTTGTCTATAAAATTTACTGCGCTGATCCCCAATGGCAAAGAAAATGGAATCTTACGGACAACCCAGATCTACAAAAAAACAACTAAGGTTACATGCGCCACATAGGAATAAATTTTTTGTTAGTCCTGCTTGCAGCAATAATAAGCGTAGCTGCAGGGGAGGCGTTAATTAGAATTTTTCTCCCGTCCTTTGATCCAGCCAAACAAATTTTTTTCTACAAAGGGGAGCTTGATAAACCTACTTTAGGCCCCCCAAACCTTTCACTAAAACAAACGTCAACATCAGATGATTTTGACGTACATATATCATTCAATAAATATGGGTTGCGTGACCACAAGGTTGTATCTAATGGTCAAATAGGAGATCTTTATATAGTTGGGGATTCGTTTGCCTTTGGGTGGGGGGTAGAAAAAATCGATCGTTTTTCAAACAAACTTGAAGAGTTTACTGGACGGACTATTTATAACTTGGCAACACCTGGTGATTTTGAAAATTATAATAACCTTCTAAAACACGCTATAGTTTTAGGCGCAAAAATTCGTCATGTAGTAATTAGCATCTGCATGGAAAATGACCTTAAATTGTATAAATCGGCTATATTACAATCAAATTCTCCAGTCAAAAAAAACTCTTATACGATAACATTTCAAGGCTTAAAGGGGTTCCTAAAAACTCGCTCAGCCCTATACACTTTTATTAGCTCTACCATCCACCGTAATCCTAAGGCAAAGTCTATCGCAAAAAAGCTAGGTTTAATTACGGGAGTTACAGAAGGTTTTTCACATATTCACTTTGATATGGAAATTATCAACGGCTCAATATCAAAGCTTTTAGAATTTGTAAAAAATTTTGAGCCTGTTTTTTTAGTTATCCCGTCTCGAGGCCTTTGGATTGGGGAGAAGCAGGAAATTACTCGAAAAATTCATACTACATTTGTTAAAAAATTAATATCGTTAGGATTTGACGTTATAGATATGTGGCCAATTTTTGAATCCGCCAAAATGCCCATGAAGTTCTATTTCAAAAACGATGGCCATTGGTCACCGAAAGGCCATCATGCAGCAGCACGGGCCCTTCAAGCTTATTTTCAGGAGGTTAAACAATGAACGTCATAGGAATCATTCCGGCCAGAATGGCTGCCTCAAGGTTCCCAGGAAAGCCGCTTTACCCAATTAAAGGCCGCCCATTGCTTGAGCACTGTTATTGTCGGGCAAGGCTATTCCCTAATTGGACGAAGCTAATTGTCGCAACCTGCGACACAGAAATTAAAAAATTTTGTTCCTCCAAAGCAATTCCTGTTGTTATGACTGCTAATACGCACACAAGGGCCTTAGATCGCGTTGCAGAAGCAGCTCCAAAATGTGGGTTAAAACTAGACAACGACGATATCGTGGTTTGCGTACAAGGTGATGAACCACTTCTTGGACCCGACGTAATAGAGACTGTCTTAAAGCCGTTTTCTAATGTCACTGTCGATGGCACTATGCTAGCCGCACCAATTCATGATGAGGACACTTTTAATAATCCAGACATAGTAAAACTCGTGCATAATTTAAAAGGAAATATCCTTTACACCTCGCGCAGCCCAATTCCATACATGAAAAAGTTCGACCCAAACGGTGGAGCCAAAAGAGTCGGTGGAATATTTGCGTTCCGCTGGCATTTCTTAAAATGGTTTGCAAAAACACCTGAGTCCCCCCTTGAAATATCAGAGGCCTGTGATTCTAATCGCATATGTGATCACGGTTACTTTCAGCAAGTGGCTTCTATGACAGGCCGCCCCTATCAGTCAGTCGATAGCCCTGAAGATATTGTCCGGGTAGAAAGGGCACTCTCACAAGACTCCCTCTGGGGCAGCTACTGAGCTAATTGGAAACTTTATGAATTTAATTTTTGATTTAGATGGAACTTTGATTGATAGCGCGCCTGATGTCACTGATTCATTGAATCATGCCTTAAGGACAGGTGGGTTCAGTCCAATACCTATTGAACTGGTTAAAACCTTCCTAGGCAGGGGTGCAAAATTTTTAGTCGAAAAAACCCTTGAATATAATGGTGAACTGCATGGGGAAAAACAGGTCAAACATATAGAAGAATCGTTTGTCAAAATCTATAGTGAAAACCCTGTTGAAAAAACAACACTGTTTCCTGGTGTCAGAAAAACTCTTGAGGCTCTACTTGTTAACAAAATTGAAATGGCATTGTGTACTAATAAACCTCGTAAAACCACACTTCCAGTATTAAAGAAATTAGGTATGGAAAAGTATTTTTCTGCTGTCTGTTGTGGCGATGACGTCAAGCACCCAAAACCCGACGGTCGACACGTTATAGCATCAATGACAAAATTCCGTGACCCAGCAAAGCTTACAATTATGGTAGGCGATACAGAAAACGATATTGTTGCAGCTAAATACGCTGGCATTGCATCGATCTATGTGACATTTGGATATAACTTAAAGCCGAATTTGGAAACGTTTGCGACAGCATTTATCAATGATTTTTCTGAGTTTCCAGAGATAATAAATGCTATTTCTCAGCAACATTCAACATCATGACTAAAGTAGCCGTTACATCTAGAACATTTTCTTGCTCTTCAACTTTAAGGGAAGAGCTACTGGCCATTTATCCTGATTGCACTTTCAACGATTCTAGCAAAAACTTAGACGGCGATGACTTAGTTGATTTCCTTCGAGGCCATAATAGAGCTATTATTGCTCTTAATCCGATCGATAAAAAACTTTTAGGTGCACTACCGGAACTAGAAGTCATCGCAAAATTTGGCGTGGGGTTTGATCAACTTGACCTCCAGGCTATGATTGAACATGGAGTGCGTTTAGGTTGGGAAGGAGGGGTTAACCGTCGGTCAGTGAGCGAGCTAGTAGTTGGGTTTTCTATACTTTTACTGCGAAAGATTAAGCTCGCCACCCGAATAGTATCCTCAGGAACTTGGAAACAAGTTAATGGACGTCAATTATCAGATTGTACGGTTGGGATTATTGGTTGCGGGTGCATTGGAAAAGATCTTGGTCGAATTTTACGTAATGGCTTTAATTGTCGAGTGCTAGCTCACGATATAAGACCATTTCCAGAATATTATAAAGAAACGGGCGTGGAACCCGTAGCATTGGACATATTAATTAACGCATCTGATATAGTGACTCTCCACCTGCCGTATGATAGTTCAACAAAAAATATTCTTGATAGAAAGCGACTCGCAAAAATAAAACATTCTGCAATTATAATTAATACGGCTAGAAGTGGTTTAGTAGATGAAAGCGCTATAAAAACATTGCTAAAAAGCGGTAAACTTGGGGGCGTGGCATTCGATGTATTTTCAGTCGAACCGCCTGATGACCCAGAGCTACTTTCTCTTGATAATTTTGTGTTGACGCCTCACATCGGTGGTAGCACAAAAGAGTCTATTCTTAATATGGGAAGGGCTGCTATTCGTGGTTTGGAAAAAAACCATATTCCTAAAAAAGGTCTGTTTCCTTTTGGGTTTTAAAATATCAAAAAGTATTATTAATCACCACTTAATTGGAGTTTTCTTTAGGTTTTAGGAATTTGAGAATGAAGGTAGTTATATTATGCGGCGGTCAGGGTACTCGGATACGGGATATTGCGGAAAACATCCCTAAACCAATGATAAAGATAGGTACATACCCTATACTTTGGCATATCATGCAGACATACGCCTCGGCCGGACACAAAGAATTTGTTCTTTGCCTTGGCCATTTAGGGCATTTAATTAAAGAGTTTTTTTTAAATTATAATACCCTGACCAACGATTTCTCTCTGAAATTAAATGAACCAAACACCATACACTTTCACAATGAAAAAAATGCATTGGATTGGCATGTAACACTAGCTGAAACTGGAAACAATGTGATGACGGGAGCTAGAATCAAACGTATCAAAAGATATATCGCTAGCGACCAAACATTTATGTTAACCTATGGCGATGGCCTTAGCGATCTTGATTTTTCGTCCTTAATTGACTTTCACAATAGTCACGGAAAAACCATGACCCTCACCGGCGTAAGGCCGCCCGGCAGGTTTGGCGAATTGGAAGTAGATCAGCAAGGGAAGGCGGTTGAATTTAATGAAAAACCTCAAGCTACAGGCGGAATGATATCTGGTGGCTTTTTTGTCTGCCAAAACTCAATATTTGATTGGTTAGATGACAACCCAACCCTGGTATTTGAAAATGACCCAATGCGAAACCTGGTTGCTTCAAACGAATTAATGGTATATCAGCACGATGGATTTTGGCAGTGCATGGATACTGCTCGAGACCACAGGCTTTTAACATCAATGTGGGATAGTGGGAGTGCCCCGTGGAAGAATTGGCTATAAGGTTTGGAAAGTAGGCCGAAAAATTATCTAAGGGATTTTTTTCAGAACCAAAATGTATTGGTTACAGGTCACACAGGTTTTAAAGGGTCTTGGCTGGCCCTATGGCTTCATCAATTAGGTGCAAAGGTAACCGGTTTTTCTTTGTCGCCAGAATCGGACCCTTGCCATTTTAACCTTTTAAACCTTAAAAACGTAATTAACCATATAGAAGGTGACCTTCGGGTCCCAGCTGCCATAGAAAAATGTATACAAGAAACAAAGCCATCTTGCGTCTTTCATTTGGCTGCGCAAGCACTTGTTCGCCGCTCGTATCAAGATCCCAAGTCTACTTTTAGCACCAATATTATGGGTGGTATAAATTTATTAGAAGCGTTAAGAAAAAGCGATACCATCAAATCACTTGTTTATATCACCTCTGACAAAGCTTATTACAACCAAGAGTGGACCTGGGGATACCGAGAAAATGATCGCCTTGGAGGGCATGACCCATATAGTGCATCAAAGGCTGCTTCCGAATTAGTTTTTTCTAGCTACGCTTCCTCCTTTTTTGGCGACATGCAAGATTTTGGAGCTGCGACGGCTCGAGCTGGAAATGTAATTGGAGGCGGTGATTGGTCCCCAGATCGAATTATACCAGATTGCATCAGAGCGCTTGAAAAAAAAACTCATATACCGGTACGTAATCCTGGGGCTACAAGGCCTTGGCAACATGTGCTTGATCCATTGTTTGGTTATTTGAAGTTGGCTAAGGCCCTTACTGTAGAACCACAGAAATTCCAAGGGGCATGGAACTTTGGCCCTGAAACAGGTGACGCCCTTAGCGTCTCCGAGGTCACGAAACGGGTCATTAAATATTGGGGCTCTGGGAAATTTAAAGTGGAAAAGAAGCCCGGTCCGTTCGAACACCAATTGCTTCAGCTCAGCATTGAAAAGGCTAAACTTAACCTCAGCTGGAAACCTCGTTGGAATTCCGAACGTGCAATAAAAGAAACCGTGCACTGGTATAGATCGATTGCTAATGAAAAAAAGGCAATGGATGTTAGCTGTTCTCAAATTTGCGCCTTTGAGGAAACTGGCTGTGATTAAAGGTGTTATTATTACACCTCTCAGCGTGCTTTCTAATAATCGGGGATCGGTTATGCATATGTTAAGATGCGACGATAAAATATTCAACGAGTTTGGTGAAATTTACTTTTCGAGTGTCAACCCCGGATGCATAAAAGGGTGGCACTGCCATTCTAATATTATTCAAAACTTTGCTGTCCCAAATGGAATTGCTCACTTTGCCCTTTTTGATGATCGAGAAAATAGCATTAGCAAAGGTCAGGTTCAGCAATGTAAATTAGGAGTAAACAATTATGTCTTACTCACAGTACCGCCAGGTATCTGGTATGGATTTGGCGCCCTAGGCAATAAACCTGCTCTCGTAGCAAACTGTATATCGAAGCCTTTTGATCCAAGTGAAACCAGCAAAAAAAATCTTTTCGATCCATCTATTCCATTTAAATGGAAAACTGCTTTAGATTAAGAGCTTGAAAAAAAAAGTACTGATCACAGGGGGGCTAGGTTATCTTGGGGGACGCCTCGCAACGTGTTTGAACGAAAACAAAAATATATCTATCAGACTTAGTGCCCGCAACCGCACTAAAGCGGTTCCTAAGTGGACCCAAGGCTTAGAAATTATCAAATTTGACTTTGAGGAATCAGACAATCACAAAGCATTGTGTGAAAATATTGATGTGATTATCCATCTTGCGGCACTGAATGCTAAAGATTCTTTAAGTTCACCGAAACGAGCCAGGGCAATAAATGTGGACGGAACAGAGAAACTTGTGCGTGCTGCGGTAAGGGCTGGGGTGGCTCGGTTTATCTATATCTCAACGACCCACGTATATGGTACAAAACTTCATGGGCGAATCGACGAGACTCAAGAACCTAAGCCTAGTAATCCATACGCTGAAACGCACTTTCATGCAGAACGAATTGTAGCAAAAGAAACAGGAATAGAGGGGGTTATACTGCGACTTTCAAACGTTGTTGGTCCTCCCTCAGATCCAAATGCAAATTGCTGGTCTTTGGTTGCCAACGACCTCTGCCGAGCTGCTATTACTTCTAAAAAACTAGAGCTTAGTGGCTCAGGTCAAGATTTTAGAGATTTTGTATGTATGACCGACGTATTAAGAATTATCTCGTTAATTGTAAATATCGATCCAAGGGACTTAATGCATCAACATTATAACGTAGCAAGCGGGCATAGCATCTCCACGCTGTCCTTAGCAAAGAAAATTGCTGAACGAGCAGAAGCTATGTTTGGGCAAAAACTTGTAATCTTAAATAAAAAGGCTGCTCATTCACACAGTCATAATAACCCTATTTTTTCTAACTTACGATTAAAGGGTCTGGGCTATAGGATGTTTAGAGACATCATTGGTGAGTTAGATTCAACTCTCAAATTCTGCAGCGAGGTGTTTCCTGCAGAATAGCCTGACATAATCGAATTTTAACTATAGGCGGTTATATTGCACGAATACTTCGATCAAATACGTCCAATATTTTATATTTTGCTAATATACCTGTTAGCGCCTAACAAGTACTGATGATACGACGACTCAAAAGCGGCATCTCGCAGTTGTTAAAAGATTCAATTTTTCGGTCATGGATGATCGGGCGAACTTTACGACGATACCCCGCCCCTGCACCATTTAAAAAACACCAACCACCATATGCTATTTCTGCGTTACCATTAGAAAGTGACCTGGTTTTTTTGAAACACCCGACAAACCGAAACACAACTGCCTTGCCCAAAATTCCATTAAAAGTAAAACTCCCCGGCCAAGAAATTATGCTTGACCCTGAAAACCCTGAAAATCTTTTCAAACTCCACTTCACCGATATAGAGCTGGATCTAGCCCGTCATCGCTTTTCCTGGCTACCGTTAATAAAATTTATTCCTAATGGTTGGTTACCTGTACTTTGGTCAAGCTGGAAAACAAACTTTATGGACAAAAAAGGTTGGCACTGGCATCCATATACTGCCGCTGAACGCTCTGTAAATATTATTGATGGAACCCGGCGATTCGGTTGCCCAGAATCGCTTGAAACGTTTAAATACAGTCTTGCTGAACATGCAATCCTTATTTCTAGAACACTCGAATATTTTGGAAATCACAATACCTCAAATCATTTATCAAATAATGGCCGGGCACTTTATAGACTAGGATGCTTTTTGGGCCTTAAAAATGCCCGTGAACTAGGGTTTAAAATATTAGTTAACGAAGCTAAGCGTATTTTCCTTTCTAATGGGTCGCTTCGAGAAGGGTCGACCCATTATCACATGATTTTGTTAAAAAATTATCTTGATGTCTGGCTAGCCGCTAGACGAGACGAACAATTTTCAGAGGCAGAAGTTTTTCAGGAAATTTCTGTAAAAGCTATTGGAGCTGCAAAAAAGTTTTGCTTGCCTGGCGGTATGCCTCTTATTGGTGATATCTCGCCAGATTGTCCGCCATCACACCTTGCAGGAATTACTTCCGGCCATTGTTGTTGGACAGAAACTTTTCCTGCTGAGGAGCGAACCCTTATACACAAACTTGTTGGGCAATCGAAGGCGCCGTTATCAAAACCATTTCTTAAGGATGGCTGGATCTCTTTTCAGGAAGGCGATTGGTCAGCATTGGCCCCTGTTCCTCTTAATGGTTGGCCTTTTATGCCGGGTCATGCCCATCAAGATCTTGGTAGCGCGGAAATTCACTTTCTGCAAACCCCCTTATTTATAGACCCTGGACGCGGAGCTTATGGCGACTCTGGGGAAGCTGCGTTATATAGGTCAGCAAGCGTGCATGGTACTTTGCAGATAAATGGAGCAGATCCCTATCCACAAAACAAACCCTATTATACTGATTTTTTTAGACAAAAGTGGGCAGAACCTCCTACCGCCACTATTACCTCTAAGGGGTTCAATATAAGCCATGGGGGGTTCAAAAGACTTGGGGTAGATAAGATTGAGAGAAACTGGTGTTTTGGTGATAAAATATTAAAAATTTACGATAGTGTTATGGGAGTAGGGCAGTATTATATTGATAGATCTTTGGTAACTCCACTTCCTGCAAAGCTTTATAACACTAAGGTGATCATCAACCAACAATTCAAAGTGTATGCTGACGGTTCAATTCCACAAATTAACCCTATAACTATTTGGCACTCCTACGGTGAAGGTCGTCCCGGTTTTCATATTATATTTAGTGGAACTGAAAAATTACCTTGGGCTGGCTCTATAAATGTGGAGTTTGTCGGCTAATGTGTGGCTTAGCAGGTATATTTATATATCGTGGCAAACCTGTCCCAGAGGTCAATCTTAAGGCGATGGGCCAAATTATGCAACATCGCGGCCCTGACGGGGAAGGCTTTTGGGAAAGCCAAAACAAGTGCTACAGAACAATATTTCGTCGGTTGGCTATAATTGATCCTTTAAATAGTGATCAACCAATATTGCAAAAACATGGTGGAGGAGTTTTAACTGGAAATGGAGAGATTTACAATTTCAAATCGCTCCGAAAACAATTCCCAAAATATGCCTATAAAACCAACGGCGATATGGAAACTATTTTAGCCGCACGAGATGCTATGGGCGACAATTATGTCGATGCACTTAACGGAATGTATGCTTTTGCTATTTACGATAGAAAGACTAACTCTTTAGAGTTAGTCCGTGACCGTCTCGGTATTAAACCACTATATTGGGCCGAGATCCCCTCAGGCGGGATTGTTTTTGCCTCCGAAATTAAGGCACTATTTTTGTCACAGCTGATCAAGCCTTCTATCAATGAAAATTTGGTGTCCACCTATCTTTCGCATGGGTATGTACCAGGACCCCAAACCATTTTCAGAAATGTAAATAAATTGCAACCAGGGCACCGTATCAAAATTAGCGAGACAGGAAACATTACGGTCATGCGTTACTGGCAACCCAAGCCCTCAGATGACATGCCCCGAAACCAATTCGAAAAGAAGGAGTATTTGCTAGAACTTCTTGACGATAGTGTGCGCCTTCAATTACAGAGTGATGTTCAAATTGGGGCGCTGCTATCTGGCGGCATTGATTCGGGCTTAATTGTAGCCCTGGCTTCACAGCATATACCGCGCCCGCTAAAAACTTACACCGTTTTCTTTGAAGGTGGCAAAATAGATGAAACCCCCCTTGCACAGCTTGTTGCAAATAAATACGGATGTGAACACAGAACAATCAAGGTGAATGGGGAAGATGCTGGTGAATATCTTTGGCGACTAACATGGCATTCGGAAGAACCATTATACGATGCTGCCTTGCTGCCAAATTACCTTATACAAAAAACAGTTGGTCAAGATGTAAGGGTTTCGTTGAATGGCACAGGGGGCGATGAACTTTTCGCAGGCTATGGCCGTTATTTTCAATTGCCGATAGAAAAATTCTACTCGCAACTTCCAATTGGCCTTAAGCAATTTGTTATTGAGCCCTTTTTCAAAACACTCTCTCCTTTCAACGCATGGAAGTTGCAAAGATCCGAGCTTTTTAATCTTAACCGTGGCGCCTATATACACGCACATAGCACCCATTTTCCTAGCCATGTCCGCAATATCATAGGCAACTCTTCACCTGAAGCACCAGCGGCACAAATTGCATACGCAGACAGTTTTTTAAAAAACTTTTCACACCTTGGACCGCAAACAGCGGGGCTAGCTGCTGATATTCAAACATACCTCGTTGAAGATCTGCTCACCCTACTAGATCGCACAAGCATGGCATCTAGCGTGGAAGGGCGTGTTCCATTTCTTGACCACCGTTTCGTTGAAGCGGCGCTTGCGGTACCTGACTTTGAGCGAACGCCAACCGAAAGACCTAAAAGCCTTGAGCGATCTATTGCAAAGACGTTGTTACCAAAACAAACTCTGTCCGCATCAAAAAGTGGTTTTGTGTCTCCTGTACCGAAATGGTTGCACAGCTCTTTTGGCAGTGCGGCATATCGCTTGCTAACTTCAAAAACTTCCCTGGAAAGAGGATGGTGGACTAAATCTGGAATTAAAACGCTAATAAATAGCCCCCAAGAACATGGCTTTAGAATTTACACTCTTTTGTCGCTTGAGTTATCAGTTCGGATGTTCGTAGAAAATACCCTTCCTACAGCCCCCCCAACCGAGACAGTCTCAGAAGTTGCTGATGCTACGTAAAACAGCAGCAGTTAGCGTCATTATGCCTGCATACAATGCCGCTAATTCAATAGAAACATCACTTTTAAGTATTTTGCACCAAACTTTGTTACCACGCGAAGTGATTGTTATTGATGACGGTTCTTCAGATGAAACCGCCAATATAGTAGATAAAACTGCCCTCCAGTTTAAAGGGGTTACAGTAATTTTACGACGCCAACAAAATAAAGGAGCTGGCGCTGCACGCAATGTTGGACTAATACATGCGTCACAACCGTATATTGCGTTCTTAGATGCAGATGATACGTGGACACCTGAAAAACTCGAACGTTCTTTAGCAATTATGGAACAAGATGATTACGCCCTAGTGGCCCACGACTATATCGATATCCGTAACGATAACGAGGTCCATATTGACTGCGTAAAAGGCTTTAGATCAGGAACCGATGCTTACGTCCAGTTATATCTGAAAGGCTATATTGCTAGTATTTCGGTAATTGTGAAACGCGACGCGATATTAGCCGCAGGCGGTTTTGATGAGAGCCTTCGCAATGCACAGGACTTTGATATGTGGTTAGCCATCTTAAGAAATCCACGCCACAAATTTACCGTTTTCAACGAACCATTAGCTCGTTACTCGCACACGCCAGGTAGTATAATGTCGCACACGGATCGACGTATCTCATGTTGTACAAAAATCGCACTTCGTTACCTCCCGGCAATAAAGGCACGCAATCAATCTGCTTTGAAAAACCTCTGGCTACGTATGTTCTTCATTTACTATGAGGCATCTTACGGTATGCCAATAAGGCGCATGCGATATATAATTCGTTTCATTTGTGCTTTGTTCTTGGTTTCTTGGCGTGCATTTTTTAGTCTCCTCAAGCCACGAAAAACGATCGGTTCAATCTCTAATGATTAGTTCCCTATTGCTAATTAAAATGATCCCAAAGCCACAACTGTGTATCCATCACCATATTGTCAATCGACCAACAATAATCCGAGGATATCTAGTTAATCCTGGGTTTGAGTTTCTTTTGTTTATACAAAAGTTCTACATAATTTAACCGTAAGTTATTTTAGCTACCTTTTTTATTATTATGCTCAAGAAAAGTCCCTAAAGTGAAAGCTCTTCATCCAGTTATCTTATATTATTTCTTTGTTGGTTTAGCTTTTTTCGGACCTCTACTGTCCTATATTAGCTATCGATCAATTGTTCCTGTTTGTGCGTTTGCTGCTATAGGTTCTGTTTTCAGTATTGGCCGATTGCGATTTTTTGCGATTATCAATGAAATATCTATAATTTCAAAGCTAGTTACATGTTTGTTTTTTTTATGGCTTTTTGGAACAACACTTTGGGCTCCAGATACTTCCCGTGGCCTTATTTCAGCGATGAAGTTCTTGGGGTCATGGTCTATAATTTTTTGTATCTGCATAGGAGCACTTCATTTAAATCAAAGAGCAGCAGAAAAAGTATTAGTTTTTCTCAGCATATCACTTTCAGTTGTAATTTTTCTCTTGGTCAGCGATCTTGTTTCAAACGGTATGGTTTCGTTTTTATTATTTAAGCGAAAATACATTCCTCTTTATGGGTTTTTTTGGTTTAAGCCGACGGTTACCCTGGTCACACTGGGAGTGCTGGTTCTTAGTTGCAAATGTTGGGCTCTAGAAAAAAAAGCTTTATCCGTTACAATGGTAATATCAATTTTCTTTATGGCAATAATGTTAAATTCGAAAACTTTAGCAATTGCAATTCCTTTTAGCTTGCTCAGTGCTGCCTTCCTGGCTTCGTGCGGGAAACACCGAGTAAAAGTTCTAGTTTGTACATTATTCTTTAGCACTATTATTTTGGTTGGCAGCATAGGAAACACATTTAAGGCAGAAGACGTAAGCCACTCCCTTCCAGAAAACAATTACCCAACGGACAACCGAAAATTTCTAGAAAAATTGCTCCAGAGCGATAATAGTGCTTACACCAAAACCTTAACTATAATTCAGCATTCGGCTATTGTTTCACTCATCCATCGTGCACATATTTGGGAGTATTCTGTAGATAAAATTAAGAAAAAACCTTTCCACGGATGGGGTTTGGGAGCGTCGAGATATATTGGCAATAAAAAAACGGTGATGGATCCAAAAAGGATAATTTTTGGTGAACTGCTGCCATTACACTCTCATAATTTTGCATTGCAGGTTTGGCTGGAAATTGGTCTGGTAGGTTATTTAATTCTCTTAATATTAGTTTATATTATTTTGTCTAAAGCTGACCAAGCTCTTAGGGCAAGTCATTTTGAAAGAGTTTTTTTGCTCACAATATTGCTAATTTGTATTACATTATGGTACTTAAATTATGGTGCCTGGACAAGTTGGTGGTTACATCAGCTTGGTTTCATAATAGCTATGGCCATAATTTCCTTGCAACTGAAACACCCTTCTAACACCTCCCATGAAAAACGCTAGAATTCTGATATCAGCGCTTTGGCTGGTAGCTATCTTATTTATTTATTTATTCCAGTTTCGTGGTTTTTTTGACCCTGTAACCGAAGTGATCCTTGGCTTTAAATTTTAATAATATTTGAATTATATGCTGCCCATTTTAACAACTATTTTTCTCATTATTGCTACATTGGGTGGTGGACGCATTGTTATACAAATACTTCGTTTGCAGAACGAGTTATCATTATCTGAGCAATTCGGTTTTGCTTTTGTTATGGGTATTGGACTTATTGGTTGGATATTATTTTTTCCTGGTTTGTTTGGAGCTTTCAACACCTTAGTGTTTTTTGGCACATCACTGTTGTTTTCATTAGGAATTTTTCTATTTGATCTAAGAAAAATACCGATTGTTTCCACTTTCAAATCCTTTGGAACTAATCGGTTCATCTTTTTTGTGTTATGCCTAGTAATAATTTTTGATTTTGCCGAAGGTCTTTCACCTCCAGCTGATGCTGATACGATGGCATATCATTTTGAGACACCAAGACAATTTGTTAGTTCTGAAAAAATTTTTCCTGTTTTCCGAGCTTTTGATGGCATTACTCAACTTCTTACCCATCTTACCTACGCCGCAGCATTTGCTCTAGGAAAAAAGGAGTCGTTGAATTTGTGGGCCATGATAACAGGATGGGGACTGCCAGTAATTTTTTTTATTATTGCGAAATCACACATGGCCACAAAAGATGCATTGATTGGAGCAACGCTTCTAATTACTACCCCAGCTATCATATACTCTGGAGGAACTGGCCAGGTTGAACCAATAGCTGCCATGTTTGCGCTTGTTGCAATATTTGGCTTAATTAAATCAACCCAAAATATTTGCTGCTCCCAACAACGTATGCGCTGGATTCTCTTCGCTGGCATTAATGCAGGCTTCTTTGCCGGAACAAAAATAACAGGATTAATATTTTTGTTTTCGGTTGGAACAATAATTTTATTCTCCCGTGAAGGCATAAAGCATTTTTTGGCCTTTTCCTTTTCTGCAGCAGTTGTTGGCAGTCAATGGTATTTGTTTAACTGGCATCATACAGGAGATCCCCTTTTCCCACTACTATGGGAATACGTTACTTTAAAACCTGGAATTTTGTGGGATAAAGAAGTAGCCGCAGCAGCCAACCGGGCCTTTGCTTCAGAAAACCCAATTCCCAGAGACATATTCTGGTTTTTTGCATATCCTATTAGAACAATTATTCAGCCCTTACCTGCGTTTGAATCATTAAGAACAGGTTTGGGGCCTACTATATTATTAGGTTTTCCTTTCTTATTGGTAACTATATTACAAAGGTGTGAGAAAGAATATTTTTTATTACAAAAAAACTTAGCTCTAACAGCTTTTATTTTTTACGCCATCTGGTTTTTTTTCGGTCCCTCACTTCGAGTGCGACATTTGTTACCTATCTACCCGCTTTTACTTTTGATAATAATGCTAGGGTTCTCCCAAATTCAAAAAAATTACACTGAATTAAAACCAATTTTATACGCTGGGTTTATAGGCGTTATATGCATCCAGCTTTGTGGACATATTGTTTTTTCAAAGAAATATGTCGAACATATTTTGTCCGGCAACGAAAATACCAAATTTCTAGAAAAAAATATTTCGGGATACGGTGTTATTAAATGGATAAATTCCAACCTAACTAAAGATGACCATATTTTAATTAATAAAAGGGATTGGTTTTTTTACTTGAATATCCCTTATGTTTCTGTTGCCAATACTCTTCAGACAAAAATCGCAATACACCAAAAACCTGGTGATATTAAAACTTTTTTTCGCCAATTAGTCGCGGCTAAAGTAACCTATGCGGCTATTCCTGAAAATATCATCTCCGAAAGCAGTGATGTCACTTTAGGGCTTCTGCTTTCTAAAATAGAAAAAAAGGGTTGTTTGAAAAAAATAAAGCGCATTAAGGGTCTAGAACGTCGCTCAAGAACGTTATCTTTTGATACGGACAAAAATATAATATATGGAATATATAAATTTCAGAAAAATATTTGCCAAAACCTTTAGCCAACAAACATTACCTGTTTTCTCTACTTTGCT
>MDTE01079148.1_pt1 | contig 17992 bp, 18 predicted proteins | sample 811231 | NCBI WGS metagenome assembly MDTE01 (sample SAMN05326651, study PRJNA326480) | marine metagenome | isolation source: seawater | place: Indian Ocean: Red Sea | collected 2010 | reverse complement strand
GGGTAGGATTCGAACCTACGTACGCTCACGCGGGCGGATTTACAGTCCGCTGCCTTTAACCACTCGACCACCCCTCCAGTATTAGAAGAAAATGGCACATACTAATTAAATAGTATAATTGTCAATCTAAAACAACGGCCTTCCCATGCAAGCATAGTATATTCTAAAAGCGCCGCCCTTTTAGACAAAATTTGCTAATTTGTATAGATCTAGATTGAATTTATAAAAGAATTCTGTGATAATTCAGAAAAAAATAGTAAATTAATGAAGAAAAACCTCATAAATAACAAACTAAATCAGGAAATATATGGCCTACACTCTGTTTTAGCAGCACTAGAAAATCCTAAAAGAAAACACTTAACTCTATATATTCTCAATAAATACAAAGATTTTTCAAAAAAATATGCAAATAAAGTTAGTAATATTAGTATTTTGTCTTCCAAAGATATGTTCAAATTATTTGGAAATGAAAATTCAAACCAAGGTATTGTTTTAATATCTAATCATTTACACCAAAAAAATTTTGAAGAAATATTTATAAATTCAAAAAAAATAGAAAATTCAATTGTTGTAATTTTAGATCAAGTAACTGATCCAAATAATATTGGATCAATAATGCGTTCGTGTGCATTATTTAATTGTAAAACAATTATTGTGTCTAAAAATAATTCACCTGACTTAACTCCATCATTAACAAAATCTGCTTCAGGCGCGGTAGAATTAATTAATTACCTCAAGGTAACAAATTTAAATAGAACTTTAAAAACTTTAAAGAAATTAGGTTATTGGATTTACGGATTAGATAATTCTTCAAATTCATCAGTAAAAATTACTGACATGCCAAAAAAAAGTGTCATTGTATTAGGTTCTGAAGGTAAAGGAATAAGAGATTTAATTAAAAAAGAATGTGACGCTTTAATTTCTTTGCCATCCAATCCTAATTTAAATTATAGTATTGATAGTCTTAATGTATCTAATGCTTGTGCAATTGCATTGTATGAACATTTTAAAAAGTTCAATTTATAATTAAAAATGGTGCCGCGTGTCGGATTCGAACTGACCACCTGATGATTACAAATCAACTGCTCTACCAAATGAGCTAACGCGGCACTTTATTATTTTTTATCATTATAAATGAAAAAAAAATGACTAACACATCAGAAGACAAAATTCAATTTTGAATTTAATTCTAGCAAAAAAAATTAATTTTCTAATTTGTAAAAAAGGTCTTGGTGATATAAACTGAGAGAGAAGAGGAAAGACTCGTTAGTATACCTCCCCAAAACATATCAATCCAAACGATATTTTGGGGCCATTCTTTTATTGTAGCCATATTTGTAAGGTTATAAGTTCCATATGTTACAATACCAAAAAGAGCTCCTGTCCAAAAAGCTTGAAAAACTGAACTAGCGATTAAAGCTGGTCTTAAGACTAATAAAGCTAAAATAATAACATAGATTACATAAAAGAGTGCTGCGGCCCAAATCACAGGTTTATCATTTAGTAAATTTCCTAAGAAAGGTTTATAAATAGACTTCACAGTTACACTTAGCCAAATTATATCAATAACAAGAAATATTAATGAGGCAAAAATAAAACATATAATTAGTGATTTAGTCATATATACAAACTAATATAAGTTTCTTTTATTTCAATAGTAATATTTATTAAAATATATTATTTAAGTAAGAACTGAGAAACATCAGTTGATTTAGTGATAAATCCAGCTTCACAATAAGAAAAATAAAATTCCCACATCCTTTTGAACCTTTCAGAGTATCCTTGTTGAGAAATTTGATTCCATTTTTTTTGAAATCTTCTATTCCATAGGTTTAGCGTATTAGCATATGACTCACCAAAACTATTCAATTCACTAAAATTTAATCCTAGAGAACTCGTCATATCGTACAATTGAACTTTTGATGGCAATACCCCTCCTGGAAATATATATTGCTGAATAAAATCAGGGTTATTCTGATATGCCTCTCTTTTATTTTCACTAATTGTTATAATCTGAAACACTGCTTTACCATTATCTAATAAATTTTCTTTTATTTTTTTGAAATATGTTGGCCAATATTTTTTTCCAACTGCTTCAAACATTTCAATAGATATAATGTTATTATATTTTTTATTAATATTTCTATAATCTTGCAATTTTACATTTATTTTTTCATTCAATCCTTCTTTTAAAATTTTCTTGGAAGTATATTCAAACTGCTCTCTAGAAATAGTTATTGCATCTATTTTTGCATTGAAAGTTTTTGCAACAAATGTTGAAAAACCTCCCCAACCGCAACCAATTTCTAGAATTGAAGATTTGTCACTTATATTCATAGGTTCTATAATTTTTTTATATTTATTTATTTGAGAAGTAAGCAAATCTTCATTATATTTTAAAAAAAAACCTGAGGAATAAGTCATGGTTTCATCAAGCCATAATTCATAAAAATTATTACCTAAATCATAATGATACTTTATATTTTTACGTGCTTGTGAAATTGTGTTTTGATTAAAATAATGTTTTATTTTCCTATAAATCTTATTTAATTTTTTTTCATTTGAAAAACTCAAAAAAGCAGATCTGTTATTTTCTGCAAAAACTAAAAGGTTTTTTAAATCTTTAGTAGAAAAATCACCATCCATATAAGATTCTGCAAATCCAATGGCTCCTTTGGTTAAAATTTTTTTTATTAATGAAAAATTATTTAATTGAATTACTGCATCCACTCCCATTTTTTTTCCTTTAAAAAAATAATAATTATTGGATGGAAAAAAAACAGTTAAATTTCCATAGATTGTTTTTTGAAATAATTTAATTGCAATTTTTTCAATTGATAAATTTAATATATTATTGAAATTGTACATTTATAACTTTCCCTCAAAAGATATTGTATCTAATGGTTTTTTCTTTCTTGGGTAGTATTTTCCTCCTTTAAAAATGATTTTTAACGCTTGAAAATGAATAGCGAAAATCACTTTAAAAGTCATTAGTGGATTTTTTAAAAAAGATAATAAAATCTCAAAAGATTTAAATTCTACTTTTTTACCAATTTGAGAAGCTATCAAGATTTTTTCATTTTTCATATTAAATTGTTCAATTAAAAGAAATAAATTTTTTAATGGTTTTTTAATAGTAAAATTATAATAACAATTCATTTCAATAAAAGGAGATACATAAAAAAATTTTTTACAATTATGTTGATAAGTATTTTTTTCAATAAATTTAGTATCGGCAAAGCAGTATGTATGCTGCTCATTTGAAGTATTTTTCACTTCGTAAAGAATGGCTATTAATTTATCTGAATCATAGCAATAAATTACTGAGATTGGATTAAATACGTATCCAAGTATTCTTGGAAAGCACAGTATTTGAAAAGATAATTTTTTATATTCAATTGAATTGTTAAATAATACATCTTTAACAAATTCATCAATTTTTCTTTTATCTCGATAACCATGATCAACATCATAAAAAGAAAAAATATTAAATTTGTTATATGAAAAAAATTTAATTTTTTTATCCAGCAATTGAGCTTCATTATATTTTAAGCATATGCTTGTTACACTATACTTAAAAGAATTTTTAAAAGGAAAAAATCTTTCATGTGTTACTATGTTAGAAAACAAGGAGCTTTGTAAATTTTTTTTTGTCATTCAAATTGTAAACGATTGTAAAAATTAATTTTTCTTTCCCAAGGTAAGCTAACATCTAATAAGCTAGATATATATGCTGATGATTGTATTCCATCTTCATGAAATCCATATCCAAAATAACTTCCGCAAAACCAGGTATTTTGAAATCCCTGAATAGTGTTAATTTCCTTTTGAGCTTTTAAAGTTTCTAAATTAAATATTGGATGCTCAAATACAGTTTGATCATAGTAATCTTTGGGAATTTGTTCAGGATTTATAGATACAAAATAATTATTATTACTTTTGATATTTTGTAATAAATTCATCCAATAAGTTAATGAGAACGAATTATTATAAGCATTTTTTGTAACAAAGTTCCAACTAGACCATACATTTGTTCTATTGGGCATCAAATCTACATCAGAATGTAGATAAGCATAATTTTTACTGTATTTAAATTTTGATAAAATTTCCTTTTCTTTTATTGTTGGATCACCCAATATTTTTAAAGCTTGATCAGCATGAGTTGCTATTATTATTTTATCAAAGATTAATTCTTTATTATCTAAAAAAATTATTTTCACTTTATTATTTGTTCTTATAATTTTTTTTACCTCTTTATTTGTTTTATAACGAAATTGGTTTTGTTTTAAAATTAATTTTATGTAATTATGACTTCCTCCAACAACATATTTCCACTTAGGTCTATTTCTAAAGTTAAATAATTTATGGTTATTAAAAAAATTAATAAATGAAATTAATGGTAAATTTTTTACATCATTCTTATTACATGACCAAATAGCAGATATCATTGGATAAATATGAAAATATTTTAAATTTTCCGAATATTTATTATTATTTAAAAAATCTTCTAAAGTAGAATTTAAGATATTATCACTTTGTTCATATTTTTTACATTGATTATATAATTGAAATATTTCTAATAATAACTTCCAAAAAAAAATTGAAAAAAAATTATTTTTTTTTGCAAAAATTGATGCAAAACCATTACTACCATATTCAATATCAGAATTCTTAATTGAAATTGAAAATGACATATTAGATTCATCTACTTTTACATTTAAATAATTAAAGAATTCTATTAAATCTGGATAATTTTGATTATTAAAAACGATAAAACCTGTATCAATATTTAAATCATCGTTCTGAAACTTGATTTTTTTAGTTCGAGTATGCCCACCTAAATAATTGTTTTTTTCAAAAAGCTCTACATCATATTTTTTTGATAAAAAAAGAGATGCACTAATTCCACTGATTCCTGATCCTATTACTGCAATTTTTTGTTTATTCATGTAAATTAACTTTATTTCTCTAATATTTATTTAATATTAAAGGCCCGTAATTCTAGTAACTAAGTAAAAATATAAAGGGTAGGGAAGGATTCTTCCTAATTTTAAAATCATTAAAAAAAAATAAGGAAAAATTATTTCAAATCTTTTATTTTTTACAAGCCCATTGTAGATTTTTTCAGCAGCATATTCAGCTGATTTTATAAAAGGCATTGGAAATGAATTCAAATTAGTTGATTTAGTTCTTATAAAACCTGGATTAATCAAGTAAATTTTTATACCAAATTTTTTAAAATCAAAAAAAAGTGTTTCTGCAAGATTAATTAAACCGGCCTTTGTTAAGCCATAAGCACCAGCTGTTGGTAAACCTCTATATCCAACAGGAGATGAAACAATAGCAATATTTCCACTATGATTTTTTTTCATCTCTTTTTTTAAAGCATCAATACAATATAATGTACCTTTTAAATTTACATCAATTAAAAATTCGTAATTTTCAATATTAAAATCTTGTGTTTTATTTGGTGAATAAGCAGCTGCATTTAATAAGGCTATATCAATTGAGCTTATTTCAGTTGAAATTTTTTTAACTACATAGTTAACTTCGTTTCTATTTGAAATATCACATTTAAAGGAATATATTTCTTTACTTTGAGTTTTTTTTTCTAGATTTAGTTTTGCCTGTATTAAGTTTTCATCTTTACTCGAACTTATAATTACTCGCCAACCCTCATTCAAAAACTTTTCAGCAGTTGTATATCCTATACCCGATGAGCCACCTGTAATCCAAATAGTTTTCAATTTTTGTCCTGATACAATTTTTAATTTCTAGCAATAATTTAATCTTAATATTTAAAAATCTATTTAAAATTAAAAATTATATGCCAGGAATATATGGAACCCCATCACCTTTTGCTTTTTCGTTCATTTCACTTAGAGTAGAACAAGCAGATATAGGGGACAGTATAAGAAAAAACAGTATAAAAATTTTTTTTATCATAATAAACTATAACTGATCAATTTTTGCTGCACAATATTTAAATTCAGGAATCTTACCGAAAGGATCAAGGGCTGAATTTGTTAATAAGTTTGCTGCAGCTTCGTTGTAACAAAAAGGTATAAATATTACACCTTTTGGTATTGCACTATCTTGACGAACTCTTATTTTTACTGAACCTCTTCTTGTGGAAACTTTTATCATTTCCCCAGGAATCAAATTATTGTCTACGATATCACTAGGAGATAATGAAACAGTTGGTTCTGTCTCTAAAGCATCTAAGTTTGATGCTTTTCTAGTCATTGAACCAGTATGCCAATGTTCTAATTGCCTACCTGTTGTTAGAATCATACTAAAATTTTTATCTGGTATTTCATCTGGGGAAGTTACTTTTGCAGGAACAAATTTACCTTTTCCATTTAGAGTAGGAAATTTGTCTCCAAATACTATTTCTTGTCCAGGCTCACTGGATGAATTACAAGGATAAGTAACAGAATTTTCTTTCATTAATCTATCCCAAGTAATATTGTTTAATGATGGCATAGTGGTTGCCATTTCTTCATAAATTTCTTTAGGATTGTTATAATCCCAAGCTAAACCTAATCTTTTACCAAGTTCATTTATGATCCACCAATCTTCTTTGGCTAGACCAGGAGAATCAATCGCTTTTCTTCCCATTTGAACCTGTCTATTAGTATTAGTAACAGTTCCATTTTTTTCTGGCCAAGCAGAAGCAGGTAAAATAACATCTGCATATGTAGCAGTTTCTGTTAAAAAAATATCTTGAACAACTAAATGTTCTAATTTCTGTAAAGCTTCTCTTGCATGATTAAGATCAGGATCTGACATTGCCGGGTTCTCCCCTAATATATACATACCTTTAATTTGATCATCATGAATAGCATTCATTATTTCAACAACAGTTAATCCCTTTTTATCATCTAAGTTAGTCTTCCATGATTTTTCAAAAAAATCTTTATGTTTAATATCTTCAACTAATTGATAATCTGGATACATCATAGGTATGAGTCCTGCATCAGATGCTCCTTGAACATTATTTTGTCCTCTTAGTGGATGAAGACCACTTCCTCTTCTTCCAACATTACCTGTCATTAATGCTAAAGATATAAGACATCTTGCGTTATCTGTACCGTGTGTATGTTGTGAAATACCCATTCCCCAGAAAATTATTCCCTTATCAGTTTTAGCAAATAATCTTGCAACTTCTCTTATGACATCAGGAGAAATACCTGTTTCACTTTTCATTAAATCTGGTGAATATTGCTTTAGATGTTTCTTTAATTCAACAAAACCAGTTGTGTATTCCTTAATATATTCTTCATTAAATAATTTTTCTTCAATAATGACGTTCATTATTGAATTTAAAAGGGCTACATCTGAACCCGGTTTGAACTGTAACATATGTGTAGCATGTTTTTTTAGTGAATGACCACGTGGATCCATAACAATTAATTTAGTTCCTTGCTTAGTTGCATTTTTAAAAAAAGTCGCTGCTACTGGGTGATTTTCAGTAGGGTTGGCACCTATAACTATCACTACTTCTGAATGTTCTACTTCATAAAAAGGGGCCGTAACAGCTCCAGATCCAATTGTCTCTAATAAGGCAGCTACTGATGAAGCGTGGCATAAACGAGTACAATGATCAACATTGTTAGTATTTAGCCCTGTCCTTATTAATTTTTGAAATAAATATGCTTCTTCGTTTGAGCATTTTGCTGAACCAAAACCTGCCATGTTGCTCTTCGTATTTCTTTTTTGTTTTAAAATATTAAAACCTTTTGCTGAAAAGTCTAAAGCCTCTTCCCAAGTAGCCTCCTTAAAATATTCATTAATATTTGAATGATTAATCTTTGGGTGCAAATCTTTTCCTTTGCCTTTGATTCTAATTAAGGGTTTTGTAAGACGTTCAGGATTGCTAACATAATCAAATCCAAATCTTCCTTTAACACATAATCTATTTTTGTTTGCTGGACCATCTTCACCATTTACATATTTTATTTTATTGTTTTTTACGTTGTATTCAATTTGGCAACCAACTCCACAATATGGGCATACACTATTAATTTTTTTATCTACCTCACTATGACCAATTCCTTTTTCGTCAACAATTGATGAGGGCATTAGTGCACCAGTAGGGCATGCTTGAACGCATTCTCCGCAGGCTACACATGTACTATCTCCCATAGGATCATCAAAATCGAAAACAATTTTGGATTCCTTACCTCTGTAAGCCATTCCAATTACATCATTCACTTGTACTTCTCTACACGCTCTAACACACAAGTTACATTGAATACAAGCATCTAAATTTACTGCCATGCTTGGGTGAGAAGTATCAGGTTGGCATGGGGTTTTTTTTGGGAACCTATCATTTTTTATTTCTATTTTATCTATCCAATTCCAAAAATCTGATTTACTATCATGGGAAATATCTTTTTTAGGTTGATCTGCTAACAATAATTCAAATACTAATTCTCTAGATTTTTTTGATCTTTTTGAAGATGTATATACTTTCATATTTTCAGTAGGTTTGCGAATACATGATGCAGCCAATACTCTCTCACCTTCTATCTCAACCATGCATGCTCTACAATTTCCATCAGCTCTATAACCAGGTTTATTTGCATAACAAAGATGAGGTATTTCTATCCCCTTTCTATTTGCAACTTGCCAAATAGTTTCACCTTCTTTTGCTTCAACTAATTCTCCATTTAGATAAAATGATGTTTTAGACTTATTCATATTTTAATTCATTTCCAAAATATTTCATGACTGATTTTAATGGATTTGATGCTGCTTGTCCAAGCCCACAAATAGAGGCTTCTGTCATAACTTCAGAGAGGTCTTCAAGCTTTTCTTTATTCCACAATTTTTGTTTCATAATTTTTACAGTCTTTTCTGTTCCTACTCGACATGGTGTACATTGACCACAACTTTCTTCTTCAAAAAATTTTAATAAATTTAAACCAACATCCATCATATTGTCTTTATCAGATAAAACTACAACTGCAGCTGATCCAAGAAAACATCCCTCATTATCTAATTCTTTTGAACCATAATCTAAAGGTATATTGTTTAAACTTGCAGGTAAGATTCCTCCAGATGCACCTCCTGGCAAATAAGCCTTAAATTTGTGACCTTTTATCATTCCTCCACAAAAATTATCTATTAATTCTTGAACAGTTGTTCCTGCCGGTGCAACTTTAACTCCAGGATTTTTTACTCTTCCAGATACTGAAAAACTATGGAATCCTTTTCTCCCTCTAATACCTTGATCAGAAAACCAATTAGGTCCTCTTTGAATAATATCCCTTATCCAATAAATAGTTTCTAAATTATTGGTTAAAGTAGGCTTTCCAAATAATCCATTTTCAGCAACATATGGTGGTCTGTGCCTCGGCAAACCTCTTTTACCTTCAATACTTTCAATCATAGCGGATTCTTCTCCACATATGTAAGCCCCCGCCCCTCTTCTTACTATAAAATAATTTGCAGGTATAATTTGTTCTTTTTCTAAAATCGATATTTCCTTTTTCAATATCTCAATAACTGTAGGATATTCATCCCGAATATAAATATACACTTCATGAGCTTTTATAAAATTAGCAGCAATTAAAAGCCCTTCTAAAAACCTATGTGGGTCACTTTCTAAATAATATCTATCCTTAAAAGTTCCTGGTTCACCTTCATCTCCATTAATAGCAATATATTTTTTTCCTTCAAATCTAGAAACAATCTCCCATTTTTTTCCTGTGGGAAATCCAGCGCCACCTTTTCCCTTTAAACCGCTTTCATTTAAAATACTTACAATTTTATTTTTTGAAATTTTATTATCTTCTATTTTTTTTGAAATTAAATATCCTCCATTAGATAAATACTCTTTGTATGTTATATAATTAGGAATTGTAAAATCAAATTTATTTGAATTGATTGATTCGATAACAGTTTTAACTGATGCATTATCTACGTAATTTTTTCCAACGCATACCGTAGGAGCTACTTGGCACCTACCCATACATGGACCAGGAAGAACTTTAATATTTTCATTATTTACAATTTTAAGTTCTTCAATAATTTTTTTTGCACCAAAAAGCTCACAAGTTAAACTTTCACAAACTCTAACAATTTTAATAGGGTTGAAAGATTTGTTATTTTTAACAATATTGAAGTGAGCATAAAAGGTAGCAACTTCATATATTTCTGATAAAGGAAGTTTAGTAATTTCAGCAAGAGCTACTAAATGCTTATCATAAAGAACACCAAAATTATCTTGGATTAGATGTAAATATTCTATTAATTCATCTCTTTTAATTACTTTATCTTTAAAAATTTTTTCTAAATCTGCTAAATATTTATCCTCAACTTGACGTCCTTTGCTAGTCCAGCGCTTTTTCTTTTTTTTTAAAGCTTTATCAGTTTGTTGTATAAAATTATTCATTATATTATTAATAAAAATCTATATATCGTTATCATAAAGTTATGAAAGATACAGTTAAAAATAAAGAAATAGAACTTGATACAAGTGGTACAGAGTGTCCAATACCTGTTTTAAAAGCAAGAAAGCTTGGGCAAAGTATTGTAGATGGAACTATAGTAAAAATTATTGCAACAGATCCATTAGCTGAGGCTGATTTTCAACATTATTGCAATCAGTCTGGGTATGATTATTTAGACTGTACAAAAGAAAATAAAAAAATAATAATAAGATATAGGTTTAAAAAAAATTAACTAAGAAAACAAAATTTTAAAATCGTAATAATCATAAATATCATTAATATTAATTTTGCTTACATCTTCTGGTATTTCAATTATACCATTAGAATAAGCCATTGATGAAATCATTCCTGATCCTTGTTTAGGAAATTTTTCAGCAATAAACTCTGAATTTTTCAATATTTTATTTACTCGAAGCCATTCCATTCTCTTAGTTTTCTTTTTCATATTAAAATTAACTTTAATTTTTTCAGCCTCTGGTAAAACAAAATTTGAACCTGATAAATAATAAATAAATGGTTTGATAAAAAAACCAAATAATAATTGCACTGAAACAGGATTTCCAGGCAAGCAAACTATGTAACAATTATTTATTTTGCCTAATGCAATTGGTCTACCTGGTTTAATTGCTGCTTTCCAAAATATTATTTTTCCGATTTTTTTAATTACTTTAATTAAATGATCTTCTTCCCCTACTGATGCTCCACCCGCAGTAATAATAAGATTATATTTTTTTGAAAATAGTTTCAATTTTTTTTCAACATAATTAAAATTATCCTTTAAATTACCGCAATAATTTCTATTAATCGATTTAATATCAAGCATTGAGAACAATGAGTAATAATTAGAGTTATTTATTTCTGAGCCTTTTAGATTGATATTAGGAGATTTAAGTTCGTTTCCACTAGTAAAAAAACCTATATTTAATTTTTTAAATACTTTAATTTTTCTGAATCCTATTGCAGCAATTAAGTTTAGATTATTAATAGTAATTCTTGTGCCTTTTTTTAATATTATTTGATTTTTTTTAATATCTTCTCCTTTTATTCTAAAATTTTCACCTATTTTAGGAAGTTTTTTTATTATTACTTTATTTTTAATTAAACTAACATTCTCTTGCATGATAACAGTTCTTGAATTAACCGGCATTCTAGCTCCTGTAAACACTCTGATTAACTCTCCGTGTTTTATTTTTATATTTTTATTATCCCCAGCAACTATTCTGTTTTGACAGATAAAATCCAATTTTGTTTTAATATCTTTATCTAAAATTGCATAACCATCTACTGCTGAATTATTAAATGGAGGTAAATTAATTTTACTTTTTAAATCTTGAGCTAATATTCTCCCCTCACAATTTTTTAAATCTAATATTTCAATTTTAGAAATTAATTTTTTTTGTTTTTTTAGTAACAAAATTATATTTTTCTTTGTTAAGGGTTTTTTATTCATTATATTTTAAAATAAATTCTACAATTAAATCAATTTGATTTTTTTTAAATTGTGGCATTGAAACATTTATTTTTTCTTCAGTAATTAAAGCAATGACATTACTAACTTCTTTATATAAAAAATTTTTATTACTATTAATAATTTCAATTTTTGGATGCATTTCTCTTTTAAATCCTTCAACTATGACAATATCGGTATTATCCAAATCTTTTAATAAGTCTTGTAATGTTTTTTCTTTTTTATCATCAATTTCTGTAATTTTGGCAAATCTTTTTGATGAACTAATTATAACTTGTTTTGCACCAGCCATTCTATGCAAATAGCTATCTGTCCCAGGTTTATCAATCTCAAAATTATGGTGAGCCCTTTTAATAGAAGCTACTTTTAATCCTTGACTAGATATTTTTTTAATAATTTTTTGAGCAAAAAAAGTTTTACCTGAATTTTTCCAACCTATTATTCCAACTACTTTCATCTTATCGCTTTTTGATATTCATTAAATAAACTAAGGAATATATAATCATTGTTAAAGTTATTAATACTATTCCAAGTGCCATTGCATATTCTAAATTTCCCATTCTTGTTTCTAAAGAAATAGCAGTTGTCATTACCCTAGTATAGTTATCAATATTACCTCCTACAATCATAACTGCACCTACTTCAGAAATAGCTCTCCCAAATGCAGACAATAATGCTGTTAAGATTAAAAAATAATTATGTTTGAATAGTGTTTTAACAATGCCAAAAAAAGGAATATTTAAAGAACGAAATTGATCCTGATAGTTTCTCCAACTTTGCAAAAATATTTCATGTGATAACGACGACACTATAGGAAAAACAATTATAGATTGAGCAATTATCATTGCATAAGGTGTATACAATATCTCTAGTACTCCTAAGGGCCCTCCTCTTGCAAATATAAAATAGACTATCAATCCTACAACAACAGGTGGAATACCCATAAGCGAATTTATTAAAATTAATACAATATTTTTAATAAAAAAATTTCTTAAAGCTAAAAAATATCCTACAAAAATACCAATAATTGATCCTATTATTAAAGCTATGAAACTAACATATAAAGATAGTAAGATTATATCCCACAAATCTTTATCTAGTGATAATATTAATAATAAAGAATTTATAAAAATATCAAGTATATTCATTTTTAAATAAATAATTTAAATATAGACTATGAAAAAAAAAGAGGAATATTTAGTTGCACCCAATGTTAATGATTCTTCATTAACTAAAGAAATATCTGGATTTGATGAAAATTTTAAGCGTCTTAAAACTAGTGTTATTAATGAAAAATCATTAACAATCTTTTTAAATAATCAAGAAATAGTTACTTTAATGACCATTGGGGATCATTCTAAATATTTAGCAATCGGCTATTTACTTAATCAAAATATGTTAAAAAAAAATGATATTATAACAAAAATTGATCATGATTGTGAAATAGATGTCGTGGTAGTAAGAACAAAAAGAAAAACAAATTTTGAAAAACAGCTTCAAAAAAAAATTACGACTAGTGGTTGTGCTATTGGAACCATCTTTGGGGATATTTATGATGAAATTATTAAAACAAAGATTAAATCTAATAGAAAAATAAAAAAATCTTGGATTTATCAAATTTCTAAAAAAATCAATTTAACACCAAGTCTTTATTTAAAAGCTGGAGCTGTTCATGGTTGTGCAATTGTCCAGAAAAATAAACCATTAATATATATGGAAGATGTAGGTCGACACAATGCTGTAGATAAAATTGCAGGCTACATGTTTTTAAACAAAATTGACCCTAAAAATAAAATTTTTTATACAACTGGAAGACTAACAAGTGAAATGGTTATAAAGACTGTTAAAATAGGGATTCCCATATTAATTTCTAGATCAGGATTTACATCTTGGGGTGTAGATTTAGCAAAAAAAACAAATTTAACTTTGATTGGTAGAGCAAAAGGTAAAAAATTTATAGTACTTTCATCAGAGAAAAGAATTCAGAATGACTAATAAAAAAATTTTAATTACAATATTAGCTGGAGGTTTATCAAGTCGTTTTGGTTTCAAAACAAAAACTTTTGCAAAAATAAATGGGATAACAATATTACAAAAAATAATAAATAATCTAAAATATAAAAATATGAAAATAATTATTAATACTAATTCAAGTGAAAAAAATTTTATAAATACTAATTTACCATTAGTCAAAGATTTAAAAAGTGACTTTCAAGGACCATTAGCTGGCATTTATTCTTCAATGATGTGGAGTAAAAAAAATAAACTCGATGTTGAATGGATATTAAGTGTACCAAGTGATACACCTTTTCTACCAAAGAATTTAGCAGATATTTTTATTTCAAAAATTAAAAAAAATACAAAAATATTAATAGCAAGATCTGAAAATAAAATTCATCCTGTAATTGGCTTTTGGCATTTAAGTCTAATTAATAGCCTAAGAGAAGAATTAGATTCTAAAAATAGAAAAATAATGAATTGGGTTAGCAAAAATAAATTTGAATATGTAGATTTTCCTGCCAATAAATATGACCCCTTTTTCAATATAAATAATAAAACTGATCTAATTGAAGCAAAGAAAATGGATAAATTAATTAGCCAATTAAGTGAATAATGATAGTATTAATACTTCTATAATATTATAACAAAAGTATGACGATCTATTTACCAATAGCTGAAATGAACATTAATATAATATTAATTGTTTTTATTGGTATGTTTGTTGGCAGTTTATCTGGGCTTTTTGGAGTTGGAGGTGGTTTTTTAATGACCCCGCTTTTAATTTTTTTAGGCATACCACCTGCAGTTGCAGTTGGAACAGAGGCCCCTCATGTTCTTGCCTCATCTATTTCAGGTTCCATAGCTCATTGGAGGAAGAAAAATATTGATATTAAAATGGGTATTATTTTGCTCATTGGAGGTTTATTTGGTTCTACAATTGGAGTTAATATATTTAAAATTGTAATAGGTTATGGTCAAATAGATGTTTTGATTCAATTTTTATTCTTATTTTTTCTTGGATTTATAGGTTTTTCAATGATCTTAGAAAGCGCTAGGACAACTATTAAAAAATATAGAACTACATCAATTATAAGAACAAAATTACACCAACATTCTTGGTTGCATGGTTTGCCATTTAAAATGCGTTTTCAAAGATCAAAATTATATATTAGTGCCATTCCCCCTTTTATAATTGGTTTTGTTGTTGGAATTTTATCAGCGATGATGGGTGTTGGTGGTGGTTTTATTTTGATTCCTGCAATGGTTTATTTATTAGGAATGTCAACAAATGTAGTAGTAGGCACTTCACTTTTCCAAATAATATTTGTGACAGCAAACTCTACTTTTTTTCAATCTTATTTAAATCAGACCGTAGATATTGTTTTAGCTGCATTAATGATATTTGGAGGTGTAATCGGAGCACAAATAGGAGCCAAATTAGGAAGTTCATTTAAAGCAGAATATTTAAGAGGAGCACTAGGCTTTATAGTTTTAACTGTGTGTTTAAAAATATTTTTAGATTTAAGTTTAACTCCAAATGATTTTTTTTCTTTAGGTAAATAAAATTATGAAAATTTTAATATGTGGTCTCCCAGGTTCAGGTAAAACTTGGCTAGCTGAAAGATTAGTTAAGCAAATTGAAAATTGTGCTTGGTATAATGCAGATATATTAAGGAAATATTCGAATGATTGGGACTTTAGTCAAGAAGGTAGAATGAGGCAGGCACACAGAATGAAAACGTTTGCTGATTTTGAAATAAACAACGGTAGATGGGTAATATGTGACTTTGTTGCTCCCACAAAGAAATCTAGAGAAACTTTTGCTCCAGATTATGTAATTTGGTTAGATACTATTGAAGAAGGCAGGGTAGTTTCTGCAAAAATTAATGAATTAAAAAATATAAAAAATTTACCTTTTGACGCTAATTCTTTAGCTGAAAGCAAAGCATTTGATGATACAACTAAAATTTTTGATCCTCCTGTTAAAATAAACATGCATATCAAAAAATTTTTAAATAATGATGAAATTAAAAAAATCGCATTTGATTTGAAAGAATTTAAAAAATAGTAGCTCCAAAAATTTTTAATACACCATCTTCTGTACCTAATACTAAACGACCTAAAAACTCTCCAGAAATTTTTGTGCTTTTTTGTTTATACAAAACAGTCACATATTCATTTCTTCTTAAACAACCTAAGCAAAATTTTTCGCTAGACAAATTAACTAGTAAATCATTATTTGCCCACTGTTTACCAAGTTCAATTTCATTAGCTCCATAAAACATTTGAGCTGAAAAATCTTTTGTAAACCCGCTATAATCTTTATTATTTGAACATTTTATAAGATTGTCCCACAAAGGGCTTGCTAATTCAATTATTTCATTATCTGATTTGTCCAAAAGACTCATTAATATATTTATGATGCTTGTTTTTTCTTTTCTTCATCAATAATATGATAAACAGGCATTTTTTCCATAGTAAATTTTCCAGTTTTTGGATCCCTCCTTGAGACTGTTAAACAATGCCAATTTTCATCATCTAGTTTCATATGATCGCCTCTGTAGTAGTAACCTGGCCAACGAGTTTCTTCTCTAAACAATGTATGCTCTGTTACACATTGTGAAGTAAGAGTTCGATGTTTTAATTCCCATGCACGCATCAGTTGATGATAATCTTCAGCACCTACATTCTCAAGATCCTCTTGTAGCCAATCTAATAATTCTAAACCTCGCTTTAAAGTATTTTCATTAGTCATATAATTAAATGAAATACCACCAACATATTCATCCATAATTTTTTGAAGTCTTTGTAAGCCTTGGATTGGTAAAATATAGCTGGGAGAAACTGTTCCAGCAGTAATTTCATTTCTTCCAATTTTATAATTTTCAAGTGGTTTATAAATAACTTCTCTTAAATTTTCACACTGTGAATCATTAATTTGAATTTCTTCAGCTTTTTGATCTTCAATATATTTTACGGCGGCTTTTGCAGCAAGACGTCCTTCTGTAAATGATCCTGATGAAAATTTATGTGCACTACCTCCAACAGTATCACCAGCTCCAAAAAGACCTTCAACTGTTGTCATTCTGTTATAACCCCAAAAGTATTCTGGTGGGGAAAGATCTTCGGGGCCACTTACCCAAGCTCCTGAACATGTTGCATGAGATCCCATAACATACGGCTCTGATGTAGTTAATTCAGGATTTTGATATTTTGGATCAATGTTTTGAGAAGCCCAAACAACTGCTTGACCAACAGTCATGCCTAAAAAATTCTCCCATCCAATTGTTTCAAGATGTGGATCTTGAAAAGCTTCTTTAGTAACCATGTGAATTGGCCCTCCACCAGCCATAACCTCTTGTATAAATGCGTGATTACGTAAACAAGTTGGTGTTGGGTGATGGTCAATATATTCACCTACTAATTTTTTAGTTTGATCATACCATTTCTTTTCATAATTTTCTCCGTTAGCATTTTGTGTATACGTTTTTAAATGTAAAAAATAAGCACCGACAGGTCCGTAACCATCTTTAAATCTGCATAAAACAATCCTATTTTCCATTTGGGTCATTTTAGCACCAACAGCAATAGGTAATGCATATGCTGAGCCATTACTCCATGGTGCATACCAAGTTCGACCCATGCCTTCACCAACAGCTCTTGGTTTAAAGATATGTGAAGCTCCACCAGCAGCTACAATAACTGTTTTAGCTCTAAACACATGGAAGTCTCCTGTTCTCATATTAAAACCGACAGCGCCTCCAACTCTGTTATCATTTGTTTCATCCATTAATAAATGAGTAATCATTACGCGATTATATATTTTGTCAGCTGATTTTTTTGCTGCTTCTGCAACTATAGGTTTGTAGCTTTCTCCATGAATCATTATTTGCCATTTACCTTCTCTTTGATATCTACCTGTTTCTTCATTCCGCATCATTGGCAAGCCCCATTCATCAAACATATGAACAGTAGAGTCAACATGACGTGCCATATCATATCCTAAGTCTTCACGGACAAGGCCCATCAAATCATTACGAGCATAACGAACATGATCTTCAGG
>MDTE01139219.1_pt1 | contig 17997 bp, 24 predicted proteins | sample 811231 | NCBI WGS metagenome assembly MDTE01 (sample SAMN05326651, study PRJNA326480) | marine metagenome | isolation source: seawater | place: Indian Ocean: Red Sea | collected 2010 | reverse complement strand
GCCTGGACATTACGGAACAGGAATGGGTAAGAAAAAGAAAAAAAAGAAAGGCGGTAAAAAGTAATTACCTACCTGGAAACAAAGCTTTTTCTAACGCATCAACTAATCTGTCATCAACTGTATTGTCAGTTTTTTTAACCATAGCTCGTATTATATCTAATGCGAGTTTTTTTAATGCTTTTCCACGAAGGAACGCAAAAATGATAGGCTCAATGATTTTTAGCATTGTAAATAGGTAGTTGCTAGTCTAATAGTAGCTCAACCTATGCATCTAGAGCTATAACCTCTTCTGTTAGTGGTCAATAGGAGAGGTTATCTTCTTGGTTTAATCTCTGCAACAGCAAGTTCTACTTCTTTTAGTCGATGAAATACTTCTTTCATGTCATCATGCATATCATCTATTTTTGTAGTTAACAATTCTATTGCAGTTGTATTACGCACGAGATCATCTCTTGATTGTCTTCCTCTATAAGAAACAGATCCTACAGATACAAAACAAGCCGTCATCATTGCTCCCCCAACTGCTGCTATTACTTCAACCACTTTACGAGTCCTCTATCTATGTCTATTATGACAGAAAAAGGTTATGACAGAACAGAAAAAGAAAAATCCGTTCCAAAAATTAAAAGATGGATTAGATGATAAAGAGGAACAGTTAGCTATTATTAGTCTTTTTGTGCGATTAGGTGTAGTTGTTTGGAGTGGATTTATCGTGACACTTAACTACATAACTATCCCCGGATATAGTGGAGATCCAAAAGATATCACGTTCCCTGCTTCGCTTTTAACTGGAGCTTTGGCAACATTTGGTTTAGAGGGATCAAAGAAACGTAGTGAGAAAGACAGCAAAGTTGCGGAAAACGAAGGTATGGTGCAGACTATAAGGGTAATAACACCTATTAAAATAGAAGGTGCTGAAGTAATCGACCCTAAATCTAAAAAATGAAAAAGCTACTTCCATTTATTTTTGCACTATCAGCAGCAACTCCAAGTTATGCCGAGATTACAGCTAAATATGTAACTTCTGCACAAATTTCTGTTGAAGCTCCAGCAGTTATCACTAATGCTGCACCATCGAGTTACAGCATAAGCGGAAACAATGTTACCACATCTACAGGAACAGGAGATTCCGTTGTTACTAATGGTATTGGAGGACTTAATTTAGGCAGCTTAAGCAATGGAGTCCCAGCTTTGGTAAATACAAATAAATCCGTTACAACGGCTGGATCTTCGTTTAGTTTTTCTGAGAGTTATCAAGCTGGAGATGTGACGCAATCTGCTATTACTCCTAGTTCTGGTATTGCAAGTCTTCCTGTTTTAGGAGGTCAAACTACAGTAATGTCGGGAGGTACTGCTGGAACTTTAGCCCTTACGAGTCTTAGTTCTGGAATCCATACCTGTACTGCTGGTGGAAGTGGTACTAGCTGTATTGGATCTACTACTGTCAGCATAGAAATTGACTAAATTTTGTTTACTGCTAATATTCTTATACCCGATCAAAACTCTTGCTACACCTGTAGTTCCCCAGTTTCGATCTGGGTCGAGTACGACCAGCTCGACTTCTGAATCAGTTATAAATGAAACAATCACAAGTCATCAATATCGTACAGGTTACACATTCTCAGTTTCGGGTCACAATATTGAAAGCACAGACATTGATGGATACATTGATCCGACTCAGACAACTCTTAATGAACAAACTGTTGGAGGAGTAAATTTTAGTTGGACTTCAATAGATGGCACAACAAATCCAAGATGGAAGGTAGCAGTTCCCGGAAGTTCCTTCAGCTTGGTCGAAAGCGTCATGGCACCAGGTTTGGACACAATAACAACAATAAACAGAACTATAACAACCTCAACCACTACAGAATCTACAAGTACGTTTGGGCAATAGCAATATTGCTAAGTCCGATTAAAACCCTTGCAAACACTACTGTTGCTAGTCCTCAATCTCAAAGTACCGGGGTAGTTAATAACAATGCCACAATGATAACTCCATCTAGCCATCCACAATTTAGGATGTCTCAAGGGATTGTATGTTCTTCTCCTACCCTCACGATCACACCTTATATGACAGACTCGTGGAGTTTTAACCGCCCTATCGAATATGTAACTCGTACACCAATCTATGACGAAGATACAGGGGAGATAAAATATTATTCAGAAATACCTAGATTTGAAAAAGATAATTTTAATCTTAACTATGGAATTTCTGCACAAATAAGCATTCCATTAGGCAAAGCACCAAGTCTTTGTTTAGAAGCAACAGAAGTAAATATAGAAAATCAAAAACTTTTAACACAAAAGCTAAAAATGGAAATGGAATTATATCGTCTTAAAATTTGCGGAGAGCAAGTGCGTAGCGGAGTTCAGTTTGTTGGTAAGTATGCAGTTACTTGTGAGGGCATACAAGTCTCTATACCACCTAACCAAGTAGTGCCTCATACACACAAAATTGAGCTAAAAAAACAATAAAATAGCTTATTTTTTCTTATTTTTAGTTAATCTTGAAACTGCTTGTTTAACTAATGGCCGTACAAGCTGAAGTACCAATGGAGCAGAAGCACCAACCAAAGCAAGGCTAAAGACCCCAACAAACTGAGGGGCAGATGGAATGAACTGCTCTTTCCATTCAACTCTTTCATACTCGGTTATGCATTCTCGTTTGTCCGATGATAAGCGATGCGATACTACTTTTTCAAGCTTTTGTGAATTTCTGAAATCGCCCACTCGCTGGTCTTTAGAGCCTGGACACTCAGGCACTTGCATATCTTTTTCTTTTTTTTCTTCAGGGATTTTAGGTGTCTCCGTTTCAGGTATTTCTGGATCTCCTCCCTGTGGCAATGGTTCTTCAACTATCGTCATTTGATTAGGATTGTAAACAGGAGGAATAAAACTTGGAAATGAAAAATCACAAATTGTGTATGTGCCGTTTGGATCGTCTAACAACAAATTATGATTTCCTGTATTTTTAATATCTCTATGTTGATAAGTACATCCTGGTGTATTGATATCTAGATACTGATTTACAACAGGAATATTAGGTGTATAAGGTTCTGGAATATATATCTCAGGTATATATATTTCTGCAATATTTATACTAGGTATCCCCATCAATCAAAAGCATCTCTTTTTTTTAATACTTCTACTTGTGAAAAACATTTAGGACAAGATAAATTAGTCATTACCGAAAACTCAGGATAAGTTGGCATAGACTCATCAATATCTATATCCCCACTTGGCAATAATTCAGTATCACACCAATAGCAATTCACTAGATTCCAAGTTTTTTAGCTTCTGGAGGTAGTGGCAATGATGGCCCTGTTAAATCAGGAACAACATTATCTAATGCTTTTGGCATAAGTCCTTGTACATTACCTAGAACTTCATTCATTATTTTTGTTTTAAACTGTTCGCTAGTTAGGTACTTATAACCAAAAAATGCTGAAACTAAAGTACTGACTATAAGTACAAATGAAGCTATACTCAAAATATTAGAGATTTTTTGAAACATGATTAAAGAAGCAATAATAAAAGCTTTAGCACCTATTTCTTTGATGGTGCTTTTTCTGATTGTTGGTCTTGCACCACTTTATCTGATTGCTGGTTTGCTTGTTCGATCTTCAACAAGTTCTCTCCAAACTGAATCCCACCCTCAATCATTGAAATAAGTTTTGTTTCTTGTTCAACAACAGTCTTTGCTTGGTCTAATCTTTCTTTGTGTGATTTAAGTTCTTGCTTCCACTCAAGGATTTGCTTTTGCGTGATTTCTAGCATAAAGTTTTTTCTTTTATTATATACATAGTTTTATGTATCGCCAAAGATGGCAATATTTACTTTATTTGGATTAACAGTAGTTAATCCAACATTACCAACATTTTGAGCTCCAGAAACCATAATTCTAAGTGCAGAAGTTGTATAAGTACTATATGTGTCAACATGAGCTATAACTCTACCTCCTGATCCATTTCTAAAAGCAAACCCCTGTACAGAGTAGTTTGTATTTGCCATGTTTCCATCAAAGTTAATAGTATATTGACCTGTTGAATGGTATGTAATGCTGCTTACTCCTACATCATCTGCAATAGTACTACTAGAAAAAACTACCCATTTTTTTGCTGCTGCTGGAGCAGATGAAACTTGTGAAGCAGTTATATAGCCAGCCCCATTTGTAAGTTGATTATTATTTGTTGGAATTGTAGGTCTATTTGAAAGTGAATTGTAGTTTCCGTCAAAAGTTGTAAAACCTCTACCATTTGTTATTTGATTATTGTTAGTAACATTAGTAGCACCAGCAGCAATACCATCAAGTTTTGCTCCATCTGCTGCTATATCTCTGCCATCTACTGTTCCTGATAGAACGACATTACCATTTCCTTGAATACGGAATACTTCACTACCATTACCAGTAACTTGTAAAGCATAAGTAGCACTACTGCCAACCTCAATCACTTGTCCAAACTCTGTTGCAGAACCATTGTATTTATCTACTTTTAATCCCCAATCATTATTATTAGTTGCTGTGACATATAAACTAGCGTCATTAGTTGCATTTGATGTTCCAGCATTTATAGACAATGCAGCATTAATAGTATCTGCTGTATCTGACCTAACAAGACTTGCAATACTTATACCATCTAAGGTATCTGCATCTAACCCAGAACCAGAACCATCTACAGTTTTTAGAAGAGTTAATATTTCATTCGCTGTTTGGTCAGCGGTAGCACCATCTTCTACGTTTATCATTGACCTGACATTAGCAGGAGTTAAAGTCGTAGCATCTCCAGAACCACTAGCAATTCGACCAATTATTCTATTTTGAGCAATATCTACAAGTTTATCTAAAGAAACAGCATTGTTAGTGATATTTGAAGTGTTAACAGAAGTTAAATAACCTGCACCGTTTGTAAGCTGATTATTATTAGTAACATTAGTAGCAGAAGCAGCAATTCCATTTAATTTTGACAACAAAGCATCAGTAAAAGCGTTTGTATTGCTATTTGATTCATAGGCAGTTTTAATTTCTGAGGCACTTTGGTCAGCAGTAGCTCCTGACTCAATACCATCAAGTTTCGATCCATCACTAGCTACGTCACGACCATCAACTGTACCTGATATTGTTATATTGCCAGTTATAACATTACTTCCAGTAGTAAAAGTTCCAGAGGCAGTAATATTTCCAGAAGAATCTATAGCAAACCTATCATTGCTGTTTGTAGCATCAATAATTTTAAAACTACCACTATTAACTTCAATTTTAAAATCATCATTAGCATTGCTGTCAGTTAAATTTATTGTCGGAGAAAGGCTAGTTATTGTTATGTCTCCCCCTGATAGTGAGAGATTTCCTGTTGCTGTTATATTTTGCGATCCAAATTGAGGAGAAATCTTTGACCCAGCTATCGCTGCACTTGCATCTATTTGAGCATTAACAAGACCACTACTATTTAATAATGTTTTTATGTCACTTGCTGTTTGGTCTGCGGTAGCACCTGATTCAATTCCATCAAGTTTTGAGCCATCAGTTGCCAAGTCTCTACCGTCTACTGTGCCTGATACTGTTATATTCCCTGTTACATCAATACCAGAACTACAATCTAAATTGTTAGCAATTGTCGTTGTATTCTCAGCTATTGTGAGTTTTGTAGAACCATCTATTTTTCCCAGTATTTGTGTACTTGCTTTTTCGTCATCTTTATCTGCACTTAAAACCAAATCTCCACCTGCACCACTTATTTCAGATTCGGGTGTTCCCGAAGCATCACTATCTGTAAATTTAATTGTTGGTGCAGCACTTTCTAAATCAAGTAATACAGAGGGGGAGTTGGTTCCTATGCCAACCCGATTGTTAGTAGAGTCAACGTGTAAAGTATTGGTGTCAATGGTCAGATCAGCAGTTCCAGTGATATTTCCTGTTACATCAATACCAGCATCAAAATCGTGATTTAATTTTGAAACAATTTTTGATGAATCAACAGTTAATCTATTTGCTCCAGCAGACGCATCTTTTATAGCAAAAGCTCCAAGATCAACTTTTATTTGATAATTAGGACTACTATTTGAATCAGTAAACTGAATACTTGGTGCAGTTGACGTAATTGTTTGATTGCCCGAAGCAAAAGTTCCAGTTGTTATTATATTTTGATTTCCAAAACTAGGAGCAACTTTTAATCCACTTATGCTTGCACTTGCACTTATATCCTCATTGACAATAGTTCCATTTGCTATTTTTTGTGTTGTAACAGCCCCATTAATAATTTTGTCTGTTGAGACAGTATTGTCACTTGGCTCTCCGATACCACCTGACTCTTGATAGAGGATAAAATCAGGTGCAGCAGGGAGGTTGGTTGCAGTTTTTAGTCTTGAACCATCAACAATAAATCCTGTTATACCACTTGTTGAAGTTCCAGCGTTTGGTTTTTGTATAACACCTGAGACACTTACTAATAATGTGTTTGCAGCTACTGGAGTAACTGGACTCGTTGTTCCAGCAGATACGAGAGTAAAGTCATTACCTGGATAGCTTGCTGCTCCATTATTTGCTGCATTTCTTAATTCTAAATATTTAAAGTCAGGGCCACCGCCACCACCTGATACTTTTGCTACTGAACCATCATCTTTCTTAAAAAATAACTCTGCCGTATCAGTTCGTAGTACTGGTTCGCCAAGAACCATATCATTTGCTACTGGATCGCTTCCACTACCTCTTTTAATTCTAATTGTGTTAGACATTTACTTACCTCCCTATGGTTTGATTTTAGTAAGTACCTCCGTCTATGTCGAACCCAGAAGTAGAACCATCTTCTAAAAATGTAACCAAATCAGATAATGCGACTTGTTTCATTAAGCCATTATCATTAACGACAATGCGATCTGCTGTTGCAAGAGTTGTGGAAGTAGCAGATGTATTTCCATCTACAATATTTAATTCAGCAGTTGTAGATGTGATTCCGTCTAAAACATTTATTTCTGAGGCTGTAGAAGTAACTCCATCTAAAATATTCAATTCAGAAGCTGTAGCTGTTACTCCATCTAAAATATTCAGTTCAGCAGTAGTAACTGTTGCACCATCCAAAATTTCAACTTCTGTTGATGTTAAAGCTGCTAAAGCTGCGGAAGCTCCTGTTTGGCAACCAGAAAGATTATCTAGGTCTGCATCATAAGCTTGTACATTAGTTCCAATTACAACTCCTAAAGTTGTTCTTACAGCACTAGCATTTGCATCATCTAAAATTGTCCTAGCAAAAGCCGTAAAATCAGTAACCGCAGCAGTTCCTGATCCTGTAAAATATGCGAGTTTATTTGCTGCTGAAGTTAATCCAGCAATAGCAGCTAACTCTGCATCATAAGCTTGAACATTTGTGCCTATAACAAGTCCTAAATTTGTTCTTGCACCTGATGCACTTGTACTTCCTGTACCCCCATCAGATACCGCTAAAGTTCCTGATATAGAACTAGCAGAAAGATTAACAGCGATTTCAGAAGATTCAATTCTAAGTCCACCATTAGCTTTTAGATCAACAGAAAGTGTATTACCAGATTTATCTAAGCCATCTCCGGGAGTAATTTGACCAGCTCCCGAAAACTGAGCGAATGTAAGATTATTCGTCCCTGTAACCGCTGATCCCTTGTTACTCGTACAAACAAAGCCATTATCTGCGTTTACTGTTCCCTGCTCAATAAAAGTAAACATTCCAGCAGCGTCTGAGCCAGCAGCTAAATCTGCTGCCCTTGATGGAGAAGAGCCGACTACATAAATACCATTTTGTGATGCAGTATTTTGGTCTTTAACTAAAACTCTATTTCCATCTGCTAGTGTTACTCCGTCAAGTGTATCTCCATTATTAAGAGCTGTAGCTATTGTAATATTTGCTGTTGTTGCTGCTACGCATGAGTCTTTAACGTCAAGTCCTTGTGCAGTAGCCTCAACGAAACCACGAGTTGCAGCATCCTGTGTATTTACAGGGTCAGCTAAGTTAGTAATAGTTTGAGAGTTAAGGCTTACGCTCGCTGTAGGAGCAGCCATTTGATCAAGTCTATTTGCTCTTACACCTGCATCAAAATCAGATATTTTGGTGTGTGCTACAGATGGAATATCAGCAGCTACTAATGCTCTAAAATCAGGTGCTGCATCACTACCACTTGCAGGTCCAGCTAATACAGCGTTGGCTGCTCTTACTGTATCTTTATCCCAAAAAGCACCCTTTCCACCAATTTTTATAATACTTGTTGCAGAACCTCCAGCACCCCCGGTACCCTTACCATAATAAAGAATCTCATTAGCTTCTGATACCGCAGGTTCTGCATTGGCTAACGCTCCTGGTGCAGATGATCCTGTAGATCTTTTTATACGAATTGTGTTAGCCATTGCTAAAAATTACCCCCGTCAACGAGTGTTAGTTTGGTAGTTGTTGCATCTGCTTTAAATTTAGCAGAACTTGAGTCATAGTAAATGACAGAACCATTAACCTTAGATGTTTCATCTAGATCAAGACCTTTAGCTCCTTGTGGCCCTTGCGTGATTACATTGACAACAGTTGTATCGCCCTCATTTACTGTGACAGTATTTTTTAAATTTGTGACGTTAACTGAGGTCATGCTGTGTAACCTTCACTTACATTTATGTTCCCTTCTAAATAATACTCTTTTAACCCACTAGGGTTGGTCAATAAAACATCATATTTCAAAATCAATGGTATAAATGTTGCAGTTTGGGTATCTGTAAGTGCTATATCTATTTTTCCATTAGCTCTATCTGTATAGGTAACAGCAAAATCAGCATATTTTGTAGTGCGAGTTTCTTCCCATACTTGAGCTTCTACTGTATAACCTGTTAAGTCGATTGCATTATTACTAGAATCCTTAAAGACGAGTTGAACGCTATGGTCTGATCGCCTTTGAACTGTCATGTTATAGACACCGGGTGTAATTGCCATTAGCTATATGGAGTTGCCCCTAGTATATCAGTTTTCCATTGTGCTTTTAATTCATCAGTTGTTGTTGCTGCATCTATAGCTGAATCAGCAGGGGCATCCCTTAATACTTGTTTTTTCGCTGCGACACTAGCTTGTTCTGAAGTGTTATTTGTTTCTATTGCTCTTTGAAATTGCACATCAAGTTCTGTAAACTTTTCTGCTCTTGAAATTCTAATATTCTTTCTATGTAATTCTTTGGCTTTCGCCATGTCTACTCCAAATCCCATGATTTTGTCTATTTTTCTTTTAGTATATCTTAAAAACTGTTACTAACCACCAAAAACAACGGCACAAAAAATTACAGGGTCATAGGCTGCCTGTGCCATAACATTACTATTAATAATTCTAAAACCACTAGAAGTATATCCACTTGAACCTGTCATCCTAATCATCTCTCTTGCTGCTCCAGATGTTTGGTGGTTAGTAGAAGATTTAAAAGCTAAAGCAACCGCATAATTACTATTAGCCCTATTGGTTGAGAAGTTCACAGTATAGTCTCCACTACCATGATCTGTAATACTACTGACGTTATAATCATCACGAATACTTACTGTTCCTTGTCCGTTGAAATTTACCCAAGCAGTACAAGCATTGTCTCCAAAAAAAGCCATTAAGACACCTCCGTTAAATTAATTTTATATTTTTTGCCATTGCGTTTGTTAATCAAGAATAAATCTTCCGCACCTTCTTGGATAGTAAAACTTCCCCAAGTTCCGTCAACGTCATTTTTACCACCTTCGTTAGATAAGTTTAGGTCACTTGTGTATATGTTTGCCCATCTATATGATGATGTTCCTAGATTTCTGTTGCCATTGCCATCTGGTCTAACATTATGAGTAATTAAATCGCCAGAAAGTTCTCCACCAGATAAAGGTAATTTTGTATTATCTGACGCTGAAGTAATATAACCAGCCCCATTTGTTATCTGATTATTGTTAGTCGGTATTGTTGGTCTGTTTGATAAATTATTGTAATTTAAATAATACGAGCCATGTTGACCATCCAATAAATCCGCATCCAATCCGCTAGAAGCACCATCATTTGTAGAGTGCCAAATTTTTGAACTAACACTATTACCAGCAGTAGTGAAATCTAAATAAAAACCTCTATTATTACCGCTATGTTCAAAAAATCTAATAGAATCTACTACTTGATCGAACACAATAAAACTACCATTTAAAGATGTATTTGGGCAGTATGTTATGTGCATTTCTCCGCCTTCATTACCACTTACTGATGTACCACCAATACCAAGCACTCCATTAATTGTGCTGCTAGTATCTGTTCTAACAAAGTTTGATGAATTTAAGCCATCTAAAGTATCAGCGTCTAGCCCAGAGCCATTTCCGTCTACCGTTTTAAGTAATGTGAGAATCTCACTAGCAGATTGATCAGCAGTCGCATTAGCTTCAATTCCGTTTAATTTTGAAAGATGTGAGTCATTAAAAATATTTGTGTTGCTAGTAGCTGCTAATAAGGCTCTTATTTCTGTGCCTGTTTGATCCGCTGTGGCTGACGCTTCAATGCCATCAAGTTTATCGTGATGAGCAACTGACATGACACCAGCAGCCGAGCTAGAAGCTTCACTTATTTGTGCGTTGTTTCCTGTGCTACTTGTTACGGTTACAGAATCCGTTGCTGTTGATATTCCTAAGTTTGTTGTTGTGTTAACTGAGTTTGTAGAAACTTCTGTAATAATTCCTTTTGCATTAACTGTTACAGCTGGTATTGCTGTTGCAGAACCATACGAACCAGCAGTTACTCCTGAGTCTGCAAGTTTACTTGACGCAATATTCGCAGCAGAATGTAAATCAGCATTTACTATACTTCCATCTGTAATGCCTTCACTTGTTATTTTTACTAAAGACATGATTTATGGTGTATAAGTCCAAGCATCTCTAAACGATCTATCACTTGGAACTTCAGTTGCGTCAACTATATAACTTGTTTTTCCGTCAGGCACGTCTTTGGCTTGTATTTCCTCAACAGAAAGACTACAGTTGTCAGACGGTATTATAACTGCAACACTACCATCATCATCAATATAGATAATCCTTTTATCAGAATTTGCCATAGCTTTTTTTCTTCAGTATATCCTATTTACTATTGATCGCCAAAGAAACTTAGAAAAACATATTGAACATCAATTGCAACTAATCCAACATTTGCAGCATTATTTGTACCTGACACCATAAATCTATAACTAGCAGCATTTTGTTGGCTTAAAGTATCAATATGAGCTAGGACTTTGTTTCCAGTTGACCCATTTCTGTGTACAAATCCAACAGGGGCATAATTTGTATTTGAAAAACTAGAATCAAAATTTACTTGATAAATACCTTGTCCATGATCGCCAATACTTGTAACACCAAAATCATCTCTTATTGTTGTATTAGTGCCATTAAAATTAACCCATGCTTTTGCTCTTCCTTGATAAATTTGGTCAGCAGTTGATTGATTTCCACCACTTGAATTTTTGATATTTGAAACATTTTGGTTTGTTGCATTTAAGGTAGTAACTGTTAATTCACTTATTCCAGTAAGCGTTGTTGCAGTACCGCCAAGAGCAACGGAAGTCGAGCCAATAGTTACAGAAGCACCTGATAATTGACTTGTATTAATTGTTGATGCAGTAGTTAAAAGTGTTCCTGTTTCGCTAGGTAGAGTTATTGTTTTGTTTGCTGTAACAGTAGCAGGTGGTTTTATGGCAATATAATGACTACTATCTGAGTCTCCAAATCTAATTTCGTTTTGTGATCTTAATGTTATACCATTTGCATCAAAAATCATCTGCTCAGTTCCAGCAGAACTAAATCCCATAATGTTGGCTTGTTTTCTGAACAAACCTAAATCTGTATCCGTATCAAAACTAAATGCAGGTGCAGCAGCAGTAGAACCATCATGTCCTAATAAAGCACCAGTCATAGTTCCACCACCTGCTGGAAGAAGACCTAAATTAGCAGTATCTATATTTCCAATCTCAGTAAATCCACCATTTGTTGAATTTCTAATCTTTAAAATATTTGTTGTTGTATTAAGAAACGGCATACCAGCTACACATTGACTAGTAGCTAAATCTGTGTTTTTCGAATTTAAAGATTGTATTGCAGCAAAAACACTATTCAAATCGATTCTTACATTCGCTCCTGAGTTATTTTCTATTGTGTAATTTGCAACGTCAGCCATAGTTAAATACTATTTTTACTAAGTTTACCCTCCTTTACCGAAACCAACAGCAGTAAAAGTAAAGTTCCTGTTAATACTAGCATTACTTGAATTTTTAAAATGAACTGTAAAACCAGTTCCAGAGATGTTACTTAACTCAAAAAAATCGCCTGTTGCCATATTTTGAGGCGAGATATTTACAACTGGTAGAAAATTATTTAAATTTCCTAATGCAGACGTTCCAACAAAGAAAGCATTAGCAAAAGTAACATTTTTAGCTGCTGATCCTGACGCTATTACAGCACTTTGTTCTGTTCTAGATTTAAGAAACGCTTGATAACCTAATTGTTGTAAGTTTACATTTTGTGCAGTATCAGCAGTTTCAAGTATTGCTCTAAATTGAAAACCTCTACCTTTAAAAATACCATTCGCAACATCATTAAAATCTGAGTAAGAACTCATATCAGTAGAAGTTCTTACAGCTAATCTTGCATTTGCATCGTTTGCTATAGAACCATCAAAATCTGTCCAAGTATCTATCAAGTCTGTTCTGTTATCAAAAAGATCTCCTGTGTAAAATCCAACTCCTTGAAAATGTCTTGTTATTGATAAAGAAAAGACTCCTCCAAGATCTAAAGTATCTACAAAATCATAAGTACCAGTTGAATTAGATACTGGGTTAGTGAGTATTAAACCGCCTTTAGCACTACTATATTGAACATTAGATTTTGTCCCATTAAACGGAGTTGAATCAGTATCTTCTCTATCTGTTTTTACAGTTATTTCATCAGTTATCTGTACTGTTGATAGGCTAACTTTTGCTTCTGTTTGACTAAATCTGCCACCATCATCTTGAAATTTTACTAAATAAGTTCCAGCAAGTGCTGGACAAATTGCCTCGGTAGCTGATCCAGCAACAGCCTCAATAACATCTTGTGCTGCTTGGAAAGTAGCAGATCCAATTGCTAAATTCGAATGTCTTACATAAACTCTTCCACCATGTAAAACATCTATAGCAGTTGATTGCGAAAATCTTAATCTTATAAATTGCTCGTTTACAGGCTCAATACTTAAATTTTGCACATTATCAGGTAAAGCTGTTTTACCAATAGCAGTAAAGTTTGCTGTAGATGCAGTAGATGATAACTGCAAAAGTGCATTATATGAAAATACCTGTACTTCATAAGTACCTTTCTGTGTATCTAAAATCTCTACATCAGGAGAATAAGTCTCTACAGAAACATAATTTCCCTCTTCAAATTTATAAGTCACTAAATATTTTGCTACACCTAAAACAGGTTTCCAACTAATGATTACTTTACTTCTTGCGATGCTGTTAATAACTACAGTTGTTTCCTCAATATCTAAGTTACCTGGAGGATCTTTTAATCCTGACAATATACTTACTGTACGAGTCTGTAATGGTGTTCCGTCTTCAATAAAAGCATATTTGCCTGGAATATAAGATAAAGCTGAAATTTGATATGTAACATCGTCTTGTTCTTCAACCGTTATTACTCTAAATAATTGTGCTTGTAATAGTGTATTTTGTATTAACCAAACTGTATTAGCATTGGGAGTTTGAGAAAAAGAAGAAGCAGTAGTCCCATCAGCTCTTTGAACACTATTTACTGTGATCTGTCCACCTGATACCGCAGATATAGTTCCAACTTCTAAACTTCCATCAGGTAAAATTATAGATATAGTTGCATTACCTGTAGGGTTGCCATTGTCATCGAGAGCAAGATCAGTTGCACTAGTATCATCAACAGTTACAACTGTAGATGAACTTGCACTTTTTAATCTTCCTCCTCTACGTAAACCTGCTCTAACAGGATCATTTACTTCTATAACAGTTCCTGGTCTAACAATTGCACCTGAATCTATAGATGTTGTAAATGAAATTACCTCTGACTCTCTCTGTTCAGCAAAAAGAATACTGCGTCCAAGACGAGCAGCTTGATTGCGACTAGTGCAACCGAATGCTTTTATATTTTTAATTGAAACCCCAAATTTACTTATCGCATCACTATCTTCAACAATCTCATAATCTATTTCTTGCGAGTCCATATTAAAGTAGCCTACTTTAACCACAGAATGTCTTTGTTTTAAACTGCTACCTGTATATGAAAAACCATTTGAAGTTATATTTGACAAATTAAATAAATAGCTTGCATCTGTTGGTTTATCTTGAGTAATTGTTATAGCACCTGCCGTCCATATTGGCATACATTTCATAACGCTAGATAAATCATTAATTACATCAAAAGCCTCACTCTCTTTCTGTATATTTACATTGCAACTAAATCTAGCTTCGGTAGTACCTGCTCCTGTTCCATCATCAACTAATGTATTAGCATACCTAGATGCAGCAACAAAACTAAATAAATCTAAATTCGAATCTGTAATGTGATCTCCTAGTCCGTACCTAGTGTTAGTTAAAAGATCAAGCAAAATCATACTTGGACACGAAGTCCAAACAGCAGCACCCATCGTTCCATTAAATATGTAGCCAGTTGGATAACGTATTCTTCCAGTAGCAGGGTCTACATCAGGTGTACCAGAATTAGATGCACCTGCTCCGGGGATACGAACTTTTATACCTCTTATCCTAAACATACGTTGAGGTATAGAAGTAAATTGTTGAGAATCAAGTCTTAGATGTGAATATGCACTATTTGGATATGCAGATTGCACATCAATAATTTCTGAGAAACTAGTAAATTGAAAACTGTCAGCAGTATTACTATCCGCAGCATCTGCTGTAACTCTTACAACTCTCACATCAACAGGAAAAGCTCCTGTTAAATTTATTCTGTGATCCCTTTGGTATGCATCAGCAGATCTTCCACTAACGCTAGTGCTTACAAGATCACTAAAACCTCCAGAGTTATATTGTATTTGTATTTTATATTCCACAGTAGTACCTAAAATATCTCCTCCATCAGTAATTTTCTGTAAATTAGGCCATGTAAGTGTGACTTTTACAGCATCAACATTTGTATTCGATATCTGTCTTGTTACAGGAGTTGAAGCTGTGACAGTTACTCCTACAGCAGTAGGAGACTCACTACTTTGTATGCCTGGTATAAATGTTTGATTAGAAGTTCCAAATCTTGGAACAAATGTTACTTCTTGAAAATTAAAATCAGTACTTAAAGGATTTGCTGAATTTGCATTAGATTTTAAAACAGGAGTTTTATTTAAAAAAATATCTTTTAAAGCAGCATTATTATAAGCAGTTGTACCTTTAGTTCTATTCTCTTTTGAGGCAGTTGCAAATCCTTCTATTTCCCCTTCAGATATTAAATCTTGAATAGTAGCAAATTGCCTACTATGTAATGTGTCAGGAGTTCTAGTTGGAGGAGGAGGAGGAGGAGGAGGGCCACCTGCACCACGAATAATTTTTGTATTATCTTTCGTCATGCTTGTACCTGCTCAGTATCTATAGCAGCAGAAATTACGACAGAACCTGTAAAAATTTCTCCATATACAATTGGAACAGGAGTTCCAGCTCGTGATGTGTTCTGAGTTCCAGAAAAATTAAATGATATTCTAGGATCTCCCTCACTAGAAAAATCAGGCTCTTCGGGTAAAGGAAATAACATCCCACTTACACCTTGTAAAACCATAACTGCTCCAACAGCAGATAATGCCGTACCAATTGTTGTTCCTATACCTGCACCTGCACCTGCCCCAAATAAACTTGTAGTTCCAAACATCCCTGCTCCGGGAAAAAGAAATGAAGCACCTATTAATGCAACACCTAAAAATATTTTTCCAAAATTACCGCCAGCACCTGAGATTACAGGAACAATATTAATTTCAGCTTGACCTATTGGATTATGTAACTCATCTTGATTTATATCTTCTCCTTTTAAAATTACTTTGTAATATCTTCTTGCCATATAAGCCTCTGCTTGAGGAAAATTAGTTATTAAAAATCTTACGCATTCAGCAACAGTTGATACTTTTGCCTCAAGATTTTTATGGCCTATAAATTTACCTAAATCTCCATGTAAAACAATATTACGCATCATATCGATACCTCTTGCCTGTGCATTTTAACAACCATTCAGAGTAAGGCTCTCTACAAGATAGTCTATCTGCTAAATGATGCAAAACCATATCTCCTAAGAAAATAGCCACATGATTTAAGGTTGGATGCAATATAGACATCAACAAAACATCTCCTGTTTCTAATTTCTCTTCTTTATCAAGTTCTCTAAAACCTGTTCTTTCTGCATATTTTTCAAATAAAGGTTTTTGAATAAATTCTTCTGGTAACATTGATCTTTCATAATCTAATAATTCAATATTTTTTTCTTCTTTATAGTAATCACGAACTAATGACCAACAATCAGTTACACCCCATACCCATTGCCTACCAATCAATGGTGCTTTATATCCTGTCGGAGATAAAGAAGCCCATTGCTCAGTTTTTGGGTTTACAATATACCAAGGTAAATTACTATGCTCACAAGCTAGTTTATCTGCTTGACTTGGAGTTGGTGGTGTAACAGGATGACTATGAATTATTGCTGTAATTTCGCCTAAATTATCAGCTTTCACATAATCTTCTGGATTTAAAATAAACTCTTGATGGTTTGTTATAGCTAAATTTTGACAAGGATAATATTTTTCTTTACCCCTTACATTTATTAAAAGACCACAAGATTCTTTAGGATCTTCTGATTTTGCATGAGCTAAAGCTGCTTCTTTCCAAATCATCTAAAAGTACCAATAGAAGGAAAAATTTGACGAGTGCATTGACGTTTAGGAACTCTTACTCCAGCAAGATCAAAAACAGCAGCAAGTTCCCAACTAACAACATCTCTATTTTCTCCTGATTTGCGATCAATATAATAAACTTCTCTTGGAAACTCAGCAGTATTATCAGCAGTTGCATTTTGACCATTAGCAAAATTTACTGCATCTATAAACTTTGCTAGTGTCCTTATTCTTGTAATAGAAGCACCTGCTAAATCATTGCCCGGTGTTGTTTCATTAACAGTTAGAAGTAGTGCTGATATTGACAATGCATCAACTGATCCAAGTCCAAGGTTAGATACTGATAATGTTGGGCGAGGTAATTGTCCACGTTGAAAAGCAAATCCTTCTACTTTTATTGGAAATCTTAAATAATCATTCCCAGCCCATACAATTTTACCATTTGCATTTAAATTACTACCTGCATGAAAACGATATGTAGTATTTGCACCATGTATAGCATTATCTAATTGAAGAACAAATAGTTCAATAATCGCTGAAGGATTAATAGATTGTATGTCACTAAAAACAGGTGCTGTAGCCATTAGTTATCTAAGGTTCAAAAACTTGTCTAAATGTTGCGTTTATTGTTGCTCTATTAGGAAAAGGAATACGTTTTGTCCAATTATCACAAACATATTTTCCCTGTACATCATTAGGAGGTGTAAAATCAAAACTTGCACTATCTAAAGCACGAGCGTCAAGAAATCCTTCAATTGTGTCGCTTTGTGTTTCAGTAATATTTTCAAAAGTAAGAGAATATACTTTAGGGTTTTGGTGTGCAGCCAACCCAAAATTTAAACGATGCTCATATCCATCAGCGTAGCGTAGTACACGTTTTATCGGCTTTGAGGTTTTTGTTACCCCAAAATCAGGTTCTAAATTTACTGTGGTATTAAAGTTTGCCATTGATTAAGCTAGTATGCCTCCTGGTCGTTTTGCTTTGACAAGTTCGGCTTGTACAGCAGCCCCTAACATCTTTCCAAGTGCTGATGCTTGAGCATCATCCCCCTCAACACTAGAACCTGATGCATCTACATTTACCACAACATTACCAACTCCACCAGAAGATTCAACTCCTAATCTG
>MDTE01167872.1_pt1 | contig 17998 bp, 13 predicted proteins | sample 811231 | NCBI WGS metagenome assembly MDTE01 (sample SAMN05326651, study PRJNA326480) | marine metagenome | isolation source: seawater | place: Indian Ocean: Red Sea | collected 2010 | reverse complement strand
CACTACGCGAGCTGAACGACACATCGACACGAGCGCAGATGGTCGGCCTGACAGGCCGTCAGGTCGCGGGCGCGTTCGCCGCGCTCGGCCTCGCGATCGGCATCTTCTGGCCCGTCCCGAACCCCCACGCCGAAGCGAACGGGGGCGGAATGGCGTGTCCACTCGGGTACGGAGGCGAGAAGCCGGCTGCGACGACGAAGACTACGGCGAGAGATCCCCACGCCGCTTGGTTTCGGAGGTACGGCGGAGGCCTCAACGCCACGGTTTACACGAACGCATCGTTTTGGACAGGCGATGCGGGCATACCGTGGGTGCAGGCGATCGCGGTGACCGAAGCCGGCCGCGTGTTGGCGATTGGTAACCTTGCCACCGTCACCCTCGCGGCGGGGCCGGACGCACCGGTTCACCATCTCGGGGGCGAGAATGGGGACTTCGTCGTCCCGGGTTTCTTTGACACGCACCTGCACCTCGTGTCGGGCGGGTTCAGGCTCGCGGAGCTGAATCTCGCGGATGTGAAGACCAGGGACGAGTTCGTAGCGCGCGTCGCCGCCGCGGCGAAGGGACTCGAGGCGAACCAGTGGCTGGTAGGCGGCGGATACGGTTCAGAATTGGACGAGGATCCCACCGCGGAGTGGTTCGATCACCCTTCAATCCCAAAGACACTCAAGGCGTGGCTGCTGAGGGCCGATGCGCACACCGGCGTCGCATCGCGCGAGGCGCTGAGGGTGAGCGGAATCGACGCCTCCACGCCTGATCCGGTTGGCGGTTTAATCGTCAGGGATCCGGCGGATGGGAAAACGCCAAACGGGATTCTCCGCGACAACGCCATCGGACTGGTCACCGCCGCGAGACCTGCGAAATCGGAAGAGGAACGACGGGAGGCGTTCAAACGCGCGTTTGATCACTTGCTCTCCATGGGCGTTACGTCGGTTTGCGACTTTGGCGACATAGACCACCTCGCCGGGTCGCACGTAACCGGCAACGCCGAGCGCGTTTGGAAAGATTTGGACATCCTACGCGCCATGGACAACGCCGGCGAGCTCCCCCTTCGCGTTTCGCACTATCCTCCATTAGCGGACTGGGAACGCGTCGCGGAGATCGACTTCAGGGACCGAATGTTCAGGGACGTCAAGAGCGACGACGCCAGGTACAAGACGTACGGTGACAGAACAAGGCTCAGGTTGGCCGGAGTCAAGGCGTTCCTGGACGGTTCTCTCGGCGCTCGAACTGCTTTCATGCGCGAGCCCTACGAGGATGACGGCGATAATAAAGGCGTGGCGGTGTGCGACTTGGACGAGTTCAAAGAGCGTGCGGTGGCGGCTGACGCGGCGAATCTTCAGGTTGCGGTGCACGCCATAGGCGACGCGGCTGTCGACATCGCGCTTGGTGCGGCGGAAGCCATGAAAGATCTGAACGGGCACAGGGATCGACGTTTCCGGATCGAGCACACCCAACACCTGGGCGCACCGATCGAATCGCAGCCTAAGCGCATCGCGATGGCTGGGGCTGTGTCGTCCGTCCAACCTGAGTTCATGAGGCTGGACAGGAACCTCGCGGTCAAGCGGCTCGGTCGCGACAGGGCGGCGAGATCATACGCTTTTAGATCATTACTCGCGAGCGGTGTTCCTCTGTCCGGGGGAAGCGACTGGCCCATCGTCGATGCAGATCCCCTCGCCGCCATGGACGTCGCGGTGAGCAGGAATGTCGGCGGCGACGACTTGGACGACTCTGCGGATGGGGTGTGGGAGGCGTCCGAGAAGCTCACGCCGCAACAGGCGTTGACCATGTACACCACGGGCGCGGCACATGTGGCTATCATGAGCGGTGAAGTCGGGACTTTATGGCGAGGAGCACACGCCGACTTTACTGTGCTTGATAGGAGCCCAGAAGACCTTGGTTCGACAAAGCCGCCAAAGGTGGTCTCAACGTTCGTTGCGGGTAAATGCGCTTGGGGCCGATGCAAGGGGGATGATAAGCTTTAGGGACGACTAACATTGTTACAAACGAGGGCCGTTCGGGCAGATACTACTCTACAATCACTCGAACAGCTTGAGGTACCCGGGTTTCCTGCCGAACCCGGGGTTGTTCTTGACGCCCGGCTCGGGAGCTTCGTACACCTTCTTGAGGTCCGGCAGCCTGTCAAACACCGGTCCGTACCTCTTCTCCACGAGCGCCTCCCACTTCTCGATATCTTTCTTCGTAGGGTTTTTGGGCACCGGGGGCAGGTCCTTGATGTTGCCCAGGTAGTACGCCGCCTTGACCCTGTCGGGGTTGTCTTTCATCCGCACGGTGACGAACATCCCGCCGTCCGCCTGGATCTGAAGCCCGTTCTTGTTATCCGCCGTGACGCTCTTGCTGCGCGGGTTGTACTTGTACAACACGCCGTCCTTGACCATGGCGTTGTACCCGCTCTCCCTGTTATAAATCTCAAACAGCAGGTTCGACCTTCCCTTGTCCAAGAACCCCGGATTCGTCACCGCCAACACCAGCGCCGCGGCGATGATGGCCGCAGGGGTGGTGAGCTTTTGGAGCAGCGAACCGCCGCCTCTGGGCGCCGGGGGCGGTCCGCCGGGAGGACGTCCGCCCGGGGGAGGTCGCATCGGGGCGGGCGGAAACGCGGGAGGCTGCCTGGCCTTCAGCGGATCCGAGGCGGTCTCGCGCTCGTAGGACGCCTGGAAGATGAGGCGGCCACCGCGTGGAACGCGCGACGATGACGGAACTTTCCCTCGCAGCCGCCGCCCGATGATTGCGGTGGAGGAGGTCGCGAGAACCGGGGTGTCGGCGCGCCGGGGGACGGCGCCGGGCCTCGCGATGGCTGTGCGTGGCATCACTGAGACGTGCATCATCGGCGTCGGTCGATTCAGACGGTGCTTGCCTTGCCCGTGCGCCGTCGGATGTGGTGAGGACCCCTAACGAGAATCTCGCCGCGCTGATGACTGGGCTCCGTCGTCAACCACCTGACGGCCAAAACTCGGGCGAGTTTTTGAAACGCGCACGGGGGCCCGTCAGACTACGGCGCGCGAGCCGCGATCACCGCACCGCGGACCAGCGGGGTCGCGTCTCGAGATGCTGGGCCAGATTTTCGCCGTCGTGTCGGCGTGCGGCTTGTTCGTGGGCGGTCACCAGTTCCTGAAGCACTACTTGTGCAAGGGCACCCATCACGAGATCGACTCCTTGGTCACCACGCTGTTTTCCGCCTCCTTCTCCCTCTCCTCCGGCCTGCTGCTGCTGGTGCTGTACGAGATATTGGGCATCGTCGACGAGAACTTCCTGAGGGCGCACTGGAGGTTCAACCTGTGGTGCGTCGTCGCGCTGCTGGTGTTGGTCCTCCCGTTCCTGCACATACACAAGTTCGCGAGGGCCACGGTGGGAATGACGCGGGTCGCGTCGTTCCTGGCCTCCGTCGTGGTGCACGCCGCGGCGCTGTACGCCTTTTACAGGCTGGGCGACGGCGCGTCCAGCACGTTCGCGGACATGTTGACGGCGGAGCAGGCGGTGAAGAGGGTCGGGACCATCGGCGTGGTGCTCCTCGCGGTGCTCTCCGGGTTCGGGGCTGTCAACTTTCCGTACACCACGCTGAGCCTCTTCGCGCGGCACGTGGGCGACGCCGAGACGGCGGCGCTGGAACGCAGGCTGGTGCAGGCGACGGAGACTGTCGTGCAACGGAAGAAGAAGGAGGTGTTGCTGCGCATCGAGCTGAGGGAGGCGACGGGACCGGACCGCGGCGCGGACGGAGCGGGGGGGGGCGACGCAAAGGTGGGCTGGGGAGGTTACCTCGGGGGGTTGTGGCGACGAAGGCCGGGGCGCGCGAGCGGTCTCGTCCAGAGGCTGGCTCTGCTCGAGTCGGAGATTCAGGCCATGGAGCAGGTGTGCAGGTCGCTCTTCTCCGAGCTGCACGAGGTCAAGACGGCGAGGGAGCGGGCGGTGGAGTCCAGGACCGCGTGGGGTAAGGTGAAGGACGCCGCGGGCATCGCGATGGCGGCGGTGTGCGCGTGGCGGGTGGTGACCGGTTTGTACCACCTCGTGTTCAAACGGCAGCTGCGGACGGATCCGATCACCGCCGCCCTGTCGGTGCTCATCACCACAAAGACCAAGGTGGACTACGTGGACCCCAAGGTTCTCAGCCAGTACCTGTCCCTGCTGTTCATCGGGTTCCTCGTGGCCAACTCGATGCGAAACTTTGTGTACGCGCTGAACCGGCTCTTCTTTGCCGTGGGCGGCGGCGGCGGGGGAACGTCCACGTTTTTGGTGCTGTTCGTCGCTGAGATGCAGGGCCTGTACTTTTTGTCCTCGGTGCTGCTCATACGAAACTCGCTGCCGGACAGGTACAGGGGATTCATCGACGAGGCCATGGGCGCGGACAACCTGGAGTTCTCCTTTTACCAGAACTTCTACGACTTGATCTTCTTGACCTCTAGTTTGCTCACTTGCATGCTCCTGTGGGCTTCGCGTTCGGTGGCTAGCGGAGGTGAGTACGGCGGCGGTTCCAAGTACGACGTGTCGCACAGGACCAGTCTGCTCTGCGGGGTTGGGGCCACGACGGATGAGGACCTTCAGATCAAGCAGAAGATATGAAGAGGAGGATGAGGAGTTGGTTAGCCAATTGTAACACCAAATAAAGGTTGTTATATGACTATTTGCCTTTACCCTTATGCGTTGACCTCGGACTTGATGAGTCACCAAAATCGGTTCCGGGTTTCCCGCCGACGATCGGATCGCTCGACTCCATCTCGTCAGCGCACGTCCACCGCAGCCGACAAAACCACACCGACTCGTCCATCACCATGGCTGAGCTCAAGTTCGAGACCCTGCAGGTCCACGCCGGCCAGCAGCCGGATCCCGCCACCAACAGCCGCGCGATGCCCATCTACGCAACAACCTCGTACACCTTCAACGACAGCAAGCACGGCGCTGATCTGTTCGGTCTCCGCGCGTTCGGCAACATCTACTCGAGGATCATGGTGCGCGCCCGACGTCATCGCCCCCTGTGGAACTCACCGCGACACGCCGACCTTCTTTTTCCCCGCGTCACCACCTCGACAATGCCTCCTTCCGCCCCCCACGGAAGAATGCTGACGATCCTACTCCGTTGATGTCATAATCCGCGATCGACGACAGAACCCCACCAACGACGTGTTCGAGAAGCGCATCTCCGCGCTCGAGGGCGGCGTGGGCGCCGTCGCCGTGTCCTCCGGTATGTCCGCGCAGTTCCTCGCCATCACCACCATCTGTCAGCAGGGCGACAACATCGTGTCCACCCCGTCCCTGTATGGCGGCACCTACAACCAGTTCAAGGTGACCCTCCCCAGGCTCGGCATCGACGTCAAGTTCGCCAAGGACGACGAGCCCGCGTCGTTCGAGTCCCTCATCGACTCCCACACCAAGGCCCTCTACGTGGAGACCATCGGTAACCCCCGCTTCTCCGTCCCGGACTTCCGCGCGCTCAAGGCCATCGCGTCCAAGCACGGCATCCCGCTCATCTGCGACAACACCTTCGGCGGCGGCGGGTACGTGTGCCAACCCCTCAGGCACGGCGCCGACATCGTCGTCGAGTCCGCCACCAAGTGGATCGGCGGCCACGGAACCACCGTCGGCGGCGTGATCGTCGACGGCGGAACCATGAACTGGAACAACGGCAAGCACCCCATCTTCACCGAGCCGTCGCCCGGGTACCACGGCCTCAGGTTCTGGGACACCTTCGGACCCACCGGCGTCTTGGGCGTCAACGTCGCGTTCATCATGCGCTGCCGCGTCGAGGGACTCCGCGATATCGGCATGTGCCAGAACCCGTTCGGATCTTTCAACTTCCTCCTCGGCCTGGAGACGCTCAGCCTCCGCATGGAGCGCCACTGCGGGAACACGATGGCGCTCGCCAGGTACCTCCAGTCGCACCCCATGGTGTCCTGGGTCAACTACCCGGGTCTCAGCGACCACCCCTTCCACCGCAAGGCGAACGAATACTTCCGCAAGGACTGCTACGGCGCGGTGCTCACCTTCGGCGTCAAGGGTGGCCTCGGCCCCGGCACCAAGTTCATCGACTCCCTCCGCCTGGCGTCGCAGCTCGCCAACGTCGGCGACGCCAAGACTCTGGTGATCCACCCGGCGTCCACCACCCACGAGCAGCTCACGGAGGCGGAGCAGAAGGCATCGGGCGTGAGCCAGGACATGATCCGCGTCTCCGTCGGCATCGAGCACATAGACGACATCGTCGCCGACTTTGCGCAGGCTCTCGAGGAGGCGAGGAACGCGCATTGATTATGATTAGGCGGCGGAAAGGCGAGTTGGGTTGAACACGGTACTCCTTCGTTTTTATTATCAACGCGGGTCTCACTTCATAAGTTATCTAAGCTTCGCTCGTAGCTTGCGCCACCTCGTCATCACATCCTGATGACGTGATCTTCCTCGTCTCCATCCTCCTCATACGCCACGGCTGACACTGAACATATAAACAGGCTTTTCTCGTCGTCAGTGCTCCATAATCTTACACAGGGTATTGAAAACGCGTCATCCGTAGGGTCTTTCCTCACAGACACGCGCGGCGGCAATACACAAAACACAAAAGTGCAGCGGGAAAGATAAGAAAAACAAAACCTGATTCGTTCGCGCGTGAACTCATCTCGTCGGTGATGTCAATCAATCTCGGGCCCCCTTCTCGGGCTCCTGCCCGCCTGGCACACGCCCCTCGGCGGTGCCCTGTACACCTAGTCCCATCAGGCGGCGGCGATGCTGGAATCGTTGAAGGACTCCAGCACCCACTTGGGCAAATGTCCGCTTCCCAGTCGAGACATATCCCTGTCGGCACCGCCAGTCACCGGCGACCCCGCCATCGCCGCCTTGGCCTCATCCTTCCACGACGACGCGCGCATCAATGCCTCGGTCGGCTCCTTGAGGGGGCTCGGCCTTTCGAACACCTCGGGCGCCGGGTTGGCGGTGGGGTACCAGAGCAGACAGCTTCCCGCGGTCGCCTCCTCCATGTCGTACTCGGGCCTCGTCATCGGCAGGGGCACGAACGCCTCGGCGTCCGCCGTCACGGCGCCGCCGCACACGTCCATCCTCCTGCGGTACGACTCCATCGCCAGCGAACGCGCCATGTGCTCGTACGTCTCGCCGCCCAGACCGCTTCCGCCGTACTTGGGCACCACGTACGACACGCCGTGGCCCATCATCATGGGCGCCGCGGCGTCGTACTCGTCCTCCATCATCTCAGCCACCGCGTCCACGTCCAAGCCGGCATCCGCGGGTGGTCCCGCCATCGCGACCGCGCCCCGCGCAGCCTCTCGCGCGGCAGCCTCTCGCTCCCTCTTCCTCGCCTTCGAGCTCGCGTTCTGGCCCGAGGCGTTACGCCCAGCCACGGCCCCGCCGCTCAGGCCGCTGCCGCTGCGCGTGGGCGCACCGCTGTTGATGCTCCCGGAGGATGTCCTCGCCTGCGGAACCGGACCGGCGGCACCCTTCAGCGTGCTGCGAAGCGCGTAGGTGGAGGGCGCGATGCGCACAAAGGTGGTGTCCTGGGAGAGCGCGGCGGTGACGGAGTTGTTCGGGGTCTTGCACGTGCCCCAGCTGTACAGCCTGTTCGAAAAAAGGTCCGGGAAGGGGGTTCCGGTGAGTCGCGGTATGGAGACGATGTGGAAAATTGTTCATCAGGCGAAGGGGTAAGAAACTTTCGTCAGACTTGATTTTTGTCCCGGTGGTGGCGTCGCGAGCCGATCGCGATCGAGAGGGGACTCACCCTTGCTTGGTCGCCGCGTCGACGATGGCGGCGACGGTCATGCCGCTCGCCCCCGACGCCGCGAGGAGGACGTAGGCGCTGTTCTTGATGGTGCCAGCCTCGTACCCGAACGCCGCAGCCTCGGCGCTCCACGCGGCGCGAGCCTTCTTGTCCACCCCCCGCAGCGCCGGGTTGTTCTGTCCACCCTCCGAGCCGCTGGAGTCACCCGGCCTGGCCAACTTGGCGGGAGTGCCGCCGGAGTTGGTGGTGGCGGGGGTGTTGGGACCGGGCGTGTGCGTGCCGTCCTCGGTGTCGTGCTTGGAGTCGGTGCGCTGACGCTTCGTCCCGGGGGGATTAACCCAGGCGTCGCCCGGCGCGGCCCCCTTGTGATTCTTCATGTTGTTCGATGCGTACGCCGAGTTGACGTTGCGCGACGAGTGTCTCGGCGCGGGGACGTCGGAATTGGCCATGTTGGCAATCTGCGTCGGATTATCGGTGGTTTTGATCGTCAGCGTGGAGCTCATCGCGCATCGACGGTCGGGAGAGCGGGTCGTCGCCGGTTTACGCGCGTCGCTCTGACCGGGAAAAGTGACGATAAAGGTCGTGAAAACGCACGGAACGACCTCGAGATTCGCGAGTCGTGACAGGACCGCCGGGGGACCACCGCACGGGGAGCAGTGAGGAAAATGTCAATTTTTCCCCGCGAGCGCCCGCGTGGAGAAAAAAATATTGCGACGGATTCTGTAACAATACGCATACAGATTTTCACCAAAAAAAAACCGGGGGCGGGAAGAGTTGGCTCGGGGTGACACCGGCCCCGGAAACGGGCCCTGGAGCACCGCGCGACCGTCTACCCCGCGGGTTTCCACGCTTCGAACGGGTTCACAGGTGCTGAGGACTCACCTGACGCGTTGATACGAAGCGCCTGTGTGTTCAATCGCCGATTAGGACGCCAGGTGACGATGGGGGGTCTCCCGTGAAAACTTCTGCGAGCAGTCGAGATGGCGAGAGGGGTAGAGGTGAGCAAAGTCGAAATGCGGCCTGAACGCGAGCGTCGAACCGGTCGATACGAGCGAGATCCGGATAAAACCGCCTCGGAAACTCGGATTCGCCGAGTTTCGGCGTGGCGCGCGGTCGCGTCGGGGTGCGCGCGTCGTTTTCGGAACTCCGAAAAGCGTGTAAAATGACGCTGATAGCTCGTAGCACGGCGAAGAGTTGCCTTTCCGGACGATCCCGAGCGCGGGGCACGCGACGCGAGGAAACGCGCGAACCGCCCGCCCGCCGGTCGAATGTATCGAGAGTCTCACCTTTCAAAGTTCGGTGCGCCGATCGACTCACTCGAGGAGCGACGCGCGCGCGTCTTCTCCTGCGCTGTGAAGTGGAGCCCGCTCCGGAGCAGTTACGCCCCTGGTATCGACCATTCCCAGATTTTTCGTGACGGGTTTTTTGTTGTCGTCTCCCGGCCGTGCGTGATACACCGTGAATCCCGAATTATTCGTCGCCAAACAAACCCGCCGACAGCGGAACCTTCCTCAAATTTTCCTTTTTTGGCATTTGTGCGGGAACGAGAAACGAGTCTGAGAGGAATCTGACGTCAGCGTTTCCCACCTTCGCAATTTTGCAGCCTGAAAGCCCGCCTGCAAAACGAGGAAAAACTCTCGGCCTCGAGATGCGGGTGATCTCGGATGAACCTCAGGGCAGGTGCGGCCGGGCGATACCAGCCATCTTGCTTTTTGTGTCTGGTACCGGCCACACGGCGGCACCGCACCTGCCCGCGCAAGATGTCTTCCGTCGTCAGCTGTTCCACGACGATCGCCGCGGCCCGTCGGGCTCGTCCCGCCTCGTCCCCGCGCAAGGCCCTCCCGTCGTCACCGCGCCCTCGTTCGGCACCCCACCGGCCAGCCACGTCATCGCGCCCGGGGCTCAGCGCCGCGGCGGTGGAGGAGGTCGAGGCAACCGTCGCCGTGTTCGATCCGCCGTGGTCCGAGCCCGGGTACAGGGGCGCGAAGGTATCGTCCCTCGACGAGCCCCTCCAGACCGCCAGCGTGCTCGGCGTGTGGACGGGCATCGGGGCCCTGACGGTCGCGTGGTGCGCACACCTCGGCCCGGACCTGGAGCGCGCCCTTCCCACGGTCATGTCGTGGTCCAGGGCCACCTGGCCGGTCATAGGGCTGACGTACGTGGCGGCGGGTGCGGCGCACTTCGCCCTGCCGCAGGGTTTTAAGGACATGTACCCGCACAAGGGGGCGTGGGGCTGGTGGAACCTTCCGGGGTCGCCCGAGTTTCATGTGGCGTGGACGGGCGTGGCCGAGATTCTCGGCGGGCTCGGGATGGCGTCCGGTGCCTTGTGGTTCGTCGACACCCCCGACTGGCTCGCGCCGACGTCGGCGTACGGCTTGTTCCTGCTCACGCTGGCGGTCACCCCCGCCAACACGTACATGTTCACGCACAACGCGCCGGGTCCTCTTCCCGAAGACGCGGACGAGTCAATGCAGGTGCTCCCGTGGTACGGGCACTGCGCCAGGGGCGCGCTCCAGGTGTTCCTGCTCGCCACCACCTGGGGCGTGGCGCACCCGCCGCACTAGCCAGTACAGGGCCGTCCGATGTATCATGTCATGTAACGCCGCTATCTGAGATCTATCGTCTAGGGACCGCCGCGGTGGTCACCAAGTCTCCTTCTTTCGCTTCTCCCCGCGCTTGGAGCCTTTCTTCCCGCCCTGGCCTTTCTTCTGGTTGGTCCGACGCACGCCGAGGCGCGAGTCCCCGCCTCTGAAGCCGATACCCCGCGACGCCGCATCGCTCGCGCGCGCCTGGGTCGCCAGCGCCACCGCGTCGCTCGCGTCGTTGACGTCGATCCTCGGCTTTTTCGTCTTGCCCTTCTTACCCGCCATCTTCTCCGCCTTGGCCTCCAGCGACGCAGCGAGCTTCTTCTCCTCCGGGGGCTTCGCCTTGAGCGACGCGGCGATGTGGTTGCTGATGGCGGCGATGGGGTTCTCCTGGAACGTCGGGTGCGCCAACACCTGCTGCATCCGCTGCGATTCAGTCGCCGCCAGTTTTGTCCTCGCCTTGGCCCTGAGAACCCTGACCTTGTCCTTCTTGCCCGGGCTCAAGCCCTTCCTCGCGATGTCCCCGAGCGTCGACTCCAGGGTGGCGAAGTCCGAGAACGCGGCGCTCGCACCTTTCTTCTTTCCGCTCTTCTTCATCTTATTCGCGGTGGCGACGCGTATCTTCTCCAGGAACTTCGCCCGCTTCGTCACCTTCCTCTTCTGGTGCCCCGCGAGCTTTGACATCGTCGCGTCCAGCTCCGCGTCAGCCTCCTCCTTCGAGGCTGGGTCATCCCCGCCGTCCACCTCCGTGGCGGCCTGGTTGGCGGCCGCCACCTTCTTGCGCATGCGAGCCTTGACCATGGCGCGTGTCCTGCAGTGTCCCCGGCAGTGTCGGCGGCGGGGCGAATTCACAGAAAACCTGTCGGCGGTGCGGAGCGAAAAAGGATGGGGCAACCGTGCTGGATGTTTGACGACGACGCGCCGCGACTGCCGAGCTCGCTTGAACGCTACAAAACTAGGCCGACACTTTCGGATCGAACGTGGGCGTGGTCTCGAAAAGTCCGTCCCACACGGCGGTGAGCGCCATGGCCGACGACAGCAGCCTGCCCAGAGCCCTTCGCTCCGACCCCTCCGCCGGGACCCGACCCGACCCCGACGACCTGCTCCCGCTCAGAGCCGTCGGGGCGTCCTCGTTCGACCCGCGACTGTTCGTCTTCGTCTCGTTCTCCTTCGAAGAGTCCCCCGTGCTTCCGCGATCGCTCGCATCGTCCCCCTCGTCGGCACGCGCCTTCTCCCCGCTTTTCGAGTGTCCGTCGTCCAGGTCGGGTCCGAGGATGTTCAGCAGCGCCCCCGCGGCGCGAGCCTGCGTGGCCGGGTCGCATCCCCGCGCCAGCAGTTTGGTCAGCGCCTCCACCGCGCCGCCCCGTCGGAACAGCGCCCGACTCGCCCGTTCCCTCGACACGTTCTGCGTCGCCCCCGCCGCGCTGCCGCACACGCCGTCGTCGTCGGAACCCAACGCGCGAACGAGGTGAGGGACGCCGTCGCACGCGCGAATTAGCCGGATGGCGTCGTCGTCGGCGCTGACGTTGTGCAACGCGCCGACGACGCGGGCCCTGCACATGGAACGCTCGTCGTCCGTGAACTGTCCCGCGACACCGTCCCGGGGCACGGACGCTCGGTCCAGTTCCTTCATCAGGGCGACGAGCGCGGCGACGCCGTCGCAGTCCCTGACCCTGCACCGACCGGGCGCCTGGAAGCACACCGACTGCACCGCGCCAGCCGCGGCGGACCGGCATCGCAGGGTCTCGCCGGTGTCCGCCACCCTTCGCACCAGCGGCTCGACCCCGCCGCACTCCAGCACGTACTCCACGTTTTCTTTCTCGTAGCACGCGTTCAACACCACGTTCGCCCCCTCCGCGGTGACCGCGTGGGACGCCCTCGGATGGGTCAGCGCCAGGCGGACCACGGCACGGCACAGCTCGCGGCCGAACCTCCGGCGGTTGTCCTCCTTCCTGGACAGGATCTTGAGCGTCTTGAGCGCCAGCAACGCCAGATCCTGGTCCCCGGGCAGATCAGCGTCCGTCAACAGGGACGTGATACCCCCCAACTCGTCCCGACGCTCGTCCCTGAGGTTGGGCGACGCGCGCGCACCCTCGTTGGCGTCGACAAACTCTCGGAGCGTCCGGGCCACCTGCTCGCGGCGGCCGGAGAGCGGGCCGGACGCGCGCTGGGAGAGGACCGCGTGCACGTCCGCGCTCGTGGCGGCCAGGACGTCCACCATCCCCCCCACACGCACTCGCCGAGACCGCCTCTCGGGGTCCGAGCCCCGCGCGCCCCCGCTTTGACCAATCACCAAAAAAGGCACCCGCGTTTTTCCCCCCCGACTCGCTCCTGTCAGATATTTTGGGTTTTGGACGGGGCGTTCGGTCATAACGAGGCTCGGAGCGATGCTTAAAGGGCTGGTTGAGCGGTTCGGGAGGCGGGGCGCGACAGACCACCTGCGGAGCGGGTGGCGTCGCGTGCAGGAGGAGCTCGACCTGCGCGAGCTGTTCGTCCTCACGTCGTCCCACGCTCGCGACGTCCCCGTCGATGACGATGCTGCCTTGATTGACGTCTTGAGCGAGGAGCAGCGCGGGCTCACGTACGACGAGGTCAAGGCCGAGGTGACCAAAAACCTGACCGCCAATTTGCACACCATGTGCGGCGAGGTGAGGGACGCGCTGAGGGCGACCAACGGCGTCGGGCACGGCTCGCGGGACGACGTCACCGCCGAGTACCGCAGGCGCGCCGGATTCTCCGCTCACGTCGCCGAGTCCACGGCGCCGAACGCGGGGCGAGGCCTGTTCGTCAACGGCCAGGTGGACCCGGGCGAGATCGTGTGCGTCTACCCCGGCGTGGTGTACGCCGCCGAGAACCTGAGGCACATGCCGGGTTACCCGAAGATCGCGACGGATAATCCGTACCTGGTGGCCAGGTACGACGGCAGCGTGGTGGATGCGTCGCCGTGGGGACTGGGCGCGGGTTGGTCGGCAAAGACGCGGAAAAACGGCGACGGGTGGACCGACGGCGAACGACGACGGGGGGTGGAAGGTTTCGGTCGCTGGCCCGGCGCGCCCATCGGGACGGACGCGCGGGGTGAGGAAGGCGGCCAAAGGGGCGGCCATGGAGGCGACGGCGTCGGTTGGCTCCGCGCCGCGGCTGGCGAGACTCCCCTGGATCCGACCCAGCTCGAGGACGCCAGGGCCGCGGCCGACGCGGTGGACAGGCGGCACCCGCTCGCGCTCGCGCACCTCGCCAACCACCCGCCCAAAGGAGCGTCGCCCAACGTCGCCGTGGCATCCGTCGACGTCGTCTTTGACGCGAACGAAGAACTCGACGGCGCCAAAGAGCTGCGACGGTACCTGCCCAACGTCGGGCTCGGGCGTTGGCGGGTTCCGCTCGGAACGGAGGAGGCGAAGCGGCGCGGTGGGGCGGGTTCGGCGAAGCGACGCGGGGGGTTCGTCGGCTCGTTGGCCCGGATGTTCGGCGAGGACGACGAGGATGGCGAGGAGGCGGAGGAGGCTGGGTCGCCGCCGGGGAAGGTTGTCGTCCCGACGCTGGTGCTGGTGGCTAAGCGTTTCATACTGGACGAGGAGGTGTTCCTGAACTACAGGCTCAGCACGCACGTCAAGAGGCCGGACTGGTACCACCCGGTGAACGCCGAGGAGGAGAAGAGGCGGTGGGCGGTGGGCGGTTAACGCGCTGATGTGATTGGAGTTGAGTAGTTGGCGACTCGCGTGAAAAAGAGGAGACGCCGAACCGTCGGCCTTGATCGGCCGGAAAATCCTTCACAAGCTGTCACTGGTCGCCATACGAAAAATTTGGGGCGTTTCTCCGCCTCTCTTTTGCCAAAAAAATCTTGCCTCCTGTTTTGTTTGTTGGGCTGTTTTGAGGGTTTTGGCGGGCCCGATCGCCTCTTGACGCACTACACATCGGCGCCGTCGCAGGTCGCACAGTGCGTTAAAAGTCTTTCGAGCACCATGGCTGAGGGTCCCACCAACCGCCTCTACGTCGGCAACATCCCCTGGTCCACCACCGTCGATGAGCTCCGCGGCATCTTCTCCGGCTGCGGCACAATCACCCTCGTGGACATCCCCACCGGCCGCCAGGGCCGCTCCCGCGGCTACGGCATCGTCGAGTACTCCAACGTGAACGAGGCTCAGGTCGCCATCCAGACCCTCGACGGTGCGTGAACTCTTCCGTGCACCCGCGTTTTCAGCGTCGGCGAAGACAGAGTCGGTGTCTGCGCGTGGACGCGCGAAGGCCCAGCCCGCCGCCTTCTTTTCGAGCCATGCCGTTCCGAGACCCTCGGAATTGTCCCGGGATGATCGCGCGGGCCAAGAGGGCGCGCGATCCGGCCGCGGCGTGGAAACTTCGCTCAAAACATCCAACACGACGCTGATCCATCGATTTTAACCCCCCCCAACACACTCCAGGTCACACCCTCGGCGATCGCAACATCACCGTCCGCGAGGACAAGGCGCCCACCAAGTCCGCCCCCTCCAAGAGCGGCGGTAACAGGTCCACCATCGGTGACACCCCCGCCGCCGACGGCTGCCGCTGCTACGTCGGCAACCTCGCATGGGAGACCAACGAGGAGTCCCTCATCGGTGAGTTTCAACCCGATACCCCAATCGAGCCAATTCGGGTCGTTCCCGCGCACCCCACCGCGCGGGACGAGCCCGGAGCGCCCGGTTCCTGACGTCTGAATCTCTCCCTTCCCCTTCTTGGATTGAGTCGAATTCTCCTTTCGGGAACTCGTGACCCGCTGACCGCGCCCCCCGCCCCTCGTTCCTCTCTCCCAACAGCCCACTGCTCCCAGGTCGGCACCGTGGTCCAGGCCGAGGTTGCCAAGCAGCCCGGCGGCAGGTCCAAGGGCTGGGGTCTCGTCGACTTTGAGACGCCCGACGCGGCCAACAGCGCCATCAACACCCTCCACAACTCCGACCTCCAGGGCCGCTCCATCATCGTGCGCCTCGAGCGCGCGGGCAGCGCGAACAAGTCCGGCGGTCCCAACGCGGGTCGCCCCGAGGCGTCCTCCGGCCTCCAGATCGTCGTTCGCAACCTCCCCTGGTCCACCACCAGCGAGGATCTCAGGCAGGTGTTCCAGCAGGTTGGCACCGTTATCAAGGCGGAGGCCGTCTGCCACGCGGACACCGGCCGCTCCAAGGGCTGGGGCACCGTGCTCTTCGAGACCCGCGAGCAGGCCCAGGCCGCGATCCAGGGTTTCAACGGCGTCGAGCTCGAGCACAGGCCCATGCAGATCAAGCTCGACCGCTACGACTAAACAGTCAACAGCCGTTGATGCCCGGTCGAGAATGAAGGTTTGATGAGAGAAACACCACAGTGAAACTTCTTTGAAGCAGAGCAGAAATGTGTGATGACGAAACAAGAGTACAAAGGAACCCCGCGCAGGTCTTGCGCGGGCAGTTCATGATGGTATACATAACATATGCTGGCAGAAAGATTGCAGGCGAGCGGAAGGGGGCCGCCGTATCCTCGGAAACGGATGTTGCTTTACTTCGATGCGTAGGTCGAAGTCGAACAGGATGTGATGACGTTATGGATGTTATATTCTGGAAGATGGAAGTGCCGATCCATGTAGTGCCTTTTTAATGCAAAAATAAAGACGCGTGAGCGCCAACATCGACGTCCCTCGCCGGCTAAAAGTTACCTTCGTAGCAGTCCTGATGGCGGCGTTGGAATTGCCAAAATAAATCTCGTGACCCTGACTCCAAGATCGAACCACTTAGCTTAGGCACGTGGCGGCAGTGCGCGAGATCGCGGCGGGAGGGGAAACGCGGGTCTTGGTCGGCATGCCACCCGTAGATCAGGCGCCCGTCGCCGAGCGTCACTGGTTCCTCCGCGTCCTCCCAACCCTGCAGTGGTTGGTGCTGGGCATCCTCGTGTTGGTCACCGCTATCTTCTACGAGGATGTGAACGCCATGAGGCTCGCGGCGAGGGCGGCGGTGCTGGGCTCGAAAGCGACGAAGGACGGGGGAATCGTGCATGAGACGGGGGTGAGTCAAGCGCCCTCGAACAAGCTGGAGCTAGGGAGGAAGGGTGGGCCCAGGGCTCCGCTGCTGACGGCGCCCCCCGCGCCCGATTCGGCCGCGCCGGTGCCCATGGCCGGGAGGGCGCCGAAGGTGAGCGTCGTCACACTGGACAATACCGGGGAGTCGAAGGATGGAGACGAGGCGAAGGACGTGGACCCCCGACCCGTCCTTCCCCCGCCGATCGAGGCGGGTCAGGAGGTCGAGGCCGGTGGGAAGACGGCGCCGCGATCGGATCCCGCTCCCAGCTCCGGGTCAGACTTGCGTCCCGGCGGCCCCGTTCCCCTCCCGGACGTGCCCGCGTCCATAGGCGGAGAGTGGAGGAGCATCGGCAAGACGCAGCCGCTGACGGGCGAGGACCTGTCCGCCCCGGGGGCGCTCGAAGCCGCGGCCGAGAAGAGGTCCTTCCGTAAGGAGATTATCGTCATGGTCGCGAACGAGGGCGGCGCCATCCTCGCCGCAAACGCCGTGGCCAACCTTCGCAGCGTCGGCATCGAGCACTATCTCATAGTCACGAACGAACCCAAGAGCTGCGGTCTGCTGATGAACGGCCCGTGGGGCATAACTTGCGGGTACACCAGCTACCTCAAGAACCACGAGAGGCTCAAGGACTACCAGCTGCTCGCCGAGGAGGGAGCCACTCCGTTCAGGCTCTGGTGGGTCCGGTTTCACTTCCTCGACAGGCTCGTTCAGTTGGGGTACAACCCGATGTACATCGACACCGACGTGTCGTTCAGGGTTAACCCGTATCCGCTGCTGAAGGGACCGTTCAAGGAGTATTCCCTGTTTGCCCAGGACGAGACGGGACACTTCAACGGCGTGAACATCGGCTGGATATACGCCCAGAACGCGCGACCGAACGGCAGGGTGCGGTGGGTGCTCAACCAGACGGTGACTCGCATGATGGAGATACTGGAGCACCAACCGGAGCCTCTGACGCGTTGGGACGGTCAGCCGGTGGTTGGCGCGAAGGAGGCGCTGTGGGACCAGCACATATACAACGACGTGCTGGAATCGTGCGTCTACGGCGAGGACATGCGCCGGCGGTCCATGCAGCGACTGATCGAGCCCAGGGATGACCTCCGACGCGCATGGGAGGTCGAGCAGGGGTACCCGATGGACGGCGCCGCGTTCGACGAAGGTCGGGTCGTGGTGAACGCCGAGGACGTGCCGTTGACTGCCCGGGGTGACCCGATGGACCTGCGCGCCGGTTCACACGCGGTGAAGTTCAAGCCGCTAAAGTGCTACGACCACTTCACCCCGGATGAGGCTTCCAAACCCCCGGAGAAGATCGCCGCCGCGCCCCCGTGGCTCGTCGCCGGGTGGAGCGGAGTACACGGCGACGAGAAGTTCCAGGGCGTCTCGGGTAACTGGAACCTCTACCCGCCGCGCGTCGCGGTGGCGCACTTTGTGGGCGGTTTAGCGAAGCAGACTACGTTCAAGTCGCTGGGGTGGTGGCAGTACGGGAGCGACGCCTTCCGCAAGCGTTCGCTGCACGGACTGCAGACGGAGCTGGACCGCGGCGGCGCCCTCGCGGTCGCGGGGTTAAGGGCCGGCGTCGACTCCGCCGACGCCATGGAGGCCACGTCTTTGTACGGCGCCGCGGTGGCCAACGTCATTCGCCTCGCGCTCGCCGCGGGTCGAAGGCCGGTGAT
>MDTE01023283.1_pt1 | contig 17998 bp, 19 predicted proteins | sample 811231 | NCBI WGS metagenome assembly MDTE01 (sample SAMN05326651, study PRJNA326480) | marine metagenome | isolation source: seawater | place: Indian Ocean: Red Sea | collected 2010 | reverse complement strand
CAAAAATAGAATTATCTTCAGCAGAACAAACTGATATTAACCTTCCATTTATAACTGCAGATAAAACTGGCCCTAAACATATTAATTTAAAAATGACTAGAGCTAAACTTGAAGCTTTAGTTGAAGAATTAATTGCTAGAACAATTCCACCGTGCAAAACTGCTTTGAAAGATGCTGGCATCTCAGCTAATGAAGTTGATGAAGTTGTGATGGTTGGTGGTATGACTAGAATGCCAAAAGTAATTAATGAGGTTAAAAATTTTTTTGGCAAAGAACCTAATAAAAGTGTAAACCCAGATGAAGTTGTTGCAATGGGTGCTGCGATACAAGCGGGAGTTCTACAAGGTGATGTTAAAGATGTATTGTTACTAGATGTAACTCCATTGTCACTTGGTATTGAAACACTTGGTGGTGTATCAACAAAACTTATTGAAAAAAATACAACTATTCCCACAAAAAAAAGCCAAGTATTTTCTACTGCTGAGGATAATCAGCCTGCGGTATCAATCAGAGTTCTTCAAGGAGAGAGAGAAATGGCGACTGATAATAAATTATTAGGAAACTTTGAATTAGTTGGAATCGCACCTGCTCCAAGAGGTGTGCCACAGATTGAGGTTACATTTGACATTGATGCGAATGGAATTGTGAATGTATCAGCAAAAGACAAAGGCACAGGTAAAGAACAAAAAATTCAAATACAAGCGTCCGGAGGGTTAAGTGATGAAGAAATTGAGAAAATGGTTAAGGACGCAGAGGCCAATAAAGAAGCTGATAAAAAAAAGAGAGAGTCTGTCGATACTAGAAATCAGGCTGACACATTAATTCACTCAACTGAAAAAAATCTTAAGGAACATGGATCAAAAATCTCAGATGCTGAGAAAAAAGCGATTGAGGATGCTTCAAACGCATTAAAAGAGTCTTTAAAAGGTGAGGATAATGATGACATTAAGAAAAAAACTGAAACACTAGTACAAGCATCTATGAAGCTTGGAGAGGCAATTTATAAAACACAACAGAATTCTAAACCGGACTCTGACAAAGACGATAGTAAAGGTGATAAAGATAAAAAGGACGATAATGTTGTTGATGCGGATTTCGAAGAGGTAAAAGACGAAAATAAAGAAAAAAGCGCTTAACTGACATCTATCTAGATAGGTTATTTAAATGGCTAAAAGAGATTATTATGATGTCTTGGGCGTTAATCGTAATGCAAGTCCTGAAGAATTAAAATCTGCTTATAGAAAACTTGCTGTCAAATACCACCCTGACAAAAATCCAAATGATAAAGTAGCAGAAGACAAGTTCAAAGAAGCGAGTGAAGCTTACGGAATTTTATCGGATAAATCAAAAAAGGAAAATTATGATAATTTTGGCCATGCAGCTTTTGAAAATGGTGGTGGTGGTGGCCAAGGAGGCTTTGGTGGCTTTGGCGGTTTTAGTGGAGCTGACTTTTCAGATATATTTGAGGACTTTTTTGGAGATTTTGGAGGTAATAGAAGGAGCTCTAGAAGAAGTTCTAACAATAGAGGCTCAGATTTAAGATATGATTTATCGATATCATTAGAGGAAGCATTCACAGGAAAAAAACAAAATATACAATTCTCAACTTCAGAAAAATGTAGCACCTGCAAAGGGAACGGTTCAAAACCAGGATCTAGTCCTGACAGATGTACTTATTGTGGAGGAAACGGAAAAGTGCGATCTAATCAAGGTTTTTTTACAGTTCAACAAACATGTCCACAATGTGCAGGGAGTGGAGAAGAAATAACCAATCCATGTTCTGATTGTAATGGTCAAGGAAACAAACAAACCTCAAAGAAAATATCAGTCACAATTCCAAAAGGTGTGGATGACGGAACAAGAATTAGACTTGCGGGTAAAGGTGAAGCAGGTACAAGAGGAGGATCTAATGGAGATTTATATCTATTTATTAATGTAAAATCTCATGATCTTTTTAAAAGATCAGACGTAAATTTATTTTTTGAATTTCCAATTTCTATAGCTGATGCAGCATTAGGAACAACTATTGAGATACCAACTATAGATGGAAAGAAAGCAAAAATTAAAATTCCAGATGGGACTCAAGATGGAAAACAATTTAGATTAAAGGGTAAAGGTATGCCATTTATGCGAAGAGGTGATTATGGTGATTTATATGTACAAGTAAAAACAGAGGTCCCAGTATATCTAAATAAAGAGCAAAAAGAATTATTGGAAAAGTTTAGAGAAATTGAAAATGAAAAATCCAATCCGAGTATAAAAAAATTTTTTCAAAAAGCTAAAAATTTCTGGAAAAGCTAAAGATGGGATTAGAGCAGATTATTCCAGCTATTTTTCTAATAGCAGTTCTTATTTTAGTTCTTCCAGGTTTTTTAGAAACAAACTCAAAATTAAAGCAATTTTTAAAAAATTTGTCTATTTGGTCTATAATTGTGGTTGTTGTTGTGATAGCGTCATATCTTATTTCCAAATGAAAAAAATTAATCTTGCTATTACAGGATGTTTAGGAAGAATGGGTCAACAACTCATTAAATCTTCAAAAAATACTAAAGGTTTTAAATTAGTTTGTCTTACAGAAAACAATAGAACTAATAAAAGGATAAGTGGTTTAAATATTTCCACTAACAATATAAATGTTTTTAAAAATACGAATGTAATAATTGATTTTACTGTTCCAAAATGCACTTTTGAAATTTTAAAAATCGCTACAAAATTAAAAAAAAGAGTGGTTATAGGTACCACTGGATTTTCTCAAAAAGAAGAAAAATCAATAGTTAAATTTTCAAAAAAAATTCCAATTTTGAAAGCAGGCAATATGAGTTTGGGAATAAATCTTTTAATGTATTTAACAGAAATTGCATCAGGCGCTCTAGGTAAAAATTTCTTAAGTAAGATTTATGAAGTACATCATAAATATAAAAAAGACCACCCATCGGGAACAGCATTAATGTTAGGTAAAGGAATAGCAATAGGTAAGAAAAAAAATTTCTATGATTTAATTGGAAAGAAGTATCTAAATAAAAAAAAATTCCCTTACAGTAATAAGATTAATTTTAATTCTATACGAAAAGGTAAAATTATTGGAGAGCATGAAGTAAAATTCTCTAGTGGGAAAGAAATAATTACTTTAAATCACGAAGCATTTGATAGAGCGCTATATGCTGAAGGTGCTTTATTAGCTGCGAAATGGATAATGAATAAAAAGCCAGGCTTATATTCTATGAGAGACTTAATGAATTTCAAATAATGAATGAAATTCAAAGAGCCAGAATAATCTTAAAAATTTTAAATAAAACATATCCTAGGATAAAAGTCCCTTTAAAAAGTAGAAATGTTTTCACTTTGTTAATATCAGTGCTCTTGTCAGCTCAATGTACAGATGTAAATGTAAATAATGTTACAAAAAAAATATACCCAAAATATTACAAACCTCATCACTTTGTTAAGCTGGGAAGAAGCAGAATTGAAAAATTAATAAAAAAAATTGGTATTTTTAGAATCAAAGCTAAAAGTATATATAATTTATCAAAATTATTGATTAAAAATTACAAAGGCAAAGTTCCGAAAACTTTTGAAGAATTAGAAAAACTACCTGGTGTAGGTCATAAAACAGCGAGTGTAGTGATGTCTCAAGGTTATGGGTTTCCAGCCTTTCCAATTGATACACATATTCATAGACTGGCTCAAAGATGGGGTTTAACTAATGGTAAAAATGTAATTCAAACAGAAAAAGATCTGAAAAGATTATTTCCAAAAAGAAATTGGAATAAACTTCATCTTCAAATCATTTACTATGGAAGAGAATTTTGTAAAGCTAGGGATTGTTATGGAATATCTTGTAAAATTTGTACTACTTGTTATCCTAATAGAAAAAAACCAATAATTACAAAAAAAGCTTAATGAAAATCCTTGGGATTGGTAATGCGATAATTGATGTCATTTGTAAAGTTAGTGAAAAATTTTTAATCGAAAATAATCTAACAAAAGGCACAATGAAATTAGTTTTTGAGGAGAAAGAATTTCAAAACTTGATCAAAGATCTTAAAATTGAAAGAACACTTTCAGGTGGATCTGTTGCTAATTCTATTGTTGGATTAGCACAACTTAAAAACAAAGTTGGATTTATAGGTAAAATTTCTGATGATAATTTTGGAAATGAATATGAAAAAGGGCTTCTAAAAGAGAATGTAGAATTTTTCTATACAAAGAAAAAAGAGGAACTTCCAACAGGCACATGTCTTATTTTAGTCACTCCCGACTCTGAGAGAACAATGTGTACATATCTAGGCACTGCTGGAAAAATTAATGAGAATGATATCAAGCCTGATGTAATTTCAAGTAGTGAAATCATTTTTCTAGAAGGTTATTTATGGGATGAAGGCGAACCCAAAAAAGCGTTTGCTAAAGCAATGAAAAATGCAAAAAGAGTAGCAATGTCGTTATCAGATAAATTTTGTGTAGATCGACATAAAAAAGATTTTTTTGAACTAGTTAAAAATAAACTAGATATCACATTTGCAAATGAACAAGAAATTATGTCTTTAATAAATGCAAAATCATTTAACGAAGTAATTGTCTTTGCTAAACAAATCAATAAACATTTAGTTATCACAAGAGGAGCAAAAGGTTCAATTGTTATAAGGAATAAAGAGATAACTGAATACCCTGCACAAAAAGACTTAAAAATTGTTGATTTAACTGGTGCAGGTGATCTTTTTGCTGCTGGTTATTTACATGGTTATATCAATGATTTTTCTATTCAAAAAAGTTTAGAACAAGGTACAATTCTTTCATCTAAAATTATTCAAATATTAGGTGCAAGAATTTAGTAATGTCAGAAATAAAAATACATAAATTTTTTCCAGTTCCTGTATTTGAACAAAAACTTGACGATTATAAAACTTTAAATAATGAACTAGAAAAATTTATATATGATTTAAAAAAAAGAAATCCTGATGGACAAAAGAAATCAAATGCTGGTGGTTGGCACTCTCCTTTTTTCAATATTCAAGAAACTGATGTTTTAAAAAAATTTGTTCGAAGTTTCCAAAATAGCTTGCATAAAATCATGTCAGATCATATGGGATGGCATATCAATAAAGAAAAAATTAAAATTTTAGATATGTGGTCAATAATCAACAGTAAGAATACATTTAACTTACAACATAATCATCCAAACTCACTTCTAAGCGCAGCTTATTATGTAAAAGCAAGTAAAAATTCTGGAAAAATAAAATTCTTTGATCCAAAAGAAATGAAAACTATGTATCATCCTCCAATTAAATCTTTTAATGAAATTTCAGCTGAAATAATTAAACTAGAACCCGAGGAAGGTAAATTACTATTATTTCCATCATACCTTCATCATGCAGTTGAAGAAAATTTATCCGACGATGATAGAATTGTTATTAGTTTCAACTTGATTTGTTAAGAAAAATTAATCATTTTTTTTTTCTTGAAAAACTTCCTTTACCCTTTTTTGGTTTTACCACTCTAGGTTTATATTTTTTACTAAAAAGATCTTTTGCAAATTTATTTTTTTTACCCAATTTGATATCCTTTATCAGTACTTATAATAAAATTCTTATCTTTGTAGCTTTCAAAAATTTTCTTTCTCAACCTATGAACATGAGTTTCTACAGTGTGTGTCTCCAAATTCTGGCCATAACCCCATATTTCTTTTTGTAACTCATTTATAGTTACTGGAGATGACGAATTAGAAATATAAAGTATCATTTTAATTTCTTTTTCGGTCAATCGAAGAATTAAATTTTTAGAAGATATTTCTTTTGAATTTAAATTAATCTTATAATTACCTACTGAAATATCTGATTTATTCGAAAAGTTTATTTTTAAAATTGCAATATTAATTTTTTCTAAAATTTTGGTAAATTTGAGAGGAAAATAATCAAAATTTAATTGATTATCTAAACTTAATTTTGAATTGTTTGTTAAAATCAAATAATTATCTAATTTTTTTATTTCTTCATTAAGATCATTATTATTAGCAACATTTCTTAATATAAAATTATTAAAATTATTTATCTCATTAAAAATCTCATATAATTCTGAAAAATCTAAAAATATAAGTTTGATATTTTTCATATATATTAAGATATGACAATTATTTTAAAAAATAAAGAAACTCTTAAATTTGATGATTTTTACTTCAAGTGTACTATTGGAAAAAAAGGTCTTTCATTTAATAAAAAAGAGGGAGATTTAAAAACACCTAAAGGAAATTTTAAGATTGGCAATCTTTATTATAGAGCGGACAGAATAAACAAACCATTGACTAAACTAAAAACTATTCCAATAAAAAAAAATATGGGATGGTGTAATGATATAAACAATAAAAAGAAATATAATAAGTTAGTAAAAATTTCAAAAAATATTAAATACGAAAAAATGTATCGTTATGACAATAAGTATGACTTAGTCCTTCCAATTAAATATAATTTCCATCAACCTAAATTAGGTAAAGGTAGTGCTATTTTTTTGCATCTTACAAAAAATTACAAAAATACAGCAGGTTGTATTGCTTTAAGTAAAAAAGACTTTTTGATTTTGCTCAAACTTATAAAAAGAAATACAAATATTATAATAAATTAATTTTGTCTTTGCCCAAAAATTTTAGATCCAACTCTTACAAAAGTAGAACCATTTTGAGTAGCTAATTTATAATCATTTGACATGCCCATGCTTAACTCTTTTAGAGAAAACTTATCTTTTAAAATTTTCATTTCATGAAAATAAGTTGATGTATCTTTATCAATCGGGGGAATACACATAAGACCAATAATGTCTAACTTATAATCATTTTGACAAGTATTTAAAAATGAATCTAGCTCGCTTATGTTGATGCCATTTTTTTGAATTTCATTCCCAATATTTACTTGAATAAATATCTTAGGCTTAAATCCTGACTTTTCTTGTTGTACTGAAATTTTTTCTGCAAGTTTTTTATTATCTAAAGAATGAATATAGTCAAACAAAGGTAGCACGAACTTTACTTTATTAGTTTGTAATTTACCAATTAAATGAAGCTTTATCTGATTATTTTCTTGTTTTAATTTTGTCCATTTTTCAATTGCTTCTTGAACTTTATTTTCTCCAAAATGAGTATGACCAAAATCAATTAGAGGATTAATTGTTTCCACCGGAAAAGTTTTACTTACTGCTATTATTTTTGTGTCTTTATTTATTAATTCTACTTCACTCTTAATTATTTTTAGATTATCAATTGAATTATGTTTCATTTCAATAATGTTTACTATTTTATAGACAAATTTGATAGAGATGAAATTTTAAATTTGAACTCAAAAATTGTTATTATTTATAGAAATTATAAATCAAGCAATCAGGAAACAGATATAATCAAACTCAAAAATTTAAGTAAGATTAAAAAGAGAAAAATATTTATTGCTAATAATATTAAATTAGCCATTAAACATAATCTCGATGGTGTCTATATTCCTGCATTTAATAACAATTTAAATCTTAAAAATATATGTTTAAGGAAAAACTTTTGCTTTATCGGATCAGCTCATAATCTAAAGGAATTAAGGGTAAAAATTAAACAAAACTGTGAATCTATTTTTGTCTCACCATTGTTTTTTAATATAAAAAATAAAAGTTTTCTTGAGCTGATAAAGTTTAACTTACTGAGCTTAAATACTAAAAAAAAGATTGTTGCTCTTGGTGGAATAAATCAAAAAAATTTCAAAAGACTTTATTCTACCAAAGTAGATGGGTTTGCTTCAATTTCCTGGATAAAAAAAAACCGGCTTACATTTAAGTAAGCCGGTTTTAGTATTTTTTAAACTATGCTTTATTAGAATGCAAAGTTAACTGCGATAGATGTTTCTTCGTAGTTATTACCTGCAGTCGTAGCAATGTTTGAACCTTCAGATAAAGAAGCCATAATTGTCATAGAACCCATTGTGTATGACGCTTGGATAGCTTCTAACTCTTGCACTGATGATGCAGCAGTGTTTGATACTGCAGCAGTTGAGTACTCAGATTCTGCGTAAGAAAGAGCAATTCCGTCTTGAGAGTATTTTAAACCCCAAAACTCTGCTTCTTCGTCAGCACCTTCTGTACCAGCAGCGTGTCTGTTGTTCGAGTATGCTTCTTGATAACCAATAGAAATTGGACCCATTGCATATTTAATATAACCAGTAGTATTTTCTTCGTCACTACCAGCTGTTAAACCTGCGCCGTTGTCAATGTTCTCTTGACCAAGACCTACTTCTAGACCCATAGCTGAAAGCTGTAATACATATGCAGTTCCAGGTACGCTAGTTGAGATACCACCAGATGAAGCGTTTGATGCTTCTTCACCAGTGTTTGGATCGTAAGTAGCCGCTAAGTTAATTGTTAAACCACCAATTTCTTGTGTTGGTATTCTGTAATCAACTGAACCTTGTGTTGATGCAGCACCAAAGAATGATGGGTTTGTAATGTTAACGTCTGCAACTCTGTCCCAAGTTTCTTGCATTGCATTTGGCATTACGTCGTCAATTGCATTTGCTTTTGAACCAAAGTCTTCGTTAAGTTGTAAAGTTCCTAATGAACCCATACCTAACGTTACTTGTGCAGATGTTACTGCCATTGTAGAGTTTGTATTAATACCTTGGAAGAAAGAAACAGTAAAACCGTTATCTAACTCTGTAGAGGCATTTGCATACAAATCCATATCAGCAGCAAAGTGTTTACCACTTGCGTTTTCAGACGCTACTGAATCCTCAGTAGAGTAAACAACATAAGCATCACCTGTAAGAGAATACTCTACAGCATTTGATGCAGTGGCAACCGCTAATGACCCAGCTAAAGCTGAAAGTCCGATTGTTTTTAATTTATTCATAATACTCCTTTTTTGTTATTCATATGAATGGCAGATATTTACCATCAGAAAACTTGAAAGTGTTACTATTTCTGTTGTTTTTATTGTTTTTTTGATAAGTGTGATATATATGCAACATTATAGATTATTTGAATATAAGGATTATTTAGTTTATTTATTCTTCGAAAATATGCTTTCTTTAAATAAAAATACCACAATTTTCCTTATTTTTTCTATGATTTTGATCACTGGATGTGGTGACTCTGGTTTTTTTAAAAAACCTGATTGGTCTGAACCAGCAATTGATGGAAAAGAATTAGCTAGGAAAAACGTTAGAGAGGGAAAAGGAATTCAAATTAAACCTAACAAAGAACAGGGAGGAAATTTTCTTTTTGCATCCTCTAATCCAATGTGGAGAGCTTCGCTTGAAACTATTGACTTTATGCCTCTTTTAACAGTCGACTATGCAGGAGGATTAATAATTACGGACTGGTATAGTGATGGCTCATCAAGAGAATCTATAAAAATTACAATTAAATTTCTAGATACTGAAGTTAGAGTTGATGCAATGATAATAGATATTCATAAAAAAGTCTGTAATGAAATGAATAATTGTAAAATAAGTAAAATAGATACGAAATTGAATTTTGAAATAAGAGACAAAATTTTAAAAAAGGCAGCCGTGTACGCAAAAGATCTTAAAACAAGACGTGTTAAAAGCAGACCGAAGAAAGTCTATCCAGGAGACGGTGGTCCAACATCTGAATAGAATAATTAAGTGAATAGATATAACTTTAAAGAAGTTGAAAAAAAATGGCAGTCTTATTGGCATAAAAATAAACTTTTTAAAACGAAAAAAGATTTAAAAAAAAAAAAGTTTTATTGTTTAGAAATGTTTCCTTATCCTTCAGGAAACATTCATATGGGTCATGTAAGAAATTATACTATTGGCGATGTTCTTTCTAGATACAAAACTGCAAAAGGTTATAATGTTTTACATCCAATGGGATGGGATTCGTTCGGGATGCCAGCAGAAAATGCTGCAAGACAAAACAAGTTAGATCCTAAAGATTGGACTAATAAGAACATAGAAAATATGAAGTCTCAACTTAAAGAGTTAGGACTGTCAATTGATTGGGATAGGGAAATATCAACATGTTCACCAGATTATTACAAGCATCAGCAAAATTTTTTTCTAGAATTATTTGATAAAGGTCTCGTTTATAGAAAAGAAAATTACGTTAATTGGGATCCAATTGACCAAACAGTTTTGGCTAATGAACAAGTAATAAATGGAAAAGGATGGAGATCCGGAGCCACGGTTGAAAGGAAAAAATTAAATCAGTGGTTTTTTAATATAACTAAATTCTCAAATGAATTACTCGAAGATTTAGAAGATTTAAATGAATGGCCTGAAAAAGTGAAAACAATGCAAAAAAATTGGATCGGAAAATCTTTTGGTTGTGAGTTAAATTTTTCAATAAAAGGAAACCCTAACATAAAAAAAATCAAATGTTTTACGACAAGGCCTGACACTTTATTTGGAATGTCTTTTTTAGCAGTGTCTGTAGATCACCCAATATCTAAATTTTATGAAAATGATAATGAATTTAAAAAATTTAAAGAAGAATGCTCTAAAACAGGCACAACTGAAGAGTCAATTGCGCAAGCTGAAAAATTAGGGTTTAAAACTAATTTAACAGCAATAAATCCTTTCGATGACACAACTGAAGTACCAGTATATTTTGCCAACTTTGTCCTTATGGATTATGGTTTTGGTGCAGTATTTGGATGCCCAGCACACGATCAAAGAGATCTGGATTTCGCACTTAAATATAAATTAAAAGTTAAACCTGTAGTAAAACCAAAAGATGAAAATGATTCTTTTGAAATCAAAGATCAAGCTTATACAGGTCCAGGTGTAATTTTTAATTCAAAATTTTTAGATAACCTAAAAGTTCCTGACGAATCGATTTTAAAATCGATAGAAATAATTGAGAAAAAAAGTATTGGGAAAAAAAAAATTAATTTTCGATTAAAAGACTGGGGAATTTCACGACAAAGATATTGGGGTTGTCCTATACCCATAGCCTACAATGCAAAACAGGAAATTGTTAAAGTTCCATTCAAACAACTTCCAATTAAATTACCAGAAAAAATAGATTTAAACGTACCAGGAAATCCACTTGATCATCAATCTAAATGGAAAAAAATAATTATAGATGGTGAAGAATGTGAATTAGAAACTGACACATTAGATACTTTTGTTGACTCCTCATGGTATTTCTTAAGATTTTGTTCACCACAAGAAAAAAGTAAAGGTTTCGATATTGCAGATATAAATTATTGGATGCCAGTGGACCAATATATAGGTGGAGTCGAGCATGCTATATTACATCTACTTTACTCTAGATTTTTTACAAAAGCTTTGGGTTATAAAAATAAAACCTTTAAAATCTCAGAACCATTTAAAGGCCTTTTTACACAAGGAATGGTCTGTCATGAAACTTATAGAATAGATAATGAATGGAAAAGTCCAGATGAAGTAGAAAGTACAAATGGTAAAGATTTTTATTTAAAAAACAAGCCTGAAAAAAAAGTAATTGTTGGACCGTCTGAGTCTATGTCTAAGTCAAAAAAAAATACAATCGATCCTGCAATTATGATTCAAAATTACGGTGCTGATGCGGTTAGATTCTTTATTTTATCAGATAGTCCACCTGAAAAGGATATCCAATGGTCAGATCAAGGAATGCAAGCAGCTTATAGATACATTCAAAAATTCTGGAATTTACATTACGAAATTAAAGAAAAATTTTTTTCAGAAAAAAAACAAGCAAAAAAAAATTTAGATAAAAAAATAACAGAGGAAATCAATATTTTTACTAATCAAACAATCAAGAAGATTACCTCCAACCTAGAAAATTTTAATTATAATGTCATAGTGGCAAACTTACACGAAATTTATAATTTTTATTATAAAATTAAAAGCAATGAAAATTTTGACTTTGAAGATCTTAAAAAAAATTACTTAAAAATATTAACAGTAATGCATCCAATACTTCCGCACCTGATGTCAGAATGTTTAGCGGATTTAAATGAAAAACCTATTATTAAGTGGCCTGATACTGAAAAAAAGTATCTTAATAAAGAGACGGTTGTCATTGTTGTTCAGATAAATGGTAAAAAAAGAGGTATTATAGATTGTAAACAAGATATTTCTGAGGAAAAATTAGTTGATTCAATTAAAAATAAAACAGAATTTAAAAAATATTTAGAGAATTCAGAGATAATAAAAAATATTTATGTTAAAAATAAAATAATAAATTTCATAACTAAATGAAAAAAATAATTTTTATTTTAATTTTTATTTTAGTAAATAATTGTAATGGATACCAACCAGTATTTTCATCAAAAGGGTCTAATTTTTATGTTAATGAAATTTCAATAAAGGATGGAGATAAAATTTCTCAAAAATTAAAGAAAAAATTTAAGCCATATGAGTTATCTGAGAATACCAAGAAAGAGATTAACCTTATAATAAACTCCTCGAAAATATCAAGATCTATAGCAAAAAATTCCAAAGGTGATGACACGACTTTTGAAATGGTAATTAATTCAAATATAAAAATTACTTTAAAAGATTCTGATGATTTGGATATAAATTTTCAAGAAAAGTTTGTTTATAATAATCAAACAAATAAATTTGAATTAGAACAATATAAGAAAACAATAGAAGATGATTTAATTACTAAAATTTTTGAAAAATTATTAATTAAATTGAGAAGTTTATAAATGATAATTAAGTCATATGAAATTAATAAAAAAAAAAATAGATAATTTTAAATTTTTTTTGTTTTATGGTGAAAACCAAGGATATAAGGAAGAATCGATCAAACTGATAGTAAAAAAAGATGAAGTTGTTAGTTACTATTATGAAAATGAAATTTTTAATAATTTAGATCAGTTTACAGAAACTCTTATGACAAAATCTTTTTTTGAAAATAAAAAATTGATTGTAGTCAAAAAAGCAACAGATAAAATTTTAACATTAATAGAGACCCTTTTTAAAAAGGAACTTGAAGATGTAAAGATAATTTTGGTTGCTGATGAATTAACAAAAAAATCTAAATTAAGAAATTATTTTGAAAAGGATAAAAATCTTCTTTGTTCAGCATTTTATGCTGATAACTACCAATCATTGATTTTTATAGTAAATGATTTTTTGCGAAATAATAAAATTGAAATTTCAAGAGAGATCATAAACTTAATAATCGAAAGATGTCAAGGGAGCAGGCTTCATTTAAAAAATGAACTAGAGAAAATTAGAAATTATTCATTAAACAAAAAAACAATAAACCTGAATGATGTTAAGACACTGTCAAATTTAAATGATAATTACCAGGTATCTGAACTTGTTGATAATTGTCTAGCTAAAAACAAAATTAAGCTTACAAAAATTTTAAATGAAAACAATCTTTCTAACGATGAAGTAATAAAAATTATAAGAGTTTTTTTGTCAAAAGCAAAAAGATTATATGAAATAAAAAAAAATACTAATGACGTAAATATAGATAGTGCTATAAATAACTTTAAACCACCAATTTTCTGGAAAGATAAAGATTTAGTAAAAAAACAAATTAATAATTGGACACTAAAAAGTGTAAAACTACTTTTAATAGAGACTAACAAAACTGAATATTTAATAAAAAAAAATTTCTCTAATTCCCTAAAAATTCTTCTAGATTTTATTTATAAACAGACAAATTCTATTAGTAATTAGACTTAATTATTTCGATAATTTTATTAAGTTGCTCAATATCATGATAAGAAAATGTAATCGTACCTTTATTTTTTTTACTATTCTTTATAGAGACATTCAGTCCAATTTTATCAGTAATTGATTTTTCGAGATGTTGAATGTTAGGGTCAACAGATTTTACAAATGTACTTTTTCTCTTTTTGAATATTTTGACAAAATTTTCTGTTTGACGAACAGAAAGTTTTTTTTCAACGATTTTATTGGCAATAAATTCAGCATTCTCTAAACCAACTAAGATCTTAGCATGTCCTGAGCTAATCTTTTTTTCTTCTACATATTTAAGCACAGTAACTGGTAAAGTTAATAATCTTAATGAATTAGTAATATAGCTTCTACTTTTTCCGATGAATTTAGATACTTTTTGTTGATCATATGAAAATTCATCTATTAATCTCTTATATCCTTGCGCTTCTTCAAGTGGATTTAAATCATGCCTTTGAACATTTTCAACTATTGCGAATTCCAAAGATTTTAAATCGTCAGCTTCTGTAATTACTGCGGGGATATCGTGCATGCCTGCTTTTCTTGCTGCTAACCATCGTCTTTCACCAGCAATGATCTCATATTTGGAATTATCGGTATTTGATCTTCTAACTATTATCGGTTGGATAATGCCTCGCTCTTTAATTGAATTGGTTAAATCATGTAAGTTTTCTTCGTCAAAGTTCTTTCTTGGCTGATACTTGTTAGGTATTATATCGCTCAATGAAAGTTTATTGTTTTTATTTTCAATTTTAGTCTCGCCAATTAATGATGATAAACCTCTGCCTAGTCCTTTTTTTATTTTCGAATTCATTAAGCTGCACTTCCTAAATTATTTTCTTGGGCGATAAATTCATCTGTAAAGCTATAATACGATTTGCTCCCAGGACAATTTTTATCGTAAATTAAGACTGGGACACCATGTGAAGGTGCCTCGGACAATCTCACGTTTCGTGGTATAACAGTTTGGTAAACTTTATCTTTAAAATAATCTCTTGCTTCTTGTTCTACTTGAGAGGATAATTTGTTTCTTCTATCATACATAGTCAATAATATTCCTTGTATCTTAAGATCAGGATTTAAATTAACTTTTATTCTTTCAATGGTTTTCATTAATTGAGTTAGGCCCTCTAATGCAAAAAATTCTGTTTGAAGCGGTACTAAGAGCGAATTAGAGCTTACCAATGCCATTACAGTCAATAAGCTTAAAGAAGGTGGGCAATCTATAAGTATATAATCATATAATGCTCTAGAATCATTTAAATACGCGGTTAATTTAGTCTTAAGTATAAAGGCTCGATCACTGTCACCAGCTGTTTCAACCTCTAAACCTGATAAATCTACATTTGAGGTAATCAAATCTAATCCTTTGAATTTAGTTTCCTTGATAACATTAGAAATTGACGTTGTTCCATTCAAAATTCCATAAATAGTTTGATCTGACTGCTCTACATTAGATAATCCTAATCCTGTTGTGGCATTTCCCTGTGGATCAAGATCAATGACCAAAATTTTTTTATCTTGCTGCGATAAAGCAGACGCTAAATTAATTACTGTTGTTGTTTTACCGACCCCTCCTTTTTGATTTATTATTGAAATAATTTTCATAAGATTTTTTTTTTTATTTTTTTTATATTCAATATAAATGACTCTTCATTAGTTATACTTTTCTTTTCCTCGTAATCTAGATCCCATTCTTTTAATGTTTCATTTAAAATTTTTTTTCCACTTTTACCCATAAAAAAAATTAAATTCTTATATTTTTGAAAATTTTCATTTACTAAATTTAAGATTATTGGCATTGGTTTAAATGCCCTAGACATGACTGTACCTGTTTCAATATTTTTTATTTGAAAAATATCTTTTTGAATAATCTCTGTGTTCAATTTTAATTTTTTTGAAACCTCCTTTAAAAAAACACATTTATGATAGCTTTTTTCAAAAAGATTAATTTTCATTTTTTTTTTTAAATTTTTCATCACGATTGCAACTATTAGGCCAGGCATACCTCCACCAGTTCCTAAATCTGAGGTTGTATTACAATTTAAATCAACAAAATCAACTATTTGTGCAGAATCAATTATATGTCTTTCTCTTATCTCCTGTTTTTTCTGTATTTTTTTGCTTATTAAGTTAATTTCCATGTTTTTTTGCTGAATCATTGAAATTAAGCTCTCAAACTCATTACAAGTTTCACGTGAAACATTTAATTTAAATATTTTAGAATAAGAATTATAAATTACGTTATCCATTAAGCTATATGCTTAATAGACTTTCTTTTGACGTGTGACAACAAAATATATACAGCAGCTGGCGTAATACCATCGATTCTTAATGCTTGGCCCATAGTTTTTGGTCTTATTTCCTTAAATTTAGCCTTAACTTCGTTTGAAAGCCCTGAAAATTGGTCATAATCAAGATTATCTGGAATTGATAAATTTTCATCTCGTTTAAAAGCTAAAATATCTGCCTTTTGCTTTTTTAAATAACCTCTATAATGAGAATTAATCTCTATCTGTTCATCAATAATAGCCCCATAATTTGAGATTTCTGGCCAAATATCTCGAATTTTAGTCATATCAACTCCTTTTTGAGTTAATATCTCTTCAGCAGTTCTGAATACACCATCTTTAGCTATTTTTATATCAAATTTATCTGCTCTTGAAGGAGAAATATTCAAATTTGACATTTGTAGAGAAATTTTGCTTAGTTTATTAAATTTATCCTCAAATATCTCTTTTCTGTCATCAGGTATCAAACCAATATTTATTCCTTTTTGAGTCAACCTTAGGTCTGCGTTATCAGATCTGAGACTCAATCTGTACTCAGCACGTGAAGTAAACATTCTATATGGTTCAGCAACTCCTTTTGTAACCAAATCATCTATCATAACTCCAATGTACGCATCTGATCTATCAAGTATAAAAGGTTCCTTTTTTTTTAATGATAGAGCTGCATTAATCCCAGCAATTAGACCTTGAGCTGCTGCCTCTTCATACCCAGTCGTTCCATTAATTTGTCCAGCAAGGAATAAATTTTTAATTTTTTTTGTTTCAAGGGTCAAAAATAATTCTCTAGGATCAATATAATCATATTCTATAGCATAACCTGGTCTTATTATTTTTACATTTTCTAAACCATTGATATTATTGAGTATTTCTGATTGTACAACCTCAGGTAGAGATGTAGAAATACCATTTGGATATACTGTATGATCGTTAAGACCTTCTGGCTCTAAAAAAATTTGATGCCTTGCCTTATCGGCAAATTTTACTATTTTATCCTCTATTGAAGGACAATATCTAGGGCCTACACCTTTTATGCTACCCGAGTACATTGCGCTTTTAGATAAATTTTTTTGAATTATCTTATGAACCTTTTCATTGGTATAGGTCATAGAACACGATACCTGTTTATTCAAATTTTTTTTAGTTAAGAAAGAAAAAAAATACGGATTATTATCTGCGAATTGTTTTTCCAAGTTTTCAAAATTTATAGTTCTAGAATCTAACCTCGGAGGCGTTCCTGTTTTTAATCTTCCTATCTTAAAATTATATTTCTCTAACTGTTCACTCAAACCTGTGCTTGGTTTTTCATTAAATCTACCAGCAGGAGTTCTTTCTTTACCAATGTGAATCATTCCATTTAAAAAAGTACCAGTCGTAAGAATTAATTTGTTACAGTCTATTTTGTTACCTTTTAAAGTTGTAAAGCCACTTATCTCATTATTAGAGAAAATAAAATTTACTACAGGATCTGAAAAAATGCTTAAATTACAGTAGTTTACAAGTTTTTCTTGCATAAATTTCTTATATAATGATCTATCTGATTGAGTTCTAGGACCTCTGACAGCAGGCCCTCTACTTCTATTTAATAATCTAAATTGTATACCAGACTTATCTGCAACCTCACCCATAACCCCACCAAGAGCATCAATTTCTCTAACCAAATGTCCTTTTCCTAAACCACCAATAGCAGGATTACATGACATTTCTCCTATGGTATTTTTATTATGAGTAAACAATGCAGTATTAATTCCAAGTCTTGCTGAGGCAGCTGCTGCCTCACAACCTGCGTGGCCTCCACCAATTACTACCACATCGAATGATAAATTTTTTTTCATAGTATAAATTTATATTTGATTTTAATATTTACAAGATTTGAGTTTTTATTTTAAAATAAGCCTTAATTAGTAAGAAAAAGTTAGAAAAAAGCGTTATTAACAAATAAGATTTAATTATTTTCCTATACAAAAATCGTTGAAAATACTGCCTAATATTTCCTCAACATCAACTTTTCCGACAATCATACCTAAATGTCTTGTGGCTAATCTCAAATCTTCAGCTCCT
>MDTE01080599.1_pt1 | contig 18000 bp, 7 predicted proteins | sample 811231 | NCBI WGS metagenome assembly MDTE01 (sample SAMN05326651, study PRJNA326480) | marine metagenome | isolation source: seawater | place: Indian Ocean: Red Sea | collected 2010 | reverse complement strand
TGTTATTGCAAATGTCATTTCTCAAATGGAAATGTCAGCAAATGGGCATTGACAAAATAACTTCAACGAGAGAAAATATAAGGATTTTATTTAATCCTGACAGGATTGAATTTGATCCTTCGAATATTATTACGCTAATTAAGAAAGATCAACGACTAGGATTAGAGCCACCAGCACAATTGACGGTTAACACAGAAGGTTTGACAGGAAAAAACTTGCTGGTTACCGTTCAATCTTTGTTGGACAAAATTAGGGGAATTTAGGTGAAATAGTAAACCTACTGTGGTTGGAGCCTGAACTATCTTATTCTGTTCAATCTAGAATTAAAGGAGAAATTGTTTGAAATATAAAACTAAAATTGGTTTTAGCAATGGTAGCGAGTCTGTTTGTACTGGCAACCAATCCACTATTAATTCTTATTCACTTTTTTTACTTTTTGCTGTCTTTTTGATTCAACCATTGGCTGAATCAAAAATCATGCCGATTCAATCTTTTTATCAAACTCAGACCGTTTCCATCCAGTCAGGAGATACTCTTTGGAAATTAGCCCAAAAATACTACGGACATGGCCAAAATTGGACACACTTTCAAAGAGATAATCGTTTCACCGATCCACACATGGTTTATCCTGGTGATCAACTGAATATTCGTCTTCATGCCCCAGCTGGAGTTGGAATAATGAATAGTGCTAGGGCCGCCGTATCAGTAGTTGCGTCTACAGCTGGATTTGTAGATCCGGTTGTTTTGGAGTACGAGTGGGAAAATAAAAAATACCAAATTACTAACTCCGAATTCGTGACTGCCTTCCAAGATTTGCCCAGTTATAAACAAGAGAACTATGTAAGTGATGAAGGCGGAATTACTACTTATTTGGAAGAGTATGTTGGCGAAAAACTAAAGCTTTTAGCAGCGAGATCAAACGGCTTTGAGAAAGATGATGATATTATTCGAAAAGCCGAAGATTACCGAAACCAATTGCTGGTCGAGCGATTAACCGAAGTCGAAGTTGATGAGAAAATTGCCTATTCAGAAAAAGAATTGGTTGAATACTATGAGGAGAATAAGACTGAGTACATCGAAGAAGAAACTGTTCGGGCAACATGTGTTTCTCTAACTGATGAAAAGAAAGCTGAGAAAGCATATGCTATGTATCAAGAGGGGATCGATTTGGCTGAAATAGCTGAAACCTTCAAGAATGACTTGCAAGGTCCTGGCGATAGTCAAAATGATCCTGGCAACACTGGGGAATTTCGTCGAGATGCTAGTGAGAACTGGATGCCTTTCGTTGAAGCTATGTTCGGAATGGAAGTGGGAGAAGAGTCTACTGAACAAATGGAACTTGATGTTGGTGATAATGTATTCTACCTACTGTTCCGAAAGGAATCACAAACGCCCGCACGACAACAAACGTTCGAAGAGGTTCGCGACAGCATCGTTACGATAATCGAGCAGCAGAAAAAACGAGAACGAATTTTGGCTTGGGTAGAAGACGTAACAGCCAAAGGAAAGCTAAAGTTTTACCCAGATAAAGTCCCCGTACCCGAGGTACCATCCGATGATGAAGAGTCATCTGAAGAGTCATCTGAAGAGTCATCTGAAGAGTCATCTGAAGAATCAAATGCCGAGGAGGAAAAGTAGTAATGCAATACTATCTAAATACGATATGCAAATTTGGTCAAAGTTGTTTCTTGATAATCCTTGCAGTAATGTTAGGTTGTAGTGGTAAAGCCAATGCAATCGATGGTACTGTGATTGCTGAATTTGAGTGGAAAGGAAAGCACCAAATCACATTGGAAGAAATGATGGAGGAAATCAGTGAGTTACCTGAATACAAGCAAAATCAGTATGCGAAAAGTAAGGAAGGCCTCGTTGAATATATGACACTGATGGCGGAAAGCCGACTGATTTTGCTTATGGCTAAGGAACAAGATTTAGACCAGAAGGGAGAAATTAAAAGAAAGGTTCAAGAGTATCTTCATGAATTGATGGTGGAACAAATCACGGATATTGAAGTGGAACAGAAGGTCAAACCAACTGACGACGACTTTCAAACCTACTACGAAGAAAATAAAAAAGACTATGTAAGCCCAGATCAGGTTAGGGTTACCTGTATCGCTGTTTCCGATCAAGAAACAGCTACCAAGGCTTTGACGGAAATCCACCAAGAAGGACGAGATATCACTGAAATTGCGAGGGAATTATCCGATAAAGGCCAACTGGAAGGTCCAGGATCAGACCCAAGTAATCCTGGTGATACCGATTTCTTCTCACGTGAGAGTTTTTCGCAGGTAGTCAAACCATTTGTAGATAAAGCGTTTGAAATGGAAATTGGCGATATAAACGAAGAGCTAGTTGAAGTAGAAGTCCAAGGCTCCAAGTACTACATGATATTTCGTAAAGAAGAGTTTAAAAAAGAGCGACAGAAGCCCTATGAGGAAGTCAAAGACGATGTCGCTTACGAAGCTGAAGAGAAGTTACGGTCAGACTTAACAAAAGCTTGGCTAGGTAAGTTAAAAGACCAGGCTTCCGTTAAGATATTTGGAGACCGAATTGAGTTGCCAAAGACTGAGGAGACAGAAAAAATGGAATCTGCGGGTGAAGGTACAAGTGATGAAGTAGAGAACGTGCCTTCCAATGAACCAGCGAAGGAGTAGCTAAAAACATGTGGTTAGCCAGTGATTCTGGCTAGCCACACTAATAAAACCAAGATTAAAAATGAAATACTACCAACACATTACTCTTTTTGGTTTGGCCTTCTGCCAATGTATCGTTTTCGGTATACTAGATTTTGCGTCAGTGGAAGCCAAAACTTTTGACCGTATCATTGCTCAGGTCAACAATGAAATTATTACCGAATGGGAATTGACCACCTTAGTCAAGCAACGGTCAATTGAGTTACAGCGTGGATTCGGTGTCAATGACGAAGAGGCAATTCGTCAGGCTGAACAAGATAGATCAAAATTGTTGGATCAGTATATCCGTCAATTATTGTTAGTTGAAACAGCTTTAACCTTAAAAGATCAAATTCAGGTTACTGATCAAGAAGTAGACCAGCGGATTAACACCTTTAAAGAAAGTGCAGGTATCGAAACAGAAAGTGATTTTCTGGAACAACTCAAAAGAGAAGGATTGACTTTTACAGCTTTCCGCGAGCAAACCAAACGAAATCTGATGGCAGAACGGCTGATCATGAAGCGAGTTTTACCTAAGCTACAGGTCAGAGATCAAGAAATAGAAGACTTTTTTTCCGAAAACAGAGAGCAGTTTCCTAACAAAACAGATGAGGTTTATTTGAAGCACATTTTTATTCCTTATGAGCCCACAACGAACGACAAGAAGTTGACACGCCAGAAGGTTGAAAATGCAATTACAGACCTGACGCTCGGAGATAAATTCGAAGATATTGCTGCTCAGATGTCCATTAAAACAAGTTTAGATCGTCAGCAAACAACTGGTAAGATGGTAGAAATATCCTTAGATGAAATGAAAAGTTTGTCTACACTTTTTCAAAAATCATTAGCTGATTTAAGCTCTGGGCAAATTAGTCAACCGGTGGAGTCCGTCGATGGCTTCTACGTTTTTAGAGTTGAAAAAAAGAATGATCAAAAAATTGTTTTTCAATACTTTCTGACCCCCTTCCAGATCAGCCAAACTGCAAAAGAGAAGGCACTTCAAAAGTCAGAACAGCTTGTTGAAAAACTCGATCAAGGTAGTGACTTTGACCAAGTGCTGCAAACACACCGCCAAACAACTTCGGGGTATGACTCAGAACTCGAAAAAAATAGGTTTGGTGGAGACTTGGGATTTCAACCATTAGCCAATCTATCGACCGAAATTCGTAAAGTAGTCGAATCATTGGGGGTTGGTGTTTATAGTGGCCCAGTTGAAACTAGTTCTGGGTTTCATATTTTTATTGTTATTGACAAACAGAAAAGCCAGTTAAATGAAAAAGAAAAAGAGCAGGTAAATCTTTACTTGAGAGATCAAAAGTTTCAAAAAGAATGGAAGAACTATACGAATCTTCTAATTGAATATTCATTTGTCAAATACTTTGACCCAAAATTGATCATTGAACCGACTGAAAACGAGGGTGCCACGGCTATCGAATGACCCGCCCCAGTAATTCGGCGAGTCAGCAACAACTCTCTGCCATCCACGCTTTGTCTGTAAGCTTGCTCTCCGGTCTGTTCCTGTTGCTTCCATTCGGTCTTGACCACGTTTTGGCGCAAGATACATCAACTGGGCCCGTACTTACCTCCCAAATAAATACCGAATCAAAAGATAATAACACTAGTGGGACACCACCGGTGCTCTCTCCTCAGCTTAATTCTCGGTCGGATCTTCTAAGACCAGAAGAAACAGAACCAGAAGAGGGTAAAATTATTGGTAAGGGAGATGAACTATTTCTAGTAGGAAATTTAGTTCACATTCATGGTAATGCACTAGTTAAGTCAGGAGATATGACTCTTTATGCTGACCACGTTTGGGCTGACTTCGATCAAAATCTACTACGAGCCTCTGGTAATGTTAGATTAATTTCTGGTCAAGAACGTACTTACTCGAATGAACTTCTTTTCAATTTAGACAATAGAAAAGGTATTATCCGTCAAGGTTCGACTTATAGTGAACCCTGGTATTATCGGGGAAATGAAATTTTCAAGACTGAGGACGACGAATCCTATATTCGCAAAGGATCATTGACTACCTGTTCCTTGAAACACCCACATTATTATTTCAGTAGTTCAGAGATTATAGTTAAGGTTGACAAAGAGTTGATTGCCAAAAATGTAGTCCTCAAAATTGGTGGAATTCCGCTTTTTTATATTCCAGCTTATCGTCGCGATTTACGTACCGACAAATTAGCCAAGGTAATTGTAAGGTTAGGAACAGATAGCTATCAGGGACCATTTTTAAGCATTGAGTTGCCACTATCCCGCAAAAGGAGGCTGGATGCACGTCTAATGTTCGACCATACCTCCAGAAGGGGACGTGGGGGAGGAGCCGATAGTACTTATCAAATTAACGATACACGTTATGATGAAATTTTTATCCCCATCTTTCATGATGCCACTCCTAGCGAGAAGAAAAAATTAGAAGACCTCGCAACTGAGATTAGGGAAAAACTTGATGGAGATCATGATTCATACAAATTGAAGGAACTCTTCCTGGAATATCGGTTGGAGCCAGAGGATCTTGCTCGAGCCAAGGACAAAGTAGAAAAAATTTATAATAAACTAACAACTGATCTAATCACGACCGAAGCTGATCAGCCATCCGATCCATTACCGTTAGGATCAGAAGCCGCTTTTGCACAAATCGCACAGGAGAACTCAGATCACCAAGAAACTCGCTATGAGGGTGGAGATATGGGCTATATTATACGTGGTGAAGTCGACGAAGAAGGGAAACGACGACTAAGTCCTATGTTGGAGGATGCTGTTTTTTCATTGTCAGCTGGACAAATTAGTCCAATCCTAAAAACCAATTTTGCTTATCATATTTTTAGGGTCGATCATGTATTAGAAGTTTACGGAAAGAAAGAGATTAAGCTCCGCCGTATCGATATCAAAATTAGTCCGACGAGCGAAACGAAAGATCAAATACGCGAACTCGCTGATAAGATCCAAGAACAAGCAGTAGATGGTAAGGACTTAGCTGATTTGGCATTAAAAAACAAAGGTGCTATCTGGCGAAATGTCAATAATGGAGACTGGTTACCCCTAAACGAAATGGACGACAGATGGCAGTATTCGGTTAGACGGTTGGAAGAAGTGGGGGATGTAACTACAACGGTTATGACTGACAGAGGCGTACACATTTTTCAACTTGTTCAAAAAATGCCGACACCTACCTTCGCTGAATTAGCCAGCGAATTTGAGTCTCAGTACGGAGATTGGTTGCGTGAAGAGTATGAACGCCGCAAACCGGAAGAAAAAAAACAATCTCAGAGTTTTCTGATGGGTACAACTGCAGAGCGAGCCCCCCTCAAAAGAAAGCCTTCTAATATAGATGAGAAGAAGGAATTACCAAATCAAGCACCTTCGGAGACATCGACAATTGATGAAGATGGAGTTGTAGAGCAAAAGGAACAATTAGAAGTTTTCCGTCAACATGACTTTCAGGGTAGTTGGCAAAATGAAAAGGCTGTTGCACGACAAGCTCGTCAGTTAAATCGGGGCGAAACGAGTAACATTATCGATAGTAAAATAGGTTTCCACCTCATAGATATCAAAAAAAAGCGAACTTATCGGGGTGATTTTTACTTGTATGGCCAAGATCAATATTCCTATTCGCGAAAAGATGCTATGAAAATTGGGCGAGAATACGTTGCGCGGTGGGGGCATTATCATAGTATCTACACACCTTGGGATAAACCAGAAGAGGGAAGAAAACCCCTTAACTTCATGGGAAGAGCTGAATGGCAAGCACGCCATTACGATGAAAATTATGGTACATCTGAATCGGCTATTCATTCTTTTGGTATGTTGACATGGGGAAATGCTTTTTCTGCTTGGGATACAGATGATCGCGATGCTGACGGCAATCTGAAATTTTCTACCAAAACTATTGGTGAGTTTTTAGGTCGTTTACAATTCAGTCATTCGTATGAATTAATCGAAAGTGATGTTGCATCTACCCTACAAAAACTACCTGAGTTATCTCTTCACTTTTCCCGAATGAGAATGAGTAACTTGCCTGTTTTTGAAACTATCAATGACACACTGGTCAAAATTTCGGAAAAAACAAAAACTAATATACCTATATTGTCTCTCATATCTCTTCCTACTCTAGAAGATGCTTCATTTGATTTAGATATGAATTTAGGTAATTTTTTTAGAAAACGTTATGAAAAAGAGCAAGATGTTTATTTGAAAACAGGAGTGATGGGATTCGACATTCAAAAACAATCGACACTCAAGTTATCTTCTACACGGGAAGTTCGCCTAGATCTTGGCTTCGATTCTGATGCTGTATGGCATGATCGAGATCGGGATGGCCATAAAAACATTCTGAGGGGTATCTATAGCGTCAACGCCGATGCTCGCAACATATTATTTCGTATCTATGACATTAGCTGGATTCCTGGAGCACGACGCCTAAGACACCAGATCAATTCTGGCGTGTATTTTAATTATCAGCCTGCCGTAGATCGTGATGAAAACAGCCGCTTATATCCCTTTGGACCAAGTACTTATTTTTACGAGCGCAAAGATATTAGCTACACATTAGAAACAAGCATTGAAATCAAAACGCGTAAGCATCGATCAGCTCTAAGATTGATCGATTTTCGCACCCAATTGCGTGGGGATTTTACAGAATATGCAGCTGAAAACAATAGGACTTATGATTATATAGAGAGCGATATCACTCTCACACCACTACCCAATCGCACGATGAGTATTATCATGCGTACTACTCATGATCCTAACCCATCAGAGGTAGATGGGAAAAGATTTAAACAAGTAGGTTTTCGCTCTAATTTTAGTTATCGTCGCGAAAAATGGAATCTAACTTTCGGTAACTCGTTCAGTAAACGAACAAGTTATGCCTCTCGTCGTATTAACACAAGTTTTCAATATCGTCCCAATTCAATGTTCGAAGTCGACTTTAATGCTGACTATGACTGGGTGGAAAAACAGTTTTATTCTCAAAGTTTAACCATTCGAAGGAACCTACATGATTGGGACTTGCGACTTTCCTGGCATCGGATTGGCATCAAAAGGCCACCTGATTTTAACAGTGTACGACAAGATTTCACCTTTCAAATTAACCTGATTGCTGACTCAGCTGCTTCGGTTGGTCTCGGTTACGATGCAGTAACTGAGACTTGGGGCTTCCGTAGCCTGCCAGTTGGTGTACCTTATAACGCTTTTGGTGTTGGTAATGCTATGAGTCGCTCATATTTCTAAACGAACTTTTCCGATTAGATAAACAAAAGTTTGAGTTGCTGAACATCAACCAAACGATCGGTTCTACGTCTAAAACAGGTCGAAAATCAAATATAGGCATAAAGATAGATTCAGCAAAAGCTAAGGCGTCCGAATTCGCCACTGTTGATCATCGAAATTACACTTCCATATCAAGTTATACAAGATCAGAAGTAGCATTCATTAAAATTTACGGGGGACAGTATTTTGGGTAAAAGGGGCTTGAGTTGCAAGGATAGCCAAGCGAGTATCAGTGTGCAGGCACCAATCACGGGAATTAGTCTAGGTGTCATTTGGTGGTATGTTCTTTGTTCATGTATCAGCGTTTATGCTGCCGATTTTGCCATTCCACCGCAAGTTCTTGACGATACGACAGAAATAGACGCAGTTTTTAGTCCCAATGGTGATAACATCCAAGATAAGGTCGTCATTGTCTTTGAAATGGATGGTACAACCGGTGAGTACGAGATAATCATCGATGTCCATGGGCCAGGCGGTGTTGGTAAACCTGACGGTCAGTTCAATGTAGATGATGACTGGTCAGTTTTAGGTAAGTTTGGCCCTGGTGTAACAATCAATGATGCCCCTAAGCGTTTTCGTATTGAATGGGATGGAAGAGATAGTGTTGCTGGAACAGCTAAAACTGTAACTGATGGGAACTATCAACTGCGCTTGCAAGTTGACTTTTTTCAGAATGAAATATTGGACCCAATACAGGATTCACACTCCCAAATCTTTCCTATAATTGTTGATACAGAATCACCACAAACGTCGGCTAAGTTGGAAAGAACAGGCTTCTCACCCAATGGTGATGGTAACCGTGACCAACTACCCATTAACTATGTTTTAGGAGAACAATTATCCGGCCTGGAACTATTAGTTCCAAGCCATTCATCAATTCAATTATCGGACCTAGCAGCAGGCAATCAAATTTTCAACTGGAATGGACAAGACGGACTTGGAGCTGTTCTGCCAGACGAGTCTTACAATCTTCAATTAAGAAGTTTGGATTTAGCCGGTAACGAAAGTATCGTTTCTCTAGGGCAGATTTGGCTTGATACAAAAAAACCAACTATCAGCCAAATAATTCCATCTCCCGATGCCAAAGTGAATACTACAGTCAATGAGTTGATAGCTACCTTTGAAAGTGGAGCAGGTAGTCAGATTGACTTTGATAACTCGATTATAAGTTTGACTCATCTTGATGAAACTATTCAAAATGGGACTGTTAGTTATGAGAATATGACCTTGAGGCTAACATTAGAGAATTCTCTTAATTTGGCTTCAGAGAATGGGCTTTACACAGTGAATGTGCAAGCTGTTGACCTCGCGGGAAATAGGGAAGTCTCAACTTTCAATTTGGTTTTTGATACGATTCAACCATCAGTACTACAAATTCGTCTCGATGAAGACAACTTGCGTGACCGAGTTCATGTTAATAGTAGTATCGGTTATATTGAGGCAGACCTAAGTGATAATCTTTCTGGATTAGATTTGGCAAATTCACTTCTGCAATTGTCAAAATCAGGTACAGTTGTAGATGGAGTTCAGTTACAGATCGATACCGATACAATTCGTTTTCAACTTAGCCGAGCACTTAAATCAGACGGGAGTGATGATGGAGCTTACGAAATCCTGCTTACGGTATTTGACACAGCGGGTAACAGTCAGGTACAAACACATCCGCTAGTTTACGATACTACAGCCCCTACTTTGATAGGAACAAATCCTCCAGATCTTTCACAAGAAAAAGTCCGTATAGATCAAGCTGTAGCAACAATTGAGCTCACCTTTTCTGACCAAAACGATAATGTTGTTACTTCTGGGCTAAGCTTTGATGAGACGACAGTTTTTGTCACTAAAAGTGATGGAACGTTAGTCTCTACAATTAAGCAGGTCACTTCTCCTTCTAATTTAGAGCTACGCTTTTCTAGTTCTCTGACTGCTGGTGATTATACACTTTCATTCGTAGCAAGCGATAAAGCAGGCAATCAAGGAAAAGAAACTAACTATCCTTTCTATATCGACCTGAGGGTACCAGAAATACAATTCACGCCAAATAACGTACCATTGGCTACATTAGAAGCAGTCTCAGCTCAATTGATAAACTATACTGGGATTGGTTTGGATCTGGTTAGGTCTAGCCTACTAGTTCAAGACGTTAGTGGTAATACGATTCCATCCCAAAAGACCGAGATAGTTGATCAATCTCTAGTTTGGCATATCAAAAACCAGTTACCAAAAAATGGAAGTCAAGATGGAAATTACATAGCCACGGCCAACTTTGCTGATTTTGAAGGTAGAACCTATACAGCGAGTTCGACCTTGACTGTTGATACGCTACCACCTACGATTGACAAGACTATCCCTGTTGATGGTTCGAAAGTCTCTGTCCTAAAAGAAGTTGACGTATTCCTAAACGACAATTTAAGTGGAATTGACTTTAGTCAAACCGAAGTCTTGTTAAGTTCAGACGGTGGTACAATTTCTACCACAAAAAGTGATAATGGAGACAATCACATAAGACTCACCTTTACTGACCGCCACGCGGACGGGTCGGCGGATGGTTTGTATACGGTTGGTATCACGGCAGTTGATTTAGCCGGAAATATTAGTGGGACTCAAAACGTGTCCTTCTACCTAGTCACACAAAAGCCGGAAATTATTTCGGTTACACCGTCTGCTAACTCTCGAATCAATCATTTATCTACAATTTCTGCATCATTGTTGGATCTTAGTGGAAAGGGTATTGATTTTGATAAAACAACCATTACTTTGTCCAATTCTAGCGGTGAAGTTCTGGGCGGAACCTCATTAACACATACTGACTCACAGATCACATTAACAGGAATAGAATTACCTACAGATGGATCGGCAGATGGTATATATACTATGTTAATCACATTAGTAGATAAACTTGGTTCCACAGCAGAAAAGCTGCAAAAAATTCACTATGATACGCAACCACCTGTCATGAGGACAAGCAATCAATCCTTCGAGAGACTATCAACAGACCAGGTGTCAGTTAGCTTCGAGGTAGTTGATTCCGGCAGTGGAATTGATATTACTAACTCTAGCCTACAGCTATCCAATACCGATGGAACAGTAGTCCCAGGCCAGTTTAGTTATGATGGTACAGCAAACCTCAGCTATAAGTCAGCTAAACTCAACGCTAGTGGCATTTATATGCTCCAAGTTGTACTTACAGATCAGGCAGGCAACAGCAGCATACCATATACTTTTTACTACGCATACGGGGTAGAGCTAGCAGAAGTTGTTGAGGTCACACCCCGTTTGACTAATAATTTGGAAGCGGTCGTTGTCACATTCAAGAGCCAGCAAAGTCTCGATTTTGAGCAGACTATTCTTGAACTGATAGCTCCGAATCAGCAAGTTGTTTCTGGTGTTATGACCAACGATGGTCAACAACTGATAACCTTCACTCCAAGCATACCATTAGCTGTTGACGGAAGCCAAGACGGCGCTTACGCATTAACAATCCAGCCATCAGTTATGGCCATAGGCCGCTCAGATAAAAAGTGGTCTGGTGAAATTACTTTTGACACACAACCACCCGAAGTAAAGTCAATATCTTATATTACTCAACCTGAACAGTTAGCGGTTGATTTGCAAGGCACGGTTGTGGGTTTACCCACACAATTTCAGTTGGTGTTAGCTGATACTATTAGTGGAATTAATGGGCAACAAACAACAGCTCAGTTGATTTCGCCTACAGGACAAGTTAGTACCACAAAATCCTTGAAAGCCGATATAGAAACCAATGAATACTCTATTAATCTAAGCCTAAACAGTCAGCCTAAACCTGATCCTTCCGTAAATGGCGACTATGTTCTTGAAATTATAGCCGTTGACCTAGCTGGTAACTCAACGACCTACAGTCGTAGTTTTACAGTCATGTGGGCTGCAGCTACGGTTTCATCGACTCAACCAGCATCGTTTAGTAAACTGAATGAGTTGCAACGAGTCGACGTGATGCTTGAAAATATGGCCGAAACTGAAATTGAAAAAATGGCCACTGTTCGATTAGTAAGTCCAGACAACTCCGAGGTCGCAGGGCGACAAGAAGTTGTAGGTACTATGGTAAGTTGGATATTGGATCAACCACCACCACAAGATGGAACTGCCGATGGAGTCTATACAATTCAATCCACGGTTCTTAAGAATGATCAGGTTCTGCTATCCGAAAACACCACATTCCTATATGATACCAAAAGCCCTCAAGTTGATAGCGTAGTACTGCAGACAAACGAATTGACTGAACTGATACCTAGTCAAGTTATAATGGTTACAGAACCATTCTCTGCCATAAAAATTAAGATAGTTGATCAGCTAGCAGGGACTGATTTGACGACCTCAACAGTTAGCCTGAGAACTAGTGAAGGTTTAGGGATCGAACAAGGCCTAAATAATGGTACTAGCGAAGTTCTTGAGGTCAAGAATAATGGTATTGATACAATTACGGTTGAATTTGCAGAATTGAAATTAACTGGTATCTACACATTAGTGATTACACCAAAAGACTTGGCTGGTAATACTGGCCATCCATCGCTTTATCAAATTAACCTCAATCTCTCAAAGCCAAAACTCACTTCAATCAAAATTAGCGACCGACTGGGACTTGTCACAGCAGAATTAGCTAATGCGACCGCAGAGTATTCTACCATCGAAGTTGTGGGTCCTAATGGGCAAGTTATTGGTAAAACCACAGAGGACAATCTTAAGAAACAAATTACTTGGACTCCGACAAATCTTGCTCAGGACGGTACTGATGATGGGGTTTATACGATTACGGTTACACCAGTTAACAAGCAAGGTATCTCCGGCCAAGTATTAGTAAAGCGGTTCACTTATGACACCCAAGAGCCTGAGATTAATAATATTACTTCTGTCGATCTAACACAACCGGTCTCTTATCTATCGAACCCAACGTCACAAATTACAGCAACGGTCTCTGATCTGGGACCAGCAGGGCTCGACACTGAACAACAAAAGATAACACTAATTGACAGTAGTGGGCAAACTGTCAGCGCATTTTTAACTCATGATGGTAGAGAAAATCTATACTTCACTTTCAATCCATCGTTCGCCAAAGATGGGACTAACGATGGAGAATATCAACTAGCTATTAACTTAATTGATAAGGCTGGTAACAAAAAAGACTTCACACATTCGGTATTTTATGATAGTTCTCCACCAACGCTGACCGATATTATTCCAGGCGATGGGGCTCTTCTTAAGGGAGAAATTAATCAGGTTACAGTTAATTTGGCTGACAAAAACGGAAGTGGTATCGATTTCAGTCTAACGACCATTTCGGTAACAGATACTGAGGGCAATTCGGTGAGTGGTCAAATGAGCCACGATGGAAAGTCTAAAATAATCTTTAAAATTGATGATCTAGCACCAAGTGGATCCTATTTGGTTCGAGTTGAAGTCGCCGATCGAGCTGGTAATCAAGCCATATTCGAAAGCGGATTCACAAATTTGTCTAATTTACTTGTAGCTTCCTCCACTACACCTGTAACACGTCCAATTGAAAAGGCATTCAACCGAAAAAAACTAGATTCAGTTACAGTTCAACTGCCAAAAGATGTTGGGATCCACTTGTCTACGTTACATTTGGTCGACAGTAGTGGTCAAATGGTCATGGGGTACCAAGACCGTAATGGTTCTTCAGATTTACAATATCAGCTCCAAAAGCCATTGAAGGACGATGGATCAGATGATGGGACATATACTATTGTTTTTACTCCTATTAGCGCTAATGGGCAAAGAGGGCAACCACAACTTATGAGTTTCGTCCACGATACAGTAGAGCCAGAAATCGATGATGGCCAAATTCGGCTGAATGTAGCTCAAGCAGGAGTTAATAACTCACTAGTATCAATTCAGCTACCAGTGTATGACCCATCTCCATCTTCGGGTATAGACTGGTTAGAACGTCCATTGCCAATCGTAGTAACGTTAGAATCTTTCGCAAAGGAAAATATTGCTGGTCGGATTTTAGTTGAATCTGATAAAGAGGAGGTGACTTTTGTCCTAAACAAACCTCTGGCGAGTGACGGCAGCCAAGATGGGAAATATAAGCTGAAAGTCGATGTTACAGACCAAGCAGGTAATGACTTGAATTGGATTTATGATTTTGATTACGATACTCGTCCCCCAGAGATCCAAACCTCAGATTTACAGATTAATGGGCAGCCACTAATTGTTGACGCTAACCATATCGACTACCCATCAGTTGCAGGTCGTGGTGGTTCAGTTATCATAACAGCCAAGATAAAGGATAGTGACGGTTTAGGGGTAGACTTATCAACTTCCAGCATAAATGTTATCTCACCAAGTGGTGAGGCCATAACCGGAGGCCTCACACAGAATGGAATTGATTTTCTGGTTTTTAGCTCATCGCAATTATTGCCCAATCAAGGATACTATAGGGTGGTGATTACAAGCGTCGGGTTAGATCCTCAGAACTTGGGTTTCCAGCCGACAAAGACAATTAGTACTGAATTCCTCTATGAGACATTACCACCGGTTGCAAGCCTCACTGATAGTGGTAAAGATAAGATTGAAGAAGGAGATGCCTTAACACTAAAAGGTGTAGCTTCAGATCCTGATAGTCAAGAAATACCAGCTTCTGGTGTTAGTCGTGTTGAGATTGTCGGTACAGGACCCGACGGAAAAGATATAGAACCGGCTGTAGCGGTGGACATGAGTAAAGGTGGTAGTAACCAATGGAGTAGCTGGAAAATTGATTACTTACCACCTAAATCTGGTAGATATGTATTGAGTGTTCGAGTTTATGATAAAGCGGGTAATGCCGAAACTTATGAAAAGAAAGATGTTACTTTCACAGTTTCACTTGGATTCAAAGGTGAGACATTTTGTTGGCCTAATCCCGTATCGTTGTCTGCGTCATCTAGTGGTTCGGTGGCACATATATCTTTCGATCCTAATATAGCCAGTAATGATACAGCTAATCTGACCCTTAGTGTTTACGATTTATCTGGTGACTTAGTCTATCGATATAAAGAACCTGATATAAAACCAGGTAGACAAGATACTACACTCAAATGGAATTTAAGTAATTCTTCTGGAAGTAAGGTCGCACGTGGTATTTACCTTTTTCGACTGGAAATAGTAAATGGCGTGGATGAATCATCCAATACGGTTGGTAAAATCCTAGTAGTGGAATAATTCGGAATGGGTCAATATAAACCACTTCAAGTTGCTATCGTGGGTTGCGGCAATATTTCACGTGCCTATGGTGCTAGCCTTAGTAAACGGCCAGATCAGGTTGAAGTAATCGGGGCTTACGATCTAGATCAAGATAAAGCCACAAGTTATGTTTCAGAATTTGGTGGGCAAATTTATCCAAGTTTAGAAGCATTATTAGACGACGAGAAAGTTGAAGCTGTCGTCAACTTGACCATACATACGGCTCATGCTGAAGTAACTGCTGCAGCACTCAATGCTGGTAAACATGTTCACGTTGAAAAGCCTCTCGCTACAAATCGTGAAGATGGTCAAATGGTAGTTGATTTGGCAGAAGCCAAAGGATTACGCTTGAGTGCCTCTCCATTCACTTTTCTAGGAGAAGGACAGCAGACCGTTTTGAAAGCGGTTCAGTCCGGTCTAGTGGGTCCAATCTTGACGGCTTACGCAGAAATGAATTGGGCAAGAATTGAACGCTGGCATCCCAATCCAGCTCCGTTTTATCAAAAAGGTGTTGGCCCAATGTTAGATGTTGGTGTATACGCTCTAACTTTTCTGACTTCAGTTTTGGGAGTTGTCAAGAATGTACAAGGTTATGCTCAAATATGCCAGCCTCAACGAAAGACCAAAGCTGGACAAGCCTACCAAGTGACAACACCCGATCAAATCACTGGCTTTCTTCACTTTGAATCAGGTATTACCGCTCGGTTGACTGCAAGTTTTCTAGGATTTAGCAAACAAGTAGGTGTTGAATTTCACGGCCGAAATGGATCTATTTATATCTCTTCCTCTCATGATTTCGATGCCATAGTAGAGGTACATACTCTCGACGATGAGTGGAAGACAATACCGTATATTGCTACGCCTTTTCGAGGTGTAGAGTGGGGGCGAGCCGTATTCCAATTAGCTGACTCCATAAGAATGGGCGTCCCGCAAAGATGTACAGGTCAACAAGCTAATCACGTCCTTGAAATTTGCTTAAGTATTTTGGACTCGGCTGAGGAAAACTCTGCTCTTATTCCAATCAAATCGACTTTTGAACTACCTATTCCTGCATACTAACGTAATGGATTTATTGAATACACAAACTAAACCGAAGATCAAAATAAGCTAATGAAAAAATACCGATATACCTCACTATTTGCGACGCTATTTATATTGCTCTGTGCCAACTTTTCCATGGCAGAAGACATCCATAAAAAGTCGGGTACAACCTCTGCGGCATTCCTAAAAGTCGATGCTGCTAGTAGACCGATTTCCATGGGTGGAGCTTTCACTGGCTTAGCAGATGATGTAAACGCTCTATTTTGGAACCCAGCCGGTCTCATGTCCCTCCAGAAACAACAGATATCAGCAATGCAGAACTTTTCTATTGGAAATGTTTACACTCAGGCTCTAAGCTATGGTAGAGTACTCAATCAAAAAATGGCCATTGGTGTAAGTCTACAAGGAGCATTCACTCGTATCGATTTTCGTCAAGCTCCAACGGCTACACCTGACCAAGAAGTAACTGTTGGTGGATTTGCTCCTGGTTTTAGTTTGGCTTATCAACCATTTTCTTTTTTTTCCGTTGGTATAACAACAAAAGCTATTGTGGAGCAACTTGATGTTGAGACACTCTTAGGTTTTGCGGGTGATTTAGGCATTTTAATTCGGCCTTTTGGCGAGGCCACAAAGCTTGGTGCCACCTTGCAAAATCTTGGAAGTATTAATTCAGGTTCACCTCTGCCGACAAACTTTCGCGGTGGTATTTCCTTTCAGCCAACTAAAGCAAATATTTTGGCTGCGGATATAAACTTACCGTTGGTTGCAGGTTATCCAAGTGTTCACTTTGGCGCTGAGAATTGGTTCGGTGATTTTGTCGCTGTGCGTCTTGGTTATTCCGTGAGTCAGGGAGAGAATCCACGTAACGGTATAACCGCTGGAATCGGACTAAAGCGTAAAGGACGTGTGTCACTGGAAAATATTAATTTTCAGTTTGATTATGCAATCGTTCCTGACCCTATGGGCAATGTCCATCGTATTGCATGCCTGATGCGCTTTTAATTTTTCTACTGAGAAAAAATTAATATTGTGTGGATTGAAAGTATATTCACTCAGAAGTTCGAGGGCAATAAATCAATTTCTGTCCCCAAATCTTTTATCTACAACATTAGCCTTGCTCGCTTTATGTAGGCTTGGCTGTCTCCTTCCACAGCTTACTCGATCTCTAAAACAGTAAACTATATAATATTTTTGTTCTTGTACCAAAAAAGGGGCTTTTTGTATAAGCCCCCTTTTTTGGTACAAATCTGTTTCTGGTTAGTCTTGAATTACTGCATGTGCAGCCGCTAGTCTGGCGATCGGTACGCGAAACGGAGAACAAGATACATAATCCATGTTAATGTTATGACAGAAGATAACTGAATCGGCATCACCACCGTGTTCACCACAAATTCCAACTTTTAGATCAGGCCGGGTTTTGCGTCCACGCTCGATGCCAACTTCTATCAATTGGCCAACACCATCCTGATCTACTGTTTGGAATGGATCATTGTCTAGAACACCTTGTTCGAGATAATCTGGCAAGAAACCAGCAACGTCATCACGGCTAAAACCGAAACTCATTTGCGTAAGATCATTGGTACCAAAGGAGAAAAATTCTGCAGCTTCAGCAACTTTATCCGCAGTTAAAGCTGCTCGGGGAATTTCGATCATAGTACCAACCATATGATCAATCACATCGACATTATATTTCTCTCGCACTTCTTGATAGACTTGGTCTACAATTTTCTTTTGGTTCTTGAGTTCATTGACATGTCCTAGTACTGGGATCATGATTTCCGGATGGGTATCC
>MDTE01043612.1_pt1 | contig 18000 bp, 17 predicted proteins | sample 811231 | NCBI WGS metagenome assembly MDTE01 (sample SAMN05326651, study PRJNA326480) | marine metagenome | isolation source: seawater | place: Indian Ocean: Red Sea | collected 2010 | reverse complement strand
CTTTAAATTTAAGGTGTCATTATAATGTAGTGGATTTATGTCCTCGCCTCCAGTTAAAATGATTGCATCTGCAAGTTGTAATATACTGTCAGTATTCGTAATAGTATAACTGTCAATTATATGAATACTGTCATTCTTAATCCAATTAATGTAATTAGGTGACGCCTTTGATAAAATGATATTTTTCTTTTCAATTTTATTTTGAGCATTAAGATTAAATGCAAAAAGAATAGAAAGAAAAATTATAGATAATGATTGCATTTTTTAATGCAAATTAACATTTTAAAATTTACGAAGCAGAATAAATAAGAAATATATTAAAAATGAAAAATTAAATAACGAAACATGCTTAAGCAATTTTAAAAAAAATTGCAATAATTATGCATTTTTTTGCATTTTTTCTGCATTTTATTGCATTTATAAGCATTTTTGTATATTTTAATTCAAATTTGATAGCTATAATCGCAACGAAATATTAGACAAGAAGATTCATAAATGATAGAAAATTCATAAAACGACACTAAAATGACTCTAAATTGACACTAAATCAATAAAAAATCAAAAATAATTAGGTTTTTTACCAAAAAGTGTAGAATAAAGTTAAATAGATAAACTCCATAATCATAATGAGCCAAATAAAAAAAGTGCAAAAAATTAATAAAAAATGCAAAAAAAGTGCAAAAATTAATAAAAAATGCAAAAAAAACTATAAAATATTGCTTTTCACTCTATTTCAAGTTTTTCTAAAATTTAAAAAAAGGAGAACAACAACATAAAAATGAATTAAAAAAGAGCAAAATCACATTAAATTGTAAAAAAAAGCAAAAAAAAATGTGAAAAAGAGCACGAAAACAATAAAAATGTGTAAAAATAATTTTATAAAGAGTTCAGTATCTTGTCCATAATATCCTTGCTGTTCCAATTTGACTCTATGTCTGGTTCTTTCATAATATTATACATAATTTCTTCCTGTTTCTTTCCTATATTCCAAGCTTCGGAATAAGGAATATTAGTAAAACTGACCATAGAATATAAAGGAACCCACTTTTCAGGATACAAATTTGAAAACTTTTGCTCTATTTTTTTTTGTAATAAAAATTTTGGGTTAGCTGTTTTATCTCGCATAACAATAAAATTATGTAATGACAGAGATTGCAAGCCATCTCCATTAGGCTTTCTAATTTTAGAATACTCACTAAAACATTTATTTAAATCAGTACCATACTTCTCAAGCAAAGTGTCAAGAATCCTGCAGTCTTCAAGACTTGCATTCATTCCTTGTCCATAAAAAGGAACTGTGGCGTGTGCAGAATCTCCTATTAAGACAGCAGTATCACCTATATGCCATGGATAGGTTTTGATAATACCTAAAGAAGATGTTGGATTTGAAAGCCACTGTTCGTATAAGTTTGGGACTAAATCAAAAAAATCAGGAAAAATGCTTGAAAAGTAATCTTCTACCTTTTCTTTTGTAACTAATGTTTCAAACGAATTCAATCCGCTTTTAGGCGCAAATAGTGTACAGGTAAAGCTGCCATCTAAATTAGCTAGTGCTATCAGCATAAAGTTGCCTCTTGGCCAAATGTGTAAGGCGTTTTTTTCTAATAAAAATTCTCCACTAGGTCCGGGAGGAATATGTAGTTCTTTATAATCATGATCAATTTTATTATATGTATATTCATGTTTATATTTCTCTACCATTTTATTCCTAACGGTGGAAAACGCTCCATCTCCACCAATCAAAAAATCTGAACTAATTTTTTTAGTCTTGTTAGTTAATGTATTATTAAAAATAATTTCTGAATTTTGAAAATCTACCTCTGTACATTTTTCATTAAAATAAAGATCTACTCCGCTCTGCTCAGCTAATTTCATCATAACTACATTTAACTGCGCTCTTGAAACAGAAAAAATCGCTTGATCTTCATTTCCGTAAAACTGCTCTGTCAAATTTCCTTTAATATCATGCATAACCCTCTTATACATAGGAATTGCGATCTTTAGCACTTCGTTTTCTATACCGACCTTTCTCAATGCAGTTAGGCCTCTTTCTGACAAAGCGAGATTTATAGATTTACCTGCAGTAATTATTTCTGATCTCAGATCATTTCTTCTTTCATAAACAGAGACTTTGTAACCTCTTCTTGATAGATATAATGAGCAGAGTGAGCCTGCTAGGCCTGCTCCAACTATAGTAACTTTATTTTTCAACTAGTAATTTATTTAAAATATTGTAAAAACTCCATACATCAAAGAAGCTATTATATAGAGGAACTGGTGCAATTCGAATGACATCTGGCTCTCTCCAATCAGCGACAACACCATAATCGGTAATTTTCTTAAAGAGATTTTTATCTGTCCTTAAAACTTTTATAGATATTTGGCAGCCTCTATCTATTGGTGTAATAATTTCTATTCTATTGGTTTCTAAACTTTTTAGTAAAAACACTAAATAATCTGTTAATTTTTTTGATTTTGAAACTAAATTATCAATCCCTACCTCATTGAAAATCTCCAATGAAGCTCTAATTGCCGCTAGTGACAAAATTGGAGGATTACTTAACTGCCAACCCTCAGCAGTATGTATAGGGGAAAAATTATCTGGCATCTTAAAACGAGTTTCTTTATCATGCCCCCACCAACCTGCAAACCTTGGCAAACTAGACTTGTGATGTTTTTCATGTATAAAAACTCCAGCAACAGAACCCGGCCCAGAATTAAGATATTTGTAAGTACACCAAACAGCAAAATCTACCTGCCATTTGTGAAGCTCAAGTTTTATATTTCCTGCTGCATGAGCTAAATCAAAACCGACTTTAATATTTTTTGCTTGAGCTTTTTTTGTGATTTTTTCAAAATCAAAAACCTGACCAGTATAATAATTTACGCCTCCAAGTATAATTAATGCAGTTTCATCCCCTGTTCTTTCTATTTCTGAAATAATATCCTCTGTTCTTAAAGCAGCTTCTTCTTTTCTAGGTTTTAATTTAATTAATGTCTGAGAAGGATCATGTCCATGAAATTTAATTTGCGATTCAATAGCATAGATATCTGAAGGAAAGGCATCAGCTTCTATCATTATCTTATTTCTTTTTTTATCCGGAGTATAGAATGAAACCATCATTAAGTGTAGGTTTACAGTTAACGTATTCATCGCTACAACTTCAGATAATTTTGCGCCTACAATTTTTGAAAATCCTTCAGATAAAAACTCATGATATGGCATCCATGGATTGCTAGCTTTAAAATGACCTTCTACACCAAAATTAGCCCAATCTTTTAATTCTTGATCTAAATAACTTGACGTTGTTTTAGGTTGCAAGCCTAAAGAGTTCCCACAAAAATAAATACACTGTTTTCCGTCTTTTTTCAAGGGAATATGAAAATAGTCTCTATACTTTCTTAATTTATCATTTGAGTCAAGAGAAATTGCAAACTCTCTATTTTTTTTGTAATTCATTTATTTTATATATAATAGGTCGACTAGGAGCTGCATCAGAAAAAAAAGGTGCAATTTGAAGATTCAATAAATAATTACCGTCTTCTATCTCGTTTGGCACATAGATCATTTCAGTAATTGTTTTTGATCTCGAGTTATCGTTAAGTGGTTTTGCATTAGTTTCCCAAAAAAGATTATGTGCTGATAATATACCGTCATCAAATAATCTATCAACAGAAGGAATATCTACCAATAAATGTTTAACTCCTATTCCAACAACATATTTCATTGCATCAATAGTGAAAAAAGCAGGAGGATTTTGCATATAATCAATTTGTTTTTTTTTAGGAGAATTTGGCAATGTTCTAATAATTAAAGCATCACAAAAACTTGTGTTAAAATTATTTAAACTGTATTGTAACTGCTTTTTTGTTATCAAAAGGTCTTGATCATTTAAAGAGGGTTTGTATTTCTCATCAGACTTTTCTGGTATAACTGTAATTAATGTTGATAGTATTATCTCTTCCTTCAAAGAATTTAATATCGAAATTCTATCATTTGTAATATGACCTATGCACTCTGTGTGAGTTCCGTTACAATGAGGAGTGATGGTATAAGTTTCGAAATTACATGACCCTCCCATTCTTGTGTCTCCAATAAACTGTCCATCTTTATAAGGCTTAGAAGTTGCATGTGGCACTTTATATGTATTTGGCTGTTTACCATTAAATAGTATTGGAATTGATAAATCGTTTCCTTTTGAGAAATCAATTTCGAATTTATGATTTTCTATTGAAATTTCAGCCTTCATCTTATTAACTTATATTATTATTTCCTAACCATGCTAAGACATTTTTATGCCAAATATCTTTCTCTTCTTGAGCAGTAATAATACCAATCTCTTTAGCATATTCCAAAACTCGACCAGGATATGATGATCCTACCCCTTCAATTTCTCCAAGAGGAAAAGGATCGTCTAAACCCATTATTATCTGTTTAACACCAACACGTTTTTTTAATAAATCTAAAGTAAATGAATCATGAACTAATGTATCGAAAAAAATATTTTTATGACCTAGAGTTTTTCTAGGGTCCTCAAATTTGTCAAAAATATCTGGTCTACCGTCAAATCCTTGAATTCTTCTCCCGTAGTTGGCTATTCCTAACATTGCTCCATGGGCAAAGCTAGTTCTTATTTTTGGATATTTATTTGGCAAATCTCTTAAGGTAAATAAATGTAACGTATCAGCACACTGAGCCATCATCCATACTAAATGAAACCTCCAGTATTGATCTTTTAATGCAATCATTTTATCTCCATCATAAGGATGTATTTGAAGAGCTAGAGAATACTTGTTTGCTAATTCAAAAATTGGATCAACTTCTTTATCTGCTACTGATAGCCACTGGCCTTGTTTATTTATAAAATGTGTAGGCAAACAAAGTATTTTTAATCCAAGTTCATTAACGCACCTTTCAATTTCTTTTAGAGCCTCATCTATAAATAAGGGCTGTACAACAAAACCACAAGAGAATTTCTTAGTGAATTCTTTTTGAATAGAAGCGTTAAAGTCATTTTGAAAATTTATTGCATCAATGCAATCTTGTTTGTCCCAGCCATTGCAGTATAGCTGAGATAAGCATAACATTACAGCGTGATCAATATTATGCTCTTCCATCCATTTAATCTTTTCCTTTACGAAAAAACCAGTCCCATTAATAGGTCTAGACCATTCTCCTTGCCTCATAAACTTCTTATCATTATCAATCCAAAAAAGTTTTTTTTCTTTCATAAAACTTGGAATCTGATGTGGTTCCGGTAGTATATGTCCATGGGCATTTATTCGCATAATCTAATTTATATTACAACAGTATACATAATTCTTAACTATACATATCTTTCATCAACTTCCATAACTTCTCCAGTTTTTGGACATGTTCTTAATTTTTCATCAGAATAAAATTTCTTAAACACAGGAAGAAAATCTTTTTCTATATTGGTTAAGTGAAAATATTCTTCATATAAAAGCTCATTAGCCGTGTCTGAAAACCACATTAAACCATCTTTATCGGTCTTAGTTCTTTTTCTTTCAATTACTAGTCCTATTGAACCTTTAGACCTGACCGGTGAATGCGGTATTCTTGGAGGCAAAAGAAACATCTCTCCCTGCTTAATTGGAACTTCAACTAACTTTCCATTTTGTTGTGTTTTTACAAGTATGTCTCCTTCAATTTGATAAAAAAGCTCTTCTGTTTCATTATAATGATAATCTTTTCTGGCATTTGGCCCTGCAACTATCATCACAATATAATCTTCTGACTCAACATACAAATTTTTATTTCCAACTGGAGGCTTTAGCAAGTGTCTGTTTTCATCTATCCATTTTTGGAGGTTAAACGGTTTTTTTATATCCATAACTTTAATTTTATATTGTTGCTATTATTTTTAATTCTATTGCTATTGGTGTAGGCAAGCTTTTAATCTCAATTGTTGTCCTGCATGGCTGATTATCTTTAAAATACTCGGCATATATTTTGTTGTAAATTTTAAAATCATCTTTCATGTTAGTTAAAAAAACCTGAACATCCACTATATTATCCCATGATGATCCTGAGTCTTCTAAAATATATTTTACATTGTTAAAAACAGAATGACATTGTGTCTCAATATCATATCGTTTGATTTTTCCACTTTCATCTAATGTAACTCCTGGTATCTCCTGTTCTCCTACTTTTCGTGGTCCAACTCCTGATAAAAAAAGTAAGTTTCCCACTTTCCTAGCATGAGGGTATAAACCTACCGCTCTAGGGGCTCTTTCTGAATTAAATTTTTCTCCATTCATTTTTCTAAATTTCTTTATACATATAATAATGAGGTCCTATTTCTTTAATATCAAATAAGTTTCCAATAATATTAAAGCCTAATGATTTGTAAAAATTTACAGCTACTAGACGAGCGTTACACCATAATAAATCGCATTTTTTTTGCTTAAGAATTTTAAATGATTTGTTCATTAATTCTGCGCCATAACCCTTTCTTCTAAAATTAGAATGCGTAGCCATTCCTCGCAATCTATAAGCGTTTTTAGAGTGTTTTTTATCGGTAAGTTCTGGATAAAATGTAGCACAAGTTATTACTTGATCATTAATTATACTTGCTAAATGAAATGTTTCGTGATCATTATCACGTATATATGATGTAGAAGAAAAGTCTTTTCCTTGTCTTAACTCTGCATGTCTTAAGTGCCTAATTTTTTCAGCATTTATATTAATTACTTCTACTTTCAAATCAAATTGCATATTTAAATTTTAACACATATATTTTTAGGTTCTGTAAAAAACTCCAGTGACTTAAAGCCTCCCTCTCTTCCGACACCAGATTGTTTCATGCCTCCAAAAGGAATTCTTAAATCTCTTAGTAGCCAAGTGTTTATCCAAACAACACCTGAATCAATTGCTGCCGCCACCCGGTGCCCTTTACTAATATTCTCAGTAAATATTGATGCTGAAAGACCATATTTTGTAGAGTTAGCCATTTCAATCACCTCTTCTTCTGTATCAAATGGAATTAGAGAAACAACAGGCCCAAAAATTTCTTCTTGATTAATGTCACAATTAAAAGAAAGACCTTCAATAATAGTAGGTTGAATGTAATATCCATCCTTTAACTCACCATCCAAAATCTCTCTTTCTCCACCTATTAAAATATCTCCGCCCAAAGATTTAGCTAATGCAATTTTATCAAGAATTTTATTCATGTGCTCTTCAGATACTACTGCGCCTAACTGTGATTTTGGATTTTTAGGATCGCCAACTTTTAATTTTTTTGTTTTTACAATTAAAGCTTCTTTAAATTTATCATAAATACCTTTTTGAACAAATACACGAGATCCGCATAAACAGATTTGACCTTGGTTTGTGAAAGCTGCGCGAGCAGCAACACTAACAGCCTTCTCAAAATCAGCATCATCAAAAATAATATTAGGATTTTTTCCACCCAATTCTAAAGAAAGTTTTTTAAACATTGGTGCTGTCACGCTTGCAATATGCTTGCCTGTTACAGTTCCTCCTGTAAATGAAACAATTGGAGTGTCTAGATGTGTTGTTAAAGGATCTCCAACCTTGGACCCTAATCCGTGTACAATATTTAAAACTCCTTTAGGAAGACCAGCTTCAATACAAATCTTACTAAATAAAAATGCTGTCATGGGTGTAACCTCAGAGGGTTTAGCCACTACTGTATTACCTGCCGCAAGTGCTGGAGCAACCTTCCATGTTAATAAATATAAAGGCAAATTCCAAGGAGAAATACATGCAGCAACGCCGATTGGCTGCCTTAACGTATAATTAATTGCCATTCCATCCATTTCATGCATCTTAGAGCTATTATGCAAAATTGCACCAGCAAAAAATCTGATATTTGCAGGAGCCCTTGGGATATCTACATTGGCAGCCAAAATTTCAGGCTTGCCATTATCTCTGCTTTCAGCTTTCACCAACTCATCAAAATGTTTTTCAATTGTATCAGCAAGCTTCATTAGTATGTCTGAGCGATCTTGTTTTGAAGTTGTGCTCCAACCTTTAAAAGCTTTTTTTGCTGCGGCAACAGCAATATCTACATCATCTTTATCTGAATCTGGAACTAAAGAATATACCTTGCCAGTAGATGGATTATAATTATCTAAATAGTTGCCAGATGTTGGCGCAACTAGCTCTCCGTCTATATAGTTTAATATTTTATCCATTATAAACTTTTTGTTCTGCCCCCATCTACAGGAACATTAATACCATTGATATATGATGCCGCAGGGGTGCACAAAAACGCTACCGCATTAGCTACCTCATTGGCTTCTCCAAATCGAGCTGCTGGAACCTGTGATTTCATTATAGCAGCTATTTCTTTTTCTGATTTTCCCTGAATTTCTGCTTTTTTAGCAATCAAAGATTTTAATCTATTTGTATTTGTAAATCCTGGCAATACGTTGTTAACTGTGATTCCATACGCCCCTAATTCAACAGATAATGTTTTAGCCCAATTTGCAACTGCCGCTCTTATGGTGTTAGACACCCCAAGCCCCGCAATTGGAGCTTTAACAGAAGTAGAAATAATGTTTACTATCCGGCCATACCCCTCTTTTTTCATGCCTTCAACTACTTTTTGGACTAATATCTGATTGTTTATTAAATGCATCCTAAACGCCTCTTCAAAAGAATTAGTATTAGCATCAGCTATTGGCCCTGCTGCTGGTCCGCCAGTATTATTTACTAAAATATGGTAACTGGATTTTAATAAATTTACCTCTTCTTTTAGTTTTTTAGAATCTCTAAAATCTATCGCTATAAAACTATGTGTTTGTCCCTTGCTAGTATCAAGATCATTTAGGACGTCTAAAAGTTTAGACTCATTTCTAGCAATTAGTGTAATATTAGCTCCCAAATTAGCAAGTTCTATAGCAGAAGCCTCTCCAATTCCTTGTGTGCTTCCACACACTATTGCATTTCTATTTTTTAATGATAATTCCATTCTATTTTTTTCATAATTTGTGTTATTTGTTATGTCTATATCCAAGCGTTTCTGCAATCTCTTTAGGAAGCTCAGGCAAGTATCTTCTAGAAATCATCAGGGTTGAAATATTTGCTAAATCTGTAAAAAGTTTATGTTGGTCTACCGTTTTTCTTAAGTAGCCTTGTCCAGAGCTTCCTCCTGTTCCAATTTTTTGTCCAAGCATCTTTTCAACCATTTGCATATGTCTAAATCTCCAACTAGCTATTTTATGATCAAGCTCAACTAAGCTTCTTAAGAATTTATACGGCAAATGTAAAATAGGCTGATCTCTATATAAATTAATTAAAAGTGCAGACATTGTTGCTTTATAAGAAAGATGCGTTTCTTCATCTTTAATAGCTTGATTGTGAACACTCTCATCTAGTACTCTTTTAAAATACTTACGGTTTTCATCAATCATTCTAATCCTCAGGATTTTGTCTTCATTGGTTAAATCTGCAGATTCTATAATAGCAACTTCTTCTTCTAACATATTATTAATAGCACCTTCATACTTTGAAATAAAATCAAATCCTTTCATGTTTAAAAAAGGAATTCTTTCTAGCCATTTCTCCACCAAAGAGAAAAATGAGTCGTTATTTTCAAGAGATAAAATTGCCTCCTTTTTTTCTCCTTGAAATTGCGCATGATAGGGACAGCTTCCAAACTGATGTCTTTTTTCTATTTTTAGTCCCAGCATCACTTCAATTTGTCGAAACTGATGAGATTGAAAACCGGAAGCAGGAGAAAGATGATTGCGAAACTCTAAGAAATCCAACGATGTCATAGTCTCTAAAATATCTATTTGCCCCACCAGTGTGGTCATAATTGTATTGACCCTATCCATTCTTCCAACAATAACCCCTAAATTATCTTCATCTATTTTTTCTTGCTTAAATAAATCCATGGTAGATTCGAGTTCATGTAGAATCTGTTTAAACCAAAGCTCATAAGTTTGATGTATTATAATAAACAACATTTCCTCATGTGCCGCCGCTTTTCCATTTCCACTTAATGGGTGTTGCGCCTCTAATATTTTGTCTAATGACAAGTAATTTATATAGTGCAATGAAGAAGAGTCTTGAGACATTTTTTCTTTTTTATAAAGCAGTAAAAGTAAGCAATATGATTAAAAAATCAAAAGCAAGATAACTAAAAACAAATATGAACAAATGCTTAACCCTTCTCCCCAAAAACTAAAATACATTTCACCCCTGTTTTCATTTGAATTCCAAACAAAAATCAACGAATTAAAACAAAGCAAAATGATTGCTAGTAAATGAGCAAGCATTAAGTTGCCTGTGTAATTTTGAATGCTTGAAATAAGCATGCAAATTCCCAGCGCTAAAAACGCTATTAACTTAGATTTACCGACTCCAAAAAAAAGGGGTAAAGTAACTACATTTTTATTGTCATAATGCAAATCCCTAATATCAAAGGGAATAGTAATTGCAAAAACAAATAAAAATCGTACAACTAAATGCAAAATTTCATTTATAGAAATTACAACATCATTTTCAACAACTAATAATAACATTGTACTAATAGACCAAGCAAAAGAAATAATAACGATTTTTAAAAATGGTATTTTACGCAATCCAAAAGGATATGAGACAGAAATCACTGCTAACAAAAAAATGACTGTCTGTGTAATTAAACGAAAATCAATAAATTTATATAAACTAACAGCCAATGAGCACAACATTAAAAAAAAAACTGACTTTTTATTTTTTTGTAGCCAAGCTTTTCTTACATGACAATGTCCTTTATAAACACGAACAAGTCTATGAAAATTATAAATAAAAAGAGTGGAGAAAAAAACAAATTGCAACAAATGAGTGTTTGATGTTTGTAATAAAATTTCTGAACTTAGAGCAAGTCCTAAAACACAAAAAGAAACCCAAATATTACTATAAACAAAAAATTGGGCTTTTGATTTCAATTTAATATTATTAAACAACAATATTTACAATTCTTTTCGGAACAACTATAATTTTCTTAGGGGATTTTTCACTTAGATATTGATTAGTTTTTTCGTAGTTCATTACTGCATTTTCAACTTGCTCTTTAGTCATGTCAGCAGGTAAAGAAATGGTAAAACGAGTTTTACCATTAAAAGAAATTGGATATTTTATTTTATCTTCTACTAAATAGCTGTCGTTATACTTTGGAAAGGAGGCTTTGGTGATTGAATCTTTGTTTCCCATTTTTTCCCATATTTCTTCTGCAATATGTGGCGCATAAGGAGAGAGCAGAATAGTGAAGTCTGAAATAATTTGTTGATTGTGACATTTTTGCTCTGTTAATTCATTTATACAAATCATCAATGTGCTAACAACTGTGTTGAAAGAATAGCGCTCTATATCTTCTTGGATCTTTTTAATTGTTTTGTGTAACGTTTTTAAGTTTTCAGAAGTTGGTTTTTGCTTAGAAACAGAAAAATTATTGTCTGAATCATGCGTTAGTCTCCAAAACTTTCTCAAAAAATTATGAACACCGTTGATTCCTTTGGTGTCCCAAGGTTTAAACTGTTCTAATGGACCCAAAAACATTTCATATAACCTAAGTGTGTCAGCGCCAAATTTTTCAACTAATTGGTCTGGTGTTTGAACATTATATTTTGATTTTGACATCTTTTCAACCTCACTACCGCACACATACTTACCTTGTTCATTCAAAATAAATTTTGCTGTTGCATATTCTTCTCTCCATTTCTTGAATGCCGTAATATCTAAAAATCCATTTTCTACAATATTTATGTCAACATGTAATTTTACGACTTGATACTGGCTCCTTTTCTCATAACTAACAAAAGTGTTTTCATCTTTTATTTTATAGACAAAAGAAGAGTTCCCTAGTATCATCCCTTGATTTATCATTTTCTTGAAAGGCTCATCAAAAGAAATATACCCCCTGTCATACAAAAACTTAGTCCAAAATCTAGAATATAATAAATGTCCTACTGCATGCTCTGCTCCTCCCACATATAAATCTACCTGGCCCCAATAATCAGACTTTTCTTTTGTGCAAAATTCTGTATCATTATTTGGATCCATATATCTTAAAAAATACCAAGAACTGCCAGCCCATCCCGGCATAACATTAAACTCCATTCTTTCTCCTTGAAACACATTCCAATCTTTCTTTTGCGCTCTAGCAAGTGGAGGCTCTCCACTTTTAGTAGGCAGATACTCATCAACGGCAGGAAGAATTACATGCTGGTCTCCTTCCAAAAGAAATGGGATGTTGTCTTTGTAATATATTGGAAACGGCTCCCCCCAATATCTTTGCCTACTAAAAACGGCATCTCTTATTCTGTAATTAATTTTTGAAAAACCAAAGCCTCCCTCTGTAATTTTTTTCATTGCTAATTTTATAGCTTCATCATAACTAAGTCCATTTAAAAAACTCGAATCTTCTAACAGATAATCCTTTTCTTCATATGCCTTTTCATTAATCTCTTTGTTTTTAAAAATATTTTTAATTTCTATTCCGAAATGCTTGGCAAAACGCCAATCTCTTTGGTCACCACAGGGCACAGCCATAACTGCTCCAGTCCCGTATGAAGCAAGTACGTATTCGCTAATCCATATAGCAATTTTTTGTTTTGTAAATGGGTGTATAGCGTAGCGGCCTGTAAAAACTCCACTTATTTTTTTTTCTGCCTGACGCTCTATTTCTGATTTTGATTTTAATTTTTCAATATAATTTTTTACTAATACACTCTGTTCAGACGTTGTTATTTTTTCTATTAATTCGTGCTCTGGAGCTAAAACCAAAAAATTAACTGCAAAAATTGTATCTGGCCTTGTAGTAAATGTTTCTATTTTTTCTTTAGAATTTTCAACTAAAAAATTGACTGAAGCCCCCATGGATTTGCCTATCCAATTCTTTTGCATTTCCTTAATGGCGTCAGACCAATCAATTTTATTTAAACCTTTAAGCAGCCTATCTGCATATGCAGTAATTCTAAGTGACCACTGTTTCATAAGTTTTTGAGCAACGGGAAACCCTCCTCTTTCTGAAAGGCCGTCTTTCACTTCGTCATTTGCAAGAACAGTTCCTAGCTCTTCACACCAGTTAACGTAAGATTCTGACAAAAAAGCTAACCTATATTTTTGTAAAACATCTTCCTTCTCTTTTGCGCTGAAATCGATCCATTCAATAGCACTAAATAATGGCGTGTCTTCACTACATGCAGATTTAACATCCAAATTTCCATTTCTTTCAAACTCTGCAATTAATTCTTTTATAGGTCGGGCTTTATCATCTATATTACAATAATATGAATTAAACAGTTGCTTGAAAATCCACTGTGTCCACTTATAATATTTAGGATCAGAGGTTTGTATCTCTCTTTCCCAATCATATGAAAAGCCTATTTTGTTTAACTGCTTTCTATACCTATCTGTATTTTTTTTTGTTGCAATCTCAGGGTGTATACCTGTTTGAATAGCGTATTGTTCTGTAGGTAAACCAAAAGAATCAAAACCCATTGGATGTAAAACATTAAAACCCTGTAATTTTTTATAGCGAGCAAATATATCTGATGCTATATACCCTAGAGGGTGCCCAACATGCAGTCCTGCACCAGATGGGTAGGGAAACATATCTAATACATAGAACTTTTTTTTAGACTCCTCTTCATTAACTCTGTAAGTATTATTGTCTTTCCATGACTTTTGCCATTTTTTTTCTATTTTTTGAAAATCATACATCATATTCTTAGATTGTAGTTGGTGCAAAGTTAAGTAATAACATTAATTTAGTTAATAGTATTTTATATTTTAGCAATTACTTTATGAAAAAGAAAACTTCCTTAAGCAGTATTTTAACTTCGTCGACAGCCTCTGTTGTGATTAGCTTATCATTAGTTTTATTTGTAATTGGCTTGCTAGCTCTGTTTATAATAAATTCAAAGCAGATAATTAATGAATATAAAGAGGATTTTGTTTTCACTATTATGCTTGCTGATGACATACCAGAAATTGAATCAAGTAAGATTAGAAAAGAATTAAAAAATGCTAAATATACAAAAGAGGTAATATATGTTTCTCAAAAAGATGCTGCTAAGAAACTTTCAAAAGATCTTGGGGAAGATTTTGAAGAGTTTTTGGGATATATTCCCCTTCCCTCGTCTATTGATCTTAAAATTAAAGCTGAGTTTGCAAACAAAAAAAGTTTAGAAAAAATCAATAAACAAATTCTTGCAAACAACTATGTTTTCGAGACATTTTACCAAAAAGACAAGGTTGATAAAATGAATAAATTTACATCAGATTTTTCTTTAATCTTTTTAGCCTTGAGTGGCGTACTATTTTTTATAGCATTTGCCTTAATAAACAATACTATTCGTCTATCAGTTTATTCAAAACGATTTTTAATACGGACCATGCGCTTAGTTGGAGCAACTAACAAATTTATTCAAACACCATTTTTAAAAAAAGGAATCTATTACGGAATGCTAGCTGCACTGTTTTCCATTTTTCTTTTAACTATTACTATAAAAATTGCCTTTGATAGCTTTGGCATTGATTACAACATAAATGATTTAAAAATAATTGGCTTTGTATACCTGTTTGTTTTTATATCCGGCATACTACTTAGTCTTTTTTCAACCTTTTTTGCAGTAAAAAAGTATATTAATATTAAAGAAAATAGAATTTATAATTAAATATAATAATATGGATTACACATTTAAAAAACGAAATTATGTGCTCATGCTAATTGGTTTAGGTCTAATTGTACTTGGCTTTTTATTAATGAGTGGAGGTGCTTCAGAAGACCCTACAAAATTTTCACAAGATATATTTTCATTTCGAAGAATAACTTTAGCTACAATAATAGTAATGCTAGGATTTATTGTAGAAGTCTTTGCAATAATGTCTATAGATAAAAAAGATAAAAAAAAGTAAGCGGTGGAAGAAATTATTCGTGCTATAATACTAGGAATAGTACAAGGTATAACAGAATTTTTACCTATAAGTAGTAGTGGGCACCTAGAAATATTTAATAAAATCTTATCCGAAAAACATCAAGAAAATATGACAATGACCGTTGTTCTTCATTTTGCTACAGCTTTATCAACTCTTGTAGTTTTTAAAACTGATGTGTTTTCAATATTTAATGGACTAATTAAAAAAAAAGATCAAGCCTCAATTTCTTTTTCAGCAAAAATCCTTCTCTCCATGATTCCTGCGGCTATTATTGGGCTAATATTTAAAGACGATATTGAAAAATTATTTCAAGGGAATTTATTATTAGTTGGAGGAATGCTTTTATTTACTGGCTTATTGCTTTTATTAGCTGATAAATCAAAAACAAGCACAAAAAATATTAGCTATAAAAGTGCATTTATGATAGGGGTTTCTCAAGCAATTGCTTTATTGCCAGGTGTTTCTAGAGCTGGCTCAACTATTGCAACATCTGTTATTTTGGGAATTGATAAAGAAAAATCTGCTAAGTTTTCATTTTTAATGGTAATCCCTCTCATTTTTGGCATGATGATAAAATCTATTTATGACGGAGATGTAGACTTTAATAGCTCTGATTTTGTTCCAATTTTAATTGGCTTTCTTTTTGCCTTTTTAACTGGTTTATTCGCATGTAAGCTTATGATTAAACTGGTTAAAAATAGTAAGCTAATTTATTTTTCATTTTATTGTTTTATTGTTGGAGGAGTATTATTAATAACAGAATTACTGTAATGATTATACAGTCTGCTGAAGCTTATTTAAATGGGCAAGTTTTAGTGATAGACAAGCCAAAAGGATGGACCTCATTTCAAGTTGTTAAAAAAATCAGATTTTTAATAAAAAAAAAATACAACTTAAAAAAAATAAAAGTTGGACATGCTGGCACTTTAGATCCTTTAGCAACGGGGGTTTTAATATTATGTACGGGAAAACTAACCAAAAAAATAAATCTTATTCAAAATCAAAATAAAATTTATGTTGGAACTATTACTCTTGGAGGAACAACACCATCATATGATTTAGAAACTCCGATAAACAATAATTTTAAAACAGAGCACCTTAACAAAGATTTAATTATAGCCAAGTCAAAAAAATTTATAGGAGCAGTAGAACAAAAACCCCCTATCTTTTCTGCACTTAAAAAAGATGGAGAGCGGCTTTATGTTAAAGCAAGAAAGGGAGAAAAAGTAAATATTCAAAAAAGAAAAGTATTCATCAAGAGTTTTAAAATAACTGAGGTTGATGGAGTAAATGTTCATTTTAAAATTGAATGTGGCAAAGGAACATACATACGCTCAATAGCTCATGATTTAGGAGCCGATCTTAGTTGTGGGGGATACCTTTCAAAGTTAAAACGTATTGCCGTTGGAGAGTATAATTTAACAAAAAGTTTGTCGCTTGAAAATGAAACAAGTTTGTTAAAATTATAAATTTACTTGACTTCTGCTTTTTAAGAAGTTATCTTTGTGGAAAAAAAATATGAAACACAAACTGTCAATGTTTAACTTTGATCTTCCAGAAGCAAGAATTGCAAAAAAACCGGCTGCTGAAAGAGAAGACGCCAAACTTTTAGTTCTAGATAGAAAAACAGGAGATTTTGAGCATAAACATGTATCTGATTTAAAAGATTATTTTACAGAAGGGGATGCCGTTGTTCTTAATAACACGAAAGTTTTTCCAGCAAGACTAAGTGCAAATAAAGAAAAAACTGGAGCCATGATCGAAGTTTTTTTATTAAGAGAATTAAATAAAAAAAATAGATTGTGGGATGTTCTTGTTGATCCTGCTAGAAAAATTAGAATTGGTAATAAACTTTTCTTTGGAGAGAATGATGAACTTATTGCCGAAGTAATTGATAATACAACTTCAAGAGGAAGAACGTTAAGGTTTCTGTTTGATGGAACTCATGATGAGTTTAAAGAAACCATTACAAAACTAGGACAAACACCGATCCCAAAGCATTTGAATCGAGAAGCAACTTCGCTAGACAAAGAAAGATATCAAACAATTTATGCTAAAAATGAGGGAGCTGTGGCGGCGCCAACAGCGGGGCTTCACTTTAGCAAACTTTTGATGAAACAAATGGAATTAGTTGGTGTTGAATTTATTGAAACAACTCTTCATGTTGGGCTTGGTACATTCCATCCCATTTTAGTTGAAGATCTATCTAAGCATAAAATGGAGTCTGAAGAAATAACTATAAATCAGTTAGCTGCCAATCAAATTAATATCGCAAAAGCAAATAACAAGAAAATATGTGCTGTTGGAACAACAGTAATGCGAACTTTAGAGTCATCCGTATCTACAAAAAATGAAGTCCTTCCTTTTAAAGGATGGACTAATATTTTTTTATTTCCTCCTTATAATTTTAGAGTAGCTAACTGTATGCTGACAAATTTTCACCTTCCACAATCTGCTCTTATGATGCAAGTAGCAGCATTTACAGGTGTTGAAATTTTAAAAAAAGCTTACAAAGAAGCTATAAAAAAGAAATATAATTTTCATACATACGGAGATGCTATGTTAATTTTATAAGATGAGAAAAATTGCTTTAATAGTTGCTGGCGGAAAGGGAGTAAGAATGGGTTTAGGCTTTCCTAAACAATTTCTAAAGCTAAACAACCTGCCAGTTCTAATGCATACTATAAATCTATTTTTACATTTTGATAAAATTTATGTGGTAATTTCAAAAGAAGAATCTGAAAATTGGAAAAAATTATGTAAAAAATATAAGTTTACGGTTCCCCATACTATTTGTTCAGGAGGAGAAAGTAGATTCGAATCAGTTAAAAATGGTCTAAAAAAAATGTCAGAAAAAAACTCTGTTGTAGCAATTCATGATGGCGCACGACCATTTGCTTCTAAATATATGATAGATAAGTTAATGAGTGTTGCAAGTGATGGTGTTGGAGCTATTCCTATATTAAAAATAACTGATTCTATCAGAAAAAAAAATAAGTTTGCAACTGTAAGTGTTGATAGAAAAAAATATTTTGCTGTACAAACACCTCAATGTTTCATTTTAAAAAATATTCAAGATG
>MDTE01125074.1_pt1 | contig 18002 bp, 15 predicted proteins | sample 811231 | NCBI WGS metagenome assembly MDTE01 (sample SAMN05326651, study PRJNA326480) | marine metagenome | isolation source: seawater | place: Indian Ocean: Red Sea | collected 2010 | reverse complement strand
TATTCATATAGGATCAAGTGATGAATACGGAAAAAATATTTCACCTCTTGATGAAAAGATAAGAGAATCTCCACAATCCCCGTATGCATTAAGTAAGTTGTCTTCGACTCATTATTTACAACAATGTTATGAGAAAGGAATCTTAAACACAGTAATAATAAGGCCATTTTTAGTATATGGAGAAAGACAAGGCAAAGAACGTTTTCTACCTTATTTAATTGATAATTGCTTGCAAAACAAGGAGTTTAAGGTCACTTGGGGTGAACAGATAAGAGATTATTTGTATATTAAAGATTTTAACAATGCTTTAATAAAGGCTTTAAATAATAAAGACGCTTATGGAGAAATCATAAATGTAGCATCAGGTATTCCAAGATCAATAAGAGAAGTTATTGAAACGGTTAAAGAGATTACTGGCAAGGGGAAACCAATTTTTGGTGGAATAGATTACCGAAATGGTGAAAGTATGAAACTTTATGCAAATATTGAAAAAGCTAAGAAAATTTTAAACTGGGAACCTAAGTATGAATTCAAAAGTTCTTTAAAAAAAGTTATTAATTGGTACTCAAAAAAAAATTAAAAATCATCAACAAATAAATTATCGGAATTTCCAATTTATAATAGAATTATATAAAGGGTAAGAGATGTAGCTTAAAATTTAATATTATGGTCCAAAGTTTATTATTTTTTGAAAATGTTTTAAAACTGTTTATTATTTTCCTGAATGTATAAATCAATAGTCTTTTCTAGGCCTTTTTCTAGAGAAATTTGAGAACTCCATCCTAAAGATTTAAGTCTACTAACATCCAATTGTTTCTTTGGGGTTCCATCTGGCTTAGTAGAATCCCAATATATTTCTCCTTCATATCCTACTAACTTCGCCACCAAATTTGCTAGTTCTTTAATTGTAATATCTATTCCAGTTCCAACATTTAGAAAAGGAAGAGGAGTTCCATCTAAATATTTTGGGGAATTATTTTTATCTAAATCCCAATTCTCAAGAACAAAAAGACATGCACTAGCTAAATCGTCTACATGCAAAAATTCTCTTAATGGAGAGCCTGTACCCCAACAAATTACTTTTTTTTGTCTTGTAATTTTTGCTTCAATAAAACGTCTTATAAAACTTGGCAATACATGACTATTATTTGGATGATAATTATCGCCTGGGCCGTATAAATTTGTTGGCATTAAACTTATTGCATTAAAGTTATATTGTTTTTTTAAAGATTCACAAAGTTTAATTCCAGAAATTTTCGCTATTGCGTACCATTGATTAGTAGGTTCTAAGTAACCTTTAAGTAATTCCTCCTCAGTTATAGGTTGTTTAGAAAATTTAGGATAAATACAGCTACTCCCTAAAAAGAGCAGCTTTTTAATATTATTTCTCCATGAGATCTCAATTACGTTAGTTTGAATTTTAAGATTTTCTAAAATAAAATCAGCTGGATAAATATTATTTGAGTATATACCTCCTACCTTTGCAGCCGCTAAAATAACTACATCAGGTTTGTATTTCTTGAACCATATCTCTACATCAATAAAGTTTAATAGATTTAAATCTTTTCTTTTTGGAATTAGGAGATTACTATAACCTGATTTCTTTAATAAACGAACTATTGCACTTCCTACCATTCCTGAAGATCCAAAAACAGCAATCTTTGAATTAGATGAGATTAAATTCATAGATTTTTTTTTGGATATTTTTTATTAAAGCTTTTAAATACTATAATTACAATTAAAAATTAAGTTTAATATAAATACTTGATAATTATATAGTCTTCAGATATTTAATTTGAAATAAAAAAATTGATTTATTTATCAGTTATTTTTCTTTTGAAGAATCAACTAATTTAATGATAACTTGTATATATTAAAAATTTTTATTAGAGTTTTTTAAATCAAATGAAAGGCAAATTTTAAAATATGCAAAATAAAAAAAGGAATATCAGTATCATTACTGGTTCAAGAGCAGAATTTGGTTTACTTAAAAATCTAATTAACAAACTTACTAAAGATGAATATATAAATTTATCATTACTTGTTACAGGTTCACACTTATCGCCTAATTTTGGAGAAACCATAAAAGAAATAATTGATAATGGATTAAAAATAAGTTCCAAAATAGATCTAAATTTAAAATCTGACACCCCAAAAGATATATCTGAGGCCACAGCAAATGGAATCAAAGGTTTTTCAGAAATATTTTTAAAATCAAGACCAGATTTGTTAATAGTTTTAGGAGATAGATATGAAATATTTTCTGCTATCTTGCCAGCCTGTTATGCTAATATCCCAATAGCTCATATACACGGTGGGGAAAGGACTGAAGGCGCTATTGACGAATCAATAAGACATGCAATAACAAAATTTTCACAACTTCATTTTGTAGCTTCAGAAGAATATAGAAATAGAGTTATTCAATTAGGAGAGCATCCAAAAAGAGTTTTTAATGTTGGCGGCTTAGGAATTGATGCTATAGGTAGTATAAATTTATTAAGCAGATCTGAAATTATAAAAAATTTAAAAATCAAAATTAGAAAAAAAAATTTAATAGTTACTTATCATCCAGAAACCTTGGATAAAGAATTATCTGATATGGGAATAGTGGAACTTTTAAATAGTTTAAGTAAAATTAAAGATACTACATTAATTTTTACTTTACCCAATGCTGATACAAATAATAAATTCATAATTCAAAAGATTAAAAATTATGTAAAGAATAAGGAAAATGCATATTTGTTTGATTCATTAGGTCAGCTTAATTACTTTAGCCTTCTCAAAATATGTGATGGAGTTATTGGGAATTCCTCAAGTGGACTATTAGAAGTTCCTTATTTTAAAAAAGCCACAATAAATATTGGTCTAAGACAAAAAGGACGCTTAAAAGCAAAAAGTGTTGTTGATTGTGATCCTGAAGAAGATCAAATAACTAAAGCAATTGAAAAAATATATACAAATCACTTCCAAAAAAATCTTATTAATGTTGAGTGTCCCTACGGCAAAGCTGGGGCAACTGACAAAATTATAAATATCTTAAAAAAAACGAATTTTGAGAACCTAATAAAAAAATCTTTTTATGATTTGAAAAAAATATAAAAAGTTTTTATAAGTATTAATTTGAATATCTAAATCATAAAAACGATTTTATACATTCATCTTTTTCATATTCCTTATCTGATTTCTTACCAATTAGTTCGTCCCAATACATTGGGGAAATTCCATTAAATGGTCTTTTACAAGTCAAATTATCTGAGCTAAAAATCTCACCTAATTTAATTTTTCTTGATGCTACAATCGATTTTCGAACTAATAGACTATTTGCTAATTCGTTTCTTGAAGGTTTTTTTATATCACTACCCAATGACTCTTCGATAATTCTTATTCCTCTTACCATTTTCTTGAACTCTGACGGTTCTAAGCTTGATTTGTGGTCTGGACCAGGCTGATTTTTATCAAGAGTAATATGCTTTTCAATTATAATTGCTCCCATCGATACTGCTGCAATTGCAACCTCTGTCCCAAGAGTATGGTCAGAGTACCCTACTTCTACTTTTAAAGAATTCTTCAAATTATTCATAGCTCTAAGATTTACATTTTTAAAGGGTGCTGGGTATTCAGAAGTACAATGCAAAACGGTAATAGAATTTCTTTCTCTTCTATTTTTGGAAAGAATTTTTAAAGCTTGATTTGTTTCATTCAAGTCAGCCATTCCAGTAGACAAAATGATGGGCAGATTAAATTTACTTATTTCTCTAAGATAAGGTAAGTTTGTAATTTCTCCCGAAGGTATTTTTACTCTTTTAATTCCAAGATTTATGAGCATTCTTAAGGATTCAATATCAAATGCCGTAGAGAGAAACTCAATATTATTTTTCTTACATTCTTCAAGTAAAATTATATGATCTTCATATTTAAGTTCCAATGCTAGTAACATTTCTTTCTGAAAATTTGATTCATTAATTGAATTTTGAATTTGATAGTCTGCCCTTTTTGCCAAGGATGTAGCTAATTCTTCAGTTTTAAATGTTTGAAATTTAACTATATCTGCTCCGCACTTTGCAGCCTCATAGATAAGTCTCTTTGCATTATCCAAGTTCCCATTATGGTTAACACCTACCTCCGCAATTATCAAAGTCTTTTTCATTTCAAGTTTTCTTTAGGTGGAAAATGAAGGATTGTTTTACCTGCTGCCAGTATAGTTTTGGGGGGTATTTTAATACCTTCTCTAATAATAGTTCCGCTACCTATAAAAGAATGGTTTCCTATTTTAACTCCTCCATTTATTAACGTTCCGGTACTGATATGGCAGAAATCGCCAATTTCTGTGTCATGTTCTAATAATGTTTTTGAGTTTATAATACAATTTTTTCCGATTATCACATTTGCATTGATAATCGCTCCGTGACCTATAAATGTTCCATATTGAATTTTCGCATGTTTACTTATTATTGCGCTTGAAGAAATAATCTTAGGCAATTGAAAATCCAGTTTACTTAATTTCTCAGCAATATTAAATCTTTTGTCTGAACTTTTAATTTGTCCAATCGCAATAAAACAATTTTTGCAAATTTTTCTAAAACTTTTTAATTCATCATCAGTTCCTACAACTTCATAACCTAAAACTTTTTTATTTAAATCACTTTGTAAGCCAATTAAACCTACTATTTCCCAGCTATTTGTACTTTCAATTACATCTATTACCGACTTGGCATGACCGCCAGAACCAATAATAATAATTTTTTCTTTCATTTTATCAATTGGGGACTGCTTGGAAGGCAGATGATTTTATATTCAAGTTCATCAGCTACTTTGAGGATACTTCTTGGAGATTTACTATATATCTTTAATTTATGGAGAGGCTTCCATAGTGGTCTTAGCATTATTTTTCTTTTATGAGAACTCTCTAAAAGGGCATCTCTTTCATTCTTTGCAATTATTTTATCTTTGATATCAAGTAAAATAGTAACTAGCCAATTATTGGAAACTGATTTGTGTTTGTTTGAGAAAACTGTAACTTCTTTAATATTCTGAAAAGCATTTTTATATTTATTTATTAATTCAATCTTCATTAATAAACGTTTTTCTAAAACCTCAAGTTGAGATAAACCTAAGGCCGCATTTAAATTTGGAAGCCTATCGTTCCAGCCTATTTCGTTATGATCAAATTCCCATGGATGATCAATTTTTGCTGTTGTAGATAAATGCTTTGCTTTTTCTGCGAGTTCTTTATTTTTTGTAAGAACTACACCCCCACCTCCAGTGGTAATTAATTTATTACCATTAAAACTTATGACACCAATCTCACCAACTAGTCCACAGTGTGTTCTCTTATTGTTTTGTTCAATCCAACTACCTAATGCTTCTGCTGCATCTTCAACTATGGGAATCCCCCAATTTTTTGAAATCTTAGCCAGCGATATTAAATCTGCAGGAACTCCAAAAACATGAACTGGTAATAAAGCAGATATTCTTCTCCCTGTTTCTTTGTTGTAAACCTTACCTTCCTTCTTATACGCAATCTTTTCAAGTCTTCTCTCCAAAGATTTTGGAGACATAGAAAGCGAATTTTTATCAATATCTATAAAGTGAGGAATAGCTCCTAAATGAGAAATAGAATTAGCAGTAGCTACAAAACTATAAGGGGGCAATAAGACTTCATCTCCGTATCTGACCCCTAATAAATGCAATGCCAATCTCAACCCGACAGTTCCGTTATTTACAGCAACAGCATAAGGAGAACCTGTGTAAGAACATATCTCTTTCTCAAATTTATTTACCCAATCTCCTGCGCTACTAACCCATCCAGTGTCAATACAATTTTTAACATACTTCCAAGCATTGGTATCATCAAAAAAAGGCTCATGAAGAGGAACAATCTTCGAATTTTCTTTAAATCTAATAACACTTTCTATAGAATTTAAGATTTTTGAACTTAATTCAGTCACAATTAAATGGCATATGAATTTGCTTTATAAATATTTAAATTTTCTTTTTTTGAGAACCATTCAACTGTTATTTGTAAGCCATCTTTAAATCCATTAATCCCAGAAAATTTTGGTTCCCAATCGGTTAATTTCTTCAATAAATTATTATCCCCGAATAATCTATTAACTTCCGAATCTTTAGGTCTTATTCTTTCATTTTCAGAAATAATTTCAATTTCAACATTCATTATTTCTGAAATTAGTTTTGCGGTTTCCATTATTGATACCTCAAAATTACTCGCTACGTTAACTACTTTACCAATTGTTTCTTTACTCTTTGCAATTGATTTAAAAGCATTACATGTATCTTCAACAAAATTAAAATCTCTTGTAGGGCTGAGATCACCTAATTTAATGATTTTCATATCAGAAACTATTTGAGTTATTATTGTTGGTATTACTGCACGTGAACTTTGTCTAGGCCCATAAGTATTAAAAGGTCTAAGTATTGTTATTGGGGTACCAAAACTTTTATAGTAACTTAAAGCTATGTGATCAGCTCCTATTTTTGAGGCTGCATATGGAGACTGTCCAACTAAAGGGTGATTCTCGTTTATAGGTACAAATTGCGCTGTGCCGTAGGTTTCTGAAGTGGAAGTATGAATTACTTTTTCAATTTCAAGATCTCTAGCTGCTTGAACTATATTTAAAGTACCTTTAATATTTGTATCAACATAACTTGCAGGGGCAATATAGCTATATGGTATTCCTATCAAAGCGGCAAGATGATATACGAAATCACATCCTTTCATAGCTTCTTTAACACAATAAGGGTCCCTAATATCACCAAGAAAAACTTCAATATTATTTTTTATCTCTTCAGGGACTGTATCAAGCCAACCCCAACTATTATTTGAATTATAAAAGCAAAAAGCTTTTACTTTTATACCATCTCTTACAAGTGACTCTACTAAATGAGAACCAATAAATCCGTCTGACCCAGTAACTAGAGCTTTATACATTTAATTTAAAGGTATTTCTTTGCCAGCTTTTTCTAGTGTTTCTGGTCGGCCTACATCTAGCCAATATTCATGTATGGGGAATGTAATAACCTTAAATCCCTTTTGCTTAATTATAGATATCAAGTCTGGCATATCACAAAAGTTACTTTCTCTAATATATTTCAATATAAAAGGTTTAATGATGTAAATTCCAGCTGATACTAAAAAGTTGTAGGTTGGTTTTTCTATGATTCTGTCTAATTCCAAACCATTAGTATTAATTACTCCATAGGGAATTGTGTAAGAATCATGTTTAGCAGCAATTGTCATGTCAGCACAATGCTTTTCATGGAATGTTGATAGTAAGCTTAAATCCAAATTAGTAATGATATCTCCGTTTAAAATTAGAATGGATTTTTTTAAGTTTTCATATTTAGGTATAAGTTGAAGTGATCCAGCTGTTCCAAGAGGTTTCTCCTCGTATAAATATTCAATTTGAACTCCCCACTTATTTCCATCTCCAAAGTAATTTATAATTTGGTCTTTCAAATAGTTTACGGATATATAAAATCTATTAAAACCATAATTAATACATTTCTCCAGAATTATTTCAAGCATAGGTTTACCGTTTATAGAAAGCATTGGTTTTGGACAGTCTGAGGTATAGGGCATTAATCTTTTACCCTTTCCGCCTGCCATTATCACAACAGCGCTAATTGAATTCTCATACCTTTTTATAAAATTTTCCTTTTGTAAGAGTTCTTTAACCCTGCCTTCTAAGTCTAAGATAGGAATTTGTATGATTCCTCTTTTAAAAATTTCTTCGATATTCGTTCTCGATAAATCACCTTCTCTAATACTAAAGAAATTTTGTTTCATGAATTTTGACACATTAGAGTTCAAGGTTTCACCATTAAGTAAACCTCTTCGGATATCTCCATCTGTTATTGTTCCAATAAGTCTCTTTTCTTTATCAACGACAAGTGCTATGTAGGCCCTGGTTTTATTAATAGCTTTTATTGCTTCTATAACCTTAGAATTATCACTTACATATAAATCCGATAAGTTATACATTGCTATTAAATTGATTAATGTATATCCCTTTATTAATAAATAATCCTATCACAAACAATACTATCTATTTTAGATTCTAATAATATGGCATAAAAGTTATTCAGCCATTAATTTTATTAGATTGAGAAGGTAAATATAATTCAAAAATATTTTTTTAATTCAATAATTAAAACATAAGATCCAACTTATTTCTAAAGTTAATATTTTTTATGATTCTTCAATTAGAATTTTCCCTTTTTCAACTTTAATAATCTTATTACAATTTTTTACTGTAGTCAGTCGATGGGCAATGATAATAAGTGTTAGATTTGCTTTCATATTTTTTAACTCTTTTAATAGAAGTTTTTCTGTAACAACGTCTAAAGCACTTGTTGCTTCGTCTAGAAGCAAAATTTTAGATTTTTTATATAGAGCTCTCGCAATTCCAATCCTTTGACGTTGACCACCACTTAATTTAATTCCTCTTTCTCCAACAAATGTCTCATAACCATCTTTGCAGCTTTCAATAAATTCGGATAGTTGTGCTTTCTCAGCAGATAATTTAACTCTATCTATATCTATTTTTTCAATAGGAATTCCAAACGCAATATTCTCAAGAATAGAACTATCTGATAAGTAAATATTTTGAGGCACATGGGATATAGATTCTCTCCATTCATTAAGAAAACTTTTATTATCTTTGTCATATAAGTTCTTGCCATTTATTAATATTTGACCTTTTGTTGGTTTTAATAATCCCATTAAAATATCCATCAAAGTACTTTTGCCACTTCCTGTTTTGCCAATTATTCCAATTGATTCTCCATTATTTATTTCTAAAGTGATGTCAGAGAGAATATTCCTAGAATTATTTTCATATGAATATGTAACCGATTTGAGTAAAAGATTATTAAATTGAGGCAAATTTTTAAAACGATTTATTTCAAATTTTTCATAGACAGGTTGATTAATTATTTCAATAACTTGCAAAATTGAATTACTAAAACCTTTGAGTCCAGCCCAACTCGAATAAACTGACTGTAATGAAGGCAGTAGTCTTTGTGCGCAAAGAAGTATAGAACCCAAAAGAGGTATAAGGGCTTCATTATCATAACTTTTTCTATTAAAGAAAAAAGCAAAAAAAGATAAAAGTATTAACGCAACAGCTTCTAGTGCATATCTAGGGAACACAGAAATAAATCTATTTTGAGCAATGGCTTTTCTATTGGGTATATCTGAAGCAAGATATTTATTTAGATAAATAGATTGCGTACGTCCCATAATTACCTCTCTTATCCCTCCGAGGCCTTCTTGCAATGCTTTAACTCTGCGACTATCAGTAATAGTGATTTCTTTACTGTTCTGATAAAGTTTTCTTTTTAAAAAGAAAGCTATTAAATAGTAAATGCCTCCTAAAAAAACTACTGAAAATAAAGCAATTTCCCAATTTAATATCGATAAAGTAATAAATAAAAATAGAGATATTATTGAACCAGTAGCCAATAATAGAGCATTATTTATTGCTTTAACAGTTCTATCAAGTTGATTTATTAAAGAAGAGACTACTGAACTAGTGTTTTGTCCAATATGGACTTCGTAAGATTGAAGAAGAGTATTTCTATAACATATGTAACTTAAATCACTTCCTATTAGTGCAGCTGTTCTTCCGTAAAGCCAAACATTAATAGCTTTAATAGCGGCAGAAATCAGGCACGTAAATGCAAACAATATCGTTACTGGTAATAAGAGATCAGAAGGTTTATTAAAACCCAAAAATTTGTAAGTAGTCTGCAAAAATCCTATATCCCACAACTTTTCTGGGTTTGTAATTACCGATAGTAAAGGAATAATAGAACCTACCGAAGATAATTCAGCTATAGCGCTTACAACCATGCAGATAAGTAATATTTTTAATTGAGTTTTTCTCCTATTTGATAAATATGACCATAAAATTCCTAGTGATTTAATAGCAGTGTAAGAAGATTTATCCATAACATCATTTAAATTGAGTTTAGGCTAACACCATAATTAAAATAGTTTAGGATCTAAATAGTTGAAATATATCTAATTTCTTAATTTTCAAGTTAATGAAAATTTAGATGTAATAAATTTCTTAGTCTATTATTTATAATATATTAATAGAAAATACATCTTCATTTTTCTTCTCAAACTTATACTTATTAGTCAAAAAATAATTGCATTTGTTCTAATTTAAAAATTCTTGAAATGATAAACCTTGAAAAAAGCAAAAAGATATTTATAGACTTTGATGGTGTAATTGTGGACTCAAATAAATTTAAAGAACATGCCATTGAAGAATCAATTTATAAACTCTTTAAAAAAAATGAAAAAATTTTAAAAGCGATTAATTACTTCAACAGTAATGCAGGAATATCAAGAAAAAAGAAACTTTTATTGTTTTTTAGTGAAGAAGAAGTTTCTCTAATAATGAAAATATATGCAAGCAAATGCGAAAAGTTTTTTGATAATGCTATACCAACAAAAGGTTTTAAAACATTTCTAAACCACATAAAAGAGAACTACAAAAACATAAAATTTTATATATTGAGCGGCGGGGAAAGAAAAGAAGTAAAAATGTTTCTAAATAAAAATGATCTTTTAAGTTTTTTTGAAGATATTTTTTGTTCAGATAAAACTAAAGAAGAACATTTAAAAGATATAAAGATTGCGAGAAATGATATATTTATAGGAGATAGTAAACATGATTTAAGAACTTCTTTAAATCTTGGTATAAAATTTATTCTTTTTGAAGAATATAAATCTAAAAAGTCATTTCCTAAAGAAGAATTAATAAAAAAAAATGTGCTTTTAAGAACCAAAAATTTTCAATCTTTAATTGATGAAATAAAAAAATGAATGCCAAAATAAGAGTTGGATTAAATGGATTAGGAAGAATAGGAAGGCATATTTTTAAAATGTGTATTGATGATCCTCTTATTGAAATAGTTGGTATAAATGAAATAAATCCAGACATAAATAATTGGGCTTACACCTTGAATTATGATTCGATATATGGTCAATCAAAAAATAAGGTCAAAATTGAAAAAGGAAATTTAATTTGTAATAAAAAAAATATTTTTACATGTATTCAAAAGGACATTAGAAAGGTGCCTTGGGATGAATGGGGAGTTCAAATAATAATAGATTCAAGTGGAGTATTAGAAAATACATACAATTCAAAAGATCTAATAAATGAACAATTTAAAAAGAAAATTATCTTTACTAATTCTCCTGATAGTGTAGATTTCACAATGGTTTTAGGTGTTAATGAGAAAGAATATAATCCTGAAAAGCATCATTTAATTTCTTCAAGCATTTGTGATGCAACTGCTATTTCACCTGTTGCAAATATTATTGATGAATTGTGTAAAATTAAATTTGGTTATGTTACAACTTTGCACCCATGGTTGAGTTATCAAAACTTAATGGACGGATCATCTAGTTCTTGGTCAGTCCCTGGGGAGGTTTACCATCATTATGCACTTGGCCGATCAGCTATTGGAAATATGATTCCAAAACCTACTTCGGCGATGGATGCGGTTTTTAAAGTTTTACCGAAAATCACAAAAAATATAGGATCATTTTCATATAGAACACCCACTCAGATAGTGGGTTCTGCAGATTTAACATTTATTGTTGATAAAAAAACAAATAAAAATGAAATAATTAAAGCGTTTAGAGAATTTCAAAGAGTTCAAAAATATCCTATTCTGAAAATTTCAAATACTCCACTTGTTTCAGTGGACTATGTTGGGGAAGAATATTCAGCGATAATTGATACAAGATGGCTTGATATAGTAGATTCTAAACTAATAAAAATAGTGTTATGGTACGACAATGAATATGGGTATTGTTGCAACGTTATGAATCAAGTAAAGTATATATCTTCATTAAGATAATTTGAATTTAAAATAAAATGGGAACTGATTTAATTGCTGTAACTGACCATATAAAAAATTTTTCTATTGAAAAAAAAATTCTAGGAGATTTCTTTGAAAATAAAATTTCTAATAAAACAACTATATTACTCGTATGGCATAAGTTGATAGATGAAAAATTCTTGAATAACAATCCCTCTGTCAGAGCGATTGTTAGATATGGAGTAGGCTTTGACAATATCGATATTGAATATTGTAAAAAAAGAAATATCATTGTTGCTAACACACCTGATTATGGGATTGATGAAGTATCAGATAGTGCAATATCGTTTATATTATTTTTGACTAGAAAAATAGGTGCTTTAGAAAATCTAGCTAAAATTGATTCAGAGTATTGGATAGGAAAAGATATTCCTCTAAAAATGAAACGTATAAATCAACTTTCTTTAGGAATAATTGGACTTGGCAGAATTGGTGGTTCGATCGCTAAGAAATTTTCGTCATTTTCAAAAAATATAGGTTTCTATGATCCTTACATCTCAAATGGATATGAAAAAGTTTACGGCATTAAAAGATATTTAACTCTAGAAGAACTTCTTAAAAATTCTGATATTGTTTCTGTGAATACTCCTTTAAGTGATGAAACTAGAGGAATGATTAACGAAGATTTCTTAAATCAAATGAAGAAAGGGTCTTATTTGATCAATTTATCAAGAGGTCCTATTGTAAAAAATAAGGAAGAAATTTTAAAAAAATTACTTTCAAAGGAACTTGAGGGTTATGGCACAGATGTTTGGATAGATGAGCCTCCTCTCGAAAATGATAAACTTTATAAAGCTTGGAAAGATAATCCTGATTTGATTGGAAGGTTAATAGTCAATCCTCATACAGCTTATTTCAGTGAAGAGGCATTATTAGAGAGCAGATCAAAAGCTTGTTTTACATGTCTAGACATTATTAATAATCGTTATATCAATAATAGAATTTGTTAAATAATTCTTTAGTTAGAAAATTGACTTCAACAATTTTAATTCAAAGAAAGTTAATTAAATCAATAGTATTATCATATAAATAAAAACATTTATTTTATTTTTGTTCTTAACTCTTTAGTTTTCATTTAAAACTTTACCTAGATTTAAAAAGAAATTAATGCGAACTAAATTAATTTTCATAATTTATATGAATTCATGAACAATTACTATATTTATTATTCTAGGGAATATTGCCTAATAATCCAATAATAGGTAATTGTTTAACTCAAATTTACCTTAATTAAATGAATATTAAATAAATTTATTATGGTTAAATAAAAAAGTAAAAAGTTTTTAGTAAATTTGATATGACCTCAGTAGCTCTAATTCCTGCGAGAGGAGGATCTAAAGGGATTTCGAGAAAAAACATTAAGCCTTTTAACTCTAAACCATTAATATATTGGTCTATCAAAGCCGCTTTAAGAAGCAATTTTATTGATAGAGTAATAGTCTCAACTGAAGATAAAGAAATAGCAGAAATAGCAAGATCATTTTCGGCGGAGATTCCTTTTTTTAGGCCAATGGAGTTAGCCATGGATAATACTCCTGGCATTGATCCAGTATTGCACGCTCTTGAAAACTTACCAGATGTAAAAGATTTATTGCTTCTTCAGCCAACTTCTCCGCTAAGAGAATCCAGACATATTGATGAAATTTTCAGATTAAGATCAAAGTTAAATGCTGATTCCGCCGTGTCTGTTTCTTTATCAAGAAAAAATATTGATTTGTTTTTTCATATGAAGTCAAAAAATCAGCTAGAACCATATTCAGAGAACTTTAAAGCTTTGCCTAGACAAGAGTACCCAGATTTGTTTACTTTAAATGGTTCTTTATATCTTTCTTCTGCAGAATCACTAATATCTAATAAGTCTTTCTTTTCTTCAAATACTGTTGGATACGTAATGGATCCTGAATACTCTATAGATATTGATACTCAGCTCGATTGGGAAATAGCAGAATTTCTGATGGCTAAAAAATATAGTTTTTAAATAAGATTTGATATAAAAGAATATAAAATAATTTCAATATCATTTAGTGCTGTATCTTCTAAAATTTGATTTAAAAGCTTAACTTATCCCTTTTCAATTCCGAATATGTAATAAAAGATAATTTCTTGAAAAACTTATGTGTTAACATTAATCAAAATAAAATAAAGAAATACTATTAAATGAAGAAATCATTTAAAAATATAAAAACTTCTACTGGTGGAGCTTCTTATAAAATAAATGATCTATCAATTACAAATATAGAATGTCCAAATACATATTTAAATGCTTTAAAAAATCCATGCAAACTATCTAAAGAATATTCAGATGAAGAAGAATATAAATATTTTCGTGAATTTTTAGATCAAGTAAAATTCAGTGATGATTATGGTTGGAATATGCTTACTTTACAAGAGCAAAAGGTTATATCTGGCTTAGAAGAATATAAAATTCCAGCATATTTAGGGTATAGAAAATCATTTGGGAGAGGTATTTCTAGAAAAAATTACAGGGAAAAGCCAATATTTGCTTTATTAGAAGTATCCAGCATTTGTAATGTACGATGTCCCTTTTGTTATCAAAGTGATCCAACATTTAGAACAAAAGAATTTATGGGAATAATTGATACAAATTTAGCTTTTAAAATAATTGATGAAATTGATGAAATGCATATAAGAGGCTTAACTATAGCTAGTAGAGGAGAACCATTATTATGTGAAGATTTAGATAAAATTCTCAAACATATCGAAACTAAGAACAATATTTTAGAACTTAAAATTAATACTAATGCTAAAAGACTGACGGAAGATAAGTTAAGGATGCTAATCAATTCACCTATAAACATTTTGATTATTTCCACAGATCATTACGAAAAAGAACCTTATGAAAAATATAGGCACGGAGCAAATTATGAAAATTTCATTTCCAACATCACTAGAATAAAAGAACAAATTATAAAATATAAAAGAGTAAATACGTTATATACAAGAGCAAGTGGCGTTGCGGTAGATAAAGATATGGACTTAAAAGAATATAATGAATTTTATTTAAATTATTTTGATGAATCTGGGACTACAAAGATGTCTGAGAGGTGGGACACATACAATAACGAAATTAATGAAAGTGACCTAAGACCATGTGGATTGCCTTTTGAAAGACTTTATATTTGGTATAACGGAATCACAAACCCTTGTGATAATGATTATAAATCTCTCCTTTCTCCTGGTAATTTGAAGACAACCTCATTAAAAGAATGTTGGAATAATTTATCTGAATTAAGAGAAATTATGTTAACAGGTAAAAGACAAACCCAAACACCTTGTGATAGATGCTATGTAGCTTGATAGATGCACATACTTTTTTTTGGATATGGATCTCATGCTAGAAAAATTAAATCGTATTGCCATGAATATTTTTATTCAAGAGAGCAGCCAATTTATTCTGGAATCAAACGAACCGGTACCAAAACTGACATAGAAATTTTCCATTCCTATGAAGAACTTTCAAAAAAAAAAAATTGATATAGATTGTGTTTTTATAACTGCCAACAACTCTCATCATTTAGATATATTTAAAAAGTGCCTAAAGAATAAAATAAAATTCATTTATGTTGAAAAACCTGCTTTAGGCGTAGAGAATTTCTTTAAAACCTGCCCAATCGAATTAAAAAAACATATTAAATATATCCAAGTTGGCTATCATATGGCTTATTCAGAAGCTTTTATTAAGCTTAGGAAAATCGTTAAGAATAAACAATTTGGTAATCTTATAAGGTTTGATTTTTTTTCAGGTCATGGGCTTGCTTTTAAAAAAGATTTTGATCAAAGCTGGCGAGCTAATGAAAATTTCGCACTCTTGGAAACTGTCTCATCACATTTAATAAATAGCTCTATAAATATCTCAGGTTTAGACAAAATTTATAATATCAATGCAACTTCAAAATTCAATGAGATAAACAAAAGAAAAGATACGGAGCATTTAACTTTTCGAAGTCATGATGAAACATTGTTCTCTCTGACTGCTTCATGGGGAACTCCACTTGAAAAATCTGTAAAAGCATATTTCTCTAATGGTATTTGGGAATATGATTTTCAAAATATAATAATTAAATATCCTAGAGATACTTTTGACAACAAAGGTTTTTTTATCTCTCCGAAAAAAGAAACTAATTATTGCGAATTCCTTGGAATAAAACCAAGTGTTTTTTATTTTCTAGAACAAGTGAGAAAAAATAAATTTAAAAAACATGAATTCAATAATTCATACTTAACAAATTACTTAATTGAAGAAATTAAACAAAAAATTTCTTAAGAACAGTATCTCAGTTTTTTATAAGTAAATATCTAGCAGTTTAAAATCCATGTTCAATGGCTATGCTTCCCTCATTATTTTCAGTTAGAGAGTAAACAAAGAATCCTGGGTAATTCGAAAAAACTGTATACATTCCAAATTTAAGTATTTCTTTAAGATTATCTTTTTCAAGATCAATCCTGTAATTCATCTTTTTTATCGCATCACTTGAATAGATTAATTCTTTATATTCGTTATTTTGATCATTAAAAATCCTAATTATAATTTTTTCATCATTGTGTTCTCCATAAATATCTTTTAATAAGCCTAAAACTAAGGAGTTCTTTGTTTTTGAACTTCCGATTGGTCCCCACCAAAAACGTTTTTTAGGTCTTGCCTTACTGAGAATACCTAAACTAATCTCAAAAGGTAGAATTTCTTTTGAAGCATTTGCACTATTGCCGCTAAAACCTATAGGAATCCTAGATGGGAGTTCTGAGTTTAATTTTCCTAATAATATGTCGAAATTCTGTTTTTTCTCTACTTTATAAGAAATATACTCTCCTGAGGAAAATAATTTTTGACTACTTTTTCCTTCTTCGTAATCAATGAAATATTTTCCTGAAGGCATATCAGGATATATGTTGATCTGACCATTCTTTATATCAAAATTTGGATAGGGCATAAAACCTTTATCAGTATCAATAAAATCTGTCTTGTGGTGGTTATATGCAAAGTTAGAGTGAGTTACTTGCATATCAGAATTAATTTTCGTTCTGTTACCAACAAGTGTTCTAGTAAAGCCTCCATTTATTTTAAATTTTATTGAGCAATTAGCTTGTTCGTTATTAAGCCAACTTGAGAGGTTCTTAAATATTCTTTGAGGAACTATCTCGACAATTTCATAGGGATTCAACGGTTTTAAATTGTAATCCTTTTCTAAAACTCTTCCGGATTCACTTATTATTTTTAAATTAATTACTTGTTCTTGAACATTGAGAAATCCATTGTGAAGGATAGTAAAACTCTCTACCTCACTGGTGTCTCTAATTGTCCAGTTTGATTCGCAGCTTTCCATAACTGTAAACCCCGTTTCCATCTCGTGTTTTGAGTAACATCTTGAATATGTATGAACATAACTAATTCCTAAATCTGTTTCATAAACACCAATTACTGCTGCATAAGGAATAACAAGATTTTCAAGACTAAAGTACTCTACTTCTACTGATCCTATATGCTGCTTCGCATTCCAAAACTCACCATCGATTATTATGACGTTTTTATTGTCAAATCTTATGTGTTTTCTTTCAATGAAATCACCCTGAGCATTCCTTAAGGTTACGCATATAGCTACCTCATTTTGGTTCTTTATTTTAAAGTAATTAAATAAAATTAAATTGGTTTTAATTTTTAAAGCTTCATCAACTATAAAATAAAATTGAGCACTTGATCTGTAATGAAAGCCATGCTTATTGGAAAAATTTTTTTCTTGATTAATGAATATTGATTTCAAATTGCCTTTGTTGTTATTTTTAAGTAAATTAGTTTCATTTTTCTCAATGATATTTGAGTTATGAGAATTTATTGATTTCATTTGTTAAAAATTGATTTAATCAAGTCAGTCAGAATTAATCTAATCATATAAACATTAAATTAAATTTGATGCAACTATTATTAATTTCATAATAAATCTTACTACTAAAAATAAACCAATAATGCAATAATCTCCCAATAAAAATGACTTAGAATAAAAATTATATTTTTTAGAAGAAATAATCAGAGTTTATTAAATTTAAAAAAAAAAAAAAATAACCTA
>MDTE01141615.1_pt1 | contig 18004 bp, 19 predicted proteins | sample 811231 | NCBI WGS metagenome assembly MDTE01 (sample SAMN05326651, study PRJNA326480) | marine metagenome | isolation source: seawater | place: Indian Ocean: Red Sea | collected 2010 | reverse complement strand
GCCCTTATTACAGACGGTAGGTTCTCTGGAGCCACAAGAGGCTTTTGTGTGGGTCACGTGGGCCCTGAGGCCGCTCTAGGGGGACCTATAGGCCTTTTACGAACAGGAGATATTATTGATATCGATGCTAAAAAAGGGACAATAAATGTTCGTTTATCAAAAAAGCAATTAGCATCAAGGAAGAAAAAATGGAAACCAAAAAAAATAAATTTTGGAAATGGTACACTTTGGAAATACGCGCAGACAGTTGGACCAGCTTATCTAGGAGCTCCGACACATCCAGGTGGAAAGAATGAAGTTAAAGTTTACGCAGATATTTAATGAAAATTAGACCTATTATCCTTTGTGGAGGAGCAGGAACTAGACTTTGGCCAGGTCAGAAAAATCAACAAGCGAAACAATTCATAGATTTTGGTGGTTGGACACTTATAAGTAAAACACTAGAAAGAATAAAAAATTCAATTTTTGATTACCCTATAATTAGTACTAATCACAAGTATTTGAAAGATGTTAAAAAATATCTAAAAAAAAATAAGATTAAAAAATATAAAATTATTTTAGAGCCTGAGAAAAAAAATACTGCACCAGCTATTTTGGCGTCAGCATTAGTAGAAGAGATACCTTTAAAACAGCCTTTAATGTATTTAGCTGCTGACCACTTGATTGAAAAACCAAGTATATTAAATAAATCTATTAATAAAAATAAATTTAATTTAGATCATGAAAATATATTTATATTTGGTATTAAACCAAGTAATCCATCAAGTGAATATGGTTATTTTTTAACCAAAAAAATAAAAAATAATTTAGATAAAGTTACAAAATTTATCGAAAAACCTAAAATGACTTTAGCAAAAAAACTAATTAAACAAAAAGGATATTGGAATTCAGGAATGTTTTTCATAAGAAAAGATTCAATTATTAATAACTTCAAAAAATACCAACCAAAAACTTTTAAAAACTGCAATATTGCAGTAAAAAAATCTATACACAAAAATAATATATTTTATTTGAATAAAAATGCATTTTCAAAGTCGATAGAAAAATCTTTCGATTATGCAATTTTGGAAAAAACTAAAAAAATAAATGCAATTAAACTCGATATGCCTTGGTCTGATCTTGGTAGTTGGAGAGAAATATCAAAAATTTATAAAAAAAATAAAAATAAATATTTTAAAAAAAAAAATGTTTACTACAGACCGTGGGGCAAATATGTAAACTTATTTGAAGGCAAAAATTTCCTTGTTAAAGAATTAACTGTAAATTCTAAATCATCTATAAGTCTGCAGAAACATAACTTTAGATCTGAACATTGGATGATAACAAACGGAAAGCCAATTATAACACTTAACAAAAAAAAATTTTATAGTAAACCTAATGAATCTATATTTGTGCCCAAAGGGGCAGTACATAGAATTCAAAATAATTTTAAAATACCTGTTAAAATTATCGAAGTTCAAACTGGCCCAATTTTGAAAGAAACTGATATAATTCGTTTTAAAGATGTATATGGAAGAGTAAAATAATTTTATGACAACTGTAAAACTTTCGCTTGATGAAATTTATAATTTAGCAAAAAAAACTTTATTATCAAGTGGTTGCGATGACGAAACAGCTTCTATATTAGCAGATTTAATAAGGAACGCAGAGAGAGATGGATCATTATCACATGGTTTATTTAGACTTCCAGCATATGTAAGTGGATTAAAGAGTGGAAAAATTAATGGTAAAGGTAAGCCAGAAATAAAAAAAATTACTCAATCCGTTATTAGGGTTTTAGGTAATAATTGCTTAGCACCAGTGGTCCTTAGCAAAAGTTTACCAGAACTTATTAAATCCGCAAAAGAAAATGGTGTAGCAGTTCTTGCAATTACTAATTCTCACCATATGGCTGCTCTATGGCCCGAAACAGAAAAACTTGCTGAAGAAGGTTTAGTTGCTTTTGCTTGCACATCTTACAAACCTGCAGTAGCGCCGGCTGGTTCAATTAAGCCATTATTTGGAACTAATCCAATTTCATTTGCTTGGCCAAGACCTGGCAAGACCCCTGTAGTATATGATATGGCTACCGCGTCTATGGCTATGGGTGAAGTTCAAGTTGCAAAAAGGGAAGGTCATAAAGTGCCCTTTGGAACAGGATTAACAAAAGAGGGAAAAGAAACAACGGATCCTGGAGAAATTGCTGATGGAGGTGTTCTATTACCATTTGGCGGGTACAAAGGTTCAGCTATAGCTATGATGGTCGAGTTGATGGCTGGAGCTCTAGTAGGAGATAATTTTAGTTATGAAACTGCAGCAAAGGACAATAATGATGGAGGTCCACCTAGTGGTGGAGAATTTCTTATAGCAATTTCACCTGAAAAAACTTCTATTGACAATTGGGACAAACATGCAGATAAATTTTTTAACAAAATGAAATCAATGGGCAGCGTAAGGTTACCAGGTGAAAGAAGACATAAAAATAGACTGGATAAAGGTCCAAGAAATATTAATGAAGAATTAGTTAATAAAATAAAATCTTTAAGCTAATTTAATTTCAATTGGGGTATGATCTGACGGTTTTTCTCGTCCTCTTGGATCTTTATTTATATTAATTGATTTAATTTTATCTATTAATGAATTTGAAACTAAAAAATGGTCTATTCTCATACCATTATTTTTCTGCCAAGCACCTCTCATATAATCCCAAAATGTATAACCCTCTTTTGTCTTATTAAAATGTCTATAAACATCAATAAAACCAAGATTGATCATTTCACGTAATTTTTTTCTAATTTCAAGTCTAAATAAAGCATCGTTCTCAAAACTTTTTGCATTATAAACATCTTCTGATGAAGGTATTATATTAAAATCTCCACCAAGAATTATATGTGGATTTATTTTTAGAGAAGATTTTAATTTTTTAATTAAATCATTAAGCCATTCTTTTTTATATTCATATTTTTCTGTATCTACGGGATTACCATTTGGTGTATAAATATTTATTAATTGAATATTTTTATTTTTGTGACTAACTTCTGCGGAAATTATTCTTGCTTGTTTAAATCTGTCTTTTAATAGATCAAATTTTATATTTTTTAATTTATTTTTAGAAATAATAGCAACACCATTGTAACTTTTTTGACCAAATACATGACTTTCATAATCTAGTGATGAAAAATCATCATAAGGGAAATTTAAATCTTCGGTTTTTATTTCTTGCATCATTAATATTTCAGGTTTATATTTTACTAGATAGCTTTTAATATTTTCTATACGTGCTCGTACAGAATTAACATTCCAAGATGCGATAAGCATTATAAAGAGAATGAAACACCACATCCACATGATGACTTAGATTGTGGATTGGTAATCTTAAATTGTGATCCAATCAATTCATTTACATAATCAACTTCAGAACCTTTTAATAGATCAGCAGATATTTTATCAATTAATATATTATTATATTTCAAATCATCATCTGTCATTGAGTTATCAAATGTAAATTCATACTGAAAACCTGAGCAGCCACCTCCTTTTATAGCGATTCTAAAAAAGGAGCCTTTATCTTTTTTTGATAATAGATTATTTATCTGTTTTAAGGCTTTATCGGTAAATTTAATTTCTTTTATCATGATTGATCACTGATATTAGTAATATAATACTTAATAATTTAATTTAAAGTATGAAAAAATACTCAAAGATCGGTTTATTTGATAGCAAGGGCAGAATTGTAAATGAATCTTTGTCTAGATATAGAACTCCTTTTCAAAGGGATAGAGATAGAATAATTCACAGTGCTTCATTTAGAAGATTAAAACATAAAACTCAAGTTTTTGTAAATACCGAAGGTGATCATTACAGAACAAGATTAACTCATTCAATGGAAGTCGCACAAATAGCCAGATCTATATCTAGATATTTAAATTTGAATGAAGATCTTGCGGAAACATTAAGTCTTGCTCATGATTTAGGTCATACACCGTTTGGTCATGCAGGAGAGGAATCTTTAAATGAGCAAATGTACAATTATGGTGGTTTTGATCACAACCTACAAACTTTGAGAATTGTTATGTTTTTAGAAAATAAATATTTGAAATTTAATGGTTTAAACCTTTCCATAGAGACACTGGAAGGTCTTATTAAGCATAATGGACCTTTAGAAAATTTAAAATTAACAGACAGCTTAATTGGTATTAAAAATTTTAAAAATATGATTAATTTTAAAACATATCCGTCACTAGAAGCTCAAATTGCAGCTATATCTGATGACATCGCTTATAACAATCACGATATTCAAGATGGTATAAATGCAAATTTATTTAAACTAGATGAATTAATTGAAATTAATTTCTTTAAAAATATTTACAATAATTATAAAAAAAAAATTAATAAGCAAAATTTTAAAGTAGCAACATACCAAATTATTAGAGACTCAATAGATATAATGATTAAAGATTTAATTAAAAATACAAAAAAAAACATTATGTACTATAATATTAAAACATTTAAAGATATCGGAAAATCAAAAATTTTACTTGTTGATTTTTCAAGTAAAATTAAAAATTCAGAAAGCGAAATTAGATTTTTTTTAAAAAAAAAAATGTATAATAATTCAAATGTTTTGAAAAGAAATAATGAAGGAAAATTAATTATCAAAAAATTGTTTAAAAAGATTCAAAACAATCCTCAAAAATATATTTTAAAAAAAAACCTAAAAAAGGATAAGTTTAGAGCTATTTCTGATTTTATTTCAGGCATGACAGATAGATATGCAATCAACTTATACAATAAAATTAAATGAATATTTTTGATATATACTTAGAAAAAATTAAAAAAATACTAATAGATTTATCTGAAAAAAAGGAGTTGATTTTACCAGCTAAAATAAATGGTATAACCGCTGAGATACCTCCTACTAAATTTAATTGTGATATATCAACTAACGTTGCAATGGTATTATCTAAAATAAATAAAACAACACCTATTGAATTAGCAGAAAAATTATCTAATCAAATTAAAAAATCAGATGAATTTATTGAAACTATATCTGTAGCTAAACCAGGATTTATTAACATTAAATTTAAAACAATTTTCTGGACAAAGTTTGTCGAAATTATAATCAAAAATTATAAAACTTATGGAATAAATTATAGCGAAAAGAAAAATAATTATTTAGTTGAATTTGTATCTGCAAATCCTACAGGACCCTTACATGTTGGACATTGCAGAGGCGCTATTTTAGGTGATGTAATTTCTAATATTTTAAAATTTAATAACCATAATGTTATTAAAGAATATTATGTAAATGATTATGGTAATCAAATTATTAATTTTACCAAATCCGTTTATTTCAGAATCAGAGAAATTATTTACAAGGAACCATATCCTATCGAAAATCAAGATTTATATCCAGGTGATTATATAATTGATTTCGCAAAAAATATTATAAACTCTAATAAACAAATAAATTATGACAATTTTGAAAAAATTTCAGATGAATTGACAGTCCTATCAATTAAAGAGGCATTAACTTTAATAAAAAAAAACCTTTTTAGCCTCGGAATTAAACATGATAATTTTGTAAGTGAGAAAAACCTAGTCACAAATCATGAAGTAGAAAAAGTTGTTGATTACCTAAAAAAAAATAAGTTTGTGTACAAGGGTAGAATAAAAGCTCCAGCAGGTGAAAATAATAATAATTGGATCGAAAGAGAACAATTGCTATTTAAATCAACAGATTTTGGTGACGATAAAGATAGAGCTCTTCAAAAATCTGATGGTTCATGGACATATTTTGCTAGTGATGTTGCTTATCATAAAAATAAATTAGATAGAAATTTTGATTGTCTAATCAATATACTTGGAGCAGATCATGCTGGATATATTAAAAGAATTTCATCATCAGTTGATGCATTATCTAAATCAAAAGGAAAACTTATTTGTAAAGTTAGTCAATTAGTAAAGCTTATTAAAGACAAAAAACCATTTAAAATGTCAAAAAGGAAAGGTGATTATATAACATTGGAAGATTTGATACATGAAGTTGGAAAGGATGCTACTAGATTTATTATGCTGAATAGAAGCAGCGATGTTGAGTTAGATTTTGATTTTGACAATGTGGTAGAAAAAACAAAAGACAATCCTCTTTATTATGTTCAGTATTGTTATGCAAGAATTTGTTCAGTATTTAGGCATCTAAATATGGATATTAATAATAATGTTAATATAAAAAATTATGAATTTAATTATGCTAGTGAAGAAATAGAAATTTTAAAAAAAATATCAGAATGGCCAAAATGTGTAGATATAACTTGTAGAAATCTTGAGCCACATAGAGTTCCCACCTATTTATTCGAATTAGCATCTCTATTTCATTCTTATTGGAATCTAGGGAAGGAAAACCCTAAAAAAAGATTTATTAATGATCAAAAATATATTTCTGATGAAAAATTAATTTTTTTAAAAGTTATATCGAATGTTATAAAGACAGGTATGAATATTATCGGTGTTTCGACACCAGAAAAAATGTAATGTTAAAAGAATTAAAATACCTATTTTTCTTCTTGATTATTTTGATGTTTATATTTTTTTCTATAAAATATTACGTTTCAGATGAAAATAAAAAAAAAACATTTAAGAACTTAATTTTGTTAGATAAAAAATTAAATCTTAATAACCCTAAGCTACCTATTATACCTGATGATACAGATAAAATAGTTAATTATCTAGTTAACGATAACAGCTTAAATAAAAAGAAATATTCTTTTTGGGATTTATTAAAAAAATGAGCATTAAATTAAGAAAATCATTTATATGTGGGATTAGAGGAGCTAAATTATCAAAAAATGAACATAAATTTTTAAAAAAGAATAAACCATGGGGAGTTATACTTTTTCAAAGAAACATAATAAATATTAATCAAGCAAATAAACTTACAAAATCAATTAAAAATATTTTTAAAGACCCTTATTACCCAATACTAATAGATGAAGAGGGTGGAAGAGTAAGTCGATTAAAAAACATAGTAGATAATTCAATTTTTTCAGGGGAATATTTTGGAAAATTATATAACAAAAATAAATTTAAATTTAATCTATATTATAAAGTTTATATCGAGCAAATATCTTACGTTTTAAGATTGATTGGTGTTAATATTAACACTGTGCCTGTATTAGATTTAAAAAGAACATTTTCACATAATGTAATTGGTGATAGGTCTTATTCCTCTAATAAAAAAATTATAAATAAAATTGGTAAATTCACTATTGAGCAATTTAAACTAAATAGAATTGGCTCTGTTATAAAACATATCCCTGGACATGGATTATCAAGAAAAGATACTCATTTAAAATTACCATATATTAATAACAAATTAAGCTACTTATTAAAAAATGATTTTTCTATATTTAAAAATAAAAGATCTATGTTTGCAATGACTGCTCATATAGTTTTTGAATCATTAGATAATGATGAATGTGTCACGCACTCAAAAAAGTGTATTAGTTTTATAAGAAAAAAAATTGGATTTAAAAATTTAATTATAACCGATGATATCTCAATGAAAGCATTAAAGTATTCATTTAAGAAAAATATAATTAAAGCTTATAAATCTGGATGCAACTTAGTCTTGCATTGTAATGGTAATTTAAGAGAAATGAACGATTTAGCAAAAATTTCACCTAAGGTAAATTCTTTTATTATAAAAAAAACATCTGAATTTTATAAACTTTTAAGTTAAGTTAAACTATGTCAAAATTTGATTCTAATGAATTTCAAATTGATCTAAATAATTTTTCTGGATCTCTTGAATTACTTCTAGATTTAGCAAGATCACAAAAAGTAAATCTTGAGGAAATATCTATTACAAAACTGGCAGATCAATTCAATGACTACATTTCAAATAGTGAAAATTTAAATTTAGAAATAGCATCAGAGTATCTTTTAATGGCTACTTGGTTGACCTATCTTAAATCTAAACTTTTGCTTCCACTTGATGAAGAAGAAGAATTTAAAGCTCTAGAAATAGCAGAAAATCTTAAACGCCAATTAAAAAAATTAGAGTTAATAAGACTATTGTCTGATCAAATGCTTAAAAGAAATAGATTAGGAAGAGACGTCTTTATGAGAGGAATGAATACTAAAATTAAAACTAATAATATCTCTTATTATTCTTTAAAGTTATTTGATATTTTAAAAACTTATTCAATAATTATCTCTACAAAAGATTTTCAAAAAATTAATATTCCTAAATTACCTGTTTTTACTATGGAAGAAGGCATTAATCGAATAAAAGAATTACAAAGTCAATTAACAGATTGGAAAAAACTCTCAGATCTAATTCCATCTACCTTTAAAGATAACAAAAAAATGAACAAAACAGGTAATGCTGGAATTTTTGCAGGATCTTTAGAGCTTGTTAAGGAAGGAAATGTTAAATTAAAACAAGATAATTTATTTAGTGAAATATATATTCGCAACAATGAGTAAAATAAAAAAAAATAATGTACTGAAATTTCTCGATAACAAAGTTACTAATCAAGAAAAGGAAATTGAAGCAATTCTTTTTTCATCAAGTGTTCCTTTAGATGTAAATTCAATTGAAAATAAACTTTCAAAAAAAATAAATGTTGAAAAAGCTTTAGAAAATCTAAAAAAATTTTATTCAAATAGAGGCATCAACTTAATATGTATATCTAATAAATGGTCATTTAGAACATCAGATAAATTATCGAATTTATTTTCAAAACAAAAAACTATCGAAAAAAAATTATCTAAAGCAGCAATAGAGACTCTATCTATAATTGTCTATCATCAACCAGTTACCAGAGCTGAAATTGAAGATATAAGAGGTGTAGCATTTGGCACGAATACTTTGGAAATCCTTATGGAATTAAATTGGGTTAAACCTGGTGGAAGAAAAGACGTACCAGGAAAACCAATACAATATGTAACAACAGATGATTTTTTAAGTCATTTTAATCTACAAAAACTTTCTGATTTACCAACAGTTGAAGAATTAGGAGCCGCTGGTTTAATCGATACCTCAACTATAGAAAGGTCGATATTTGGAACTGGAAAATTTTATAAAGAAAAACAAGATGAAAAAAAGGAAGATATTTACTCCAATATAGATGAAATGCTTGGAGACACTTTATTGGAAGATGAAAATTCTTAAAAAGATCCTTTAAAAAATAAATATTAAGTATATAAATAAGTTATGGGTTTTAGCATTTGGCAAATTGCTGTTGTCGTTATATTGGTTGTTCTTCTATTCGGAAGAGGAAAAATCTCAAGTTTAATGGGAGATGTTGCCAAAGGTATAAAAAGTTTTAAAAAAGGCATGTCATCTGATGCTATAGACGAAAGTCAGCCCAAAGATGTCTCCGAAGAAAATAAAGACTCAAAAGATAATAATTAATTCCAATGCCACAGATTGGCTGGTTAGAAATTTTAATCATAGTATCAATAGCGATTATCGTTGTTGGTCCAAAGGATTTTCCAATAATGTTAAAAAAAATGGGTTCATGGATAGGCTCAGTTAAAAGATATATTTCAAATATTCAAAATGAAGTTTCATCGATTAGTAATGAAACTGAAGATATTTTTGATGAAACAAAAAATAAATCTAGTGGCAAGAATGATATGAATAAAAAAAAAGATGTCTGATAAAGAAACCAACTTTATAAGTCATTTAACAGAGTTAAGGCAAAGACTTATTCATTCATTGATTTTTTTGATTATTTTATTTGGAATTTCGTATTATTTTTCAGATCATATTTACGGTTTTTTGGTAGAACCTTATGCTTCAGCAGTAAAAGATGATGGTGTAGAAAGGAGATTGATTTTTACAGCATTACAAGAAACGTTTATGACATATATTAAAGTTTCTTTCTTTGCAGCTTTTTTTGCCACAAGTCCATTTATACTTATCCAAGTTTGGAAGTTTATTGCTCCAGGTTTATATAAGCATGAAAAAAAAGCAATTATGCCTTATTTAATTTTAACACCAATACTTTTTTTATTAGGAGGCATGCTGGTATATTATCTAATAATGCCACTGGCAATTAAATTTTTTCTAACTTTTGAAAGTGTAGGTTTAAATACTAATTTACCAATACAATTGGAAGCAAAAGTTAATGAATACTTATCATTAGTAATGAAACTGATTTTTGCATTTGGATTAAGTTTTCAATTACCAATAATACTCAGCCTACTTGCTAGGATTGGATTTGTAGATGCTAAATTTTTAAGGGAGAGAAGAAAATATGTAATTGTAATTATATTTACTATAGCAGCAATACTTACACCTCCAGATCCAATAACACAATTTGGTTTAGGAATTCCTCTTTTATTATTATACGAATTATCTATATTATCCGTTAGTATAATTGAATCGAAAAAGTTAAAGAGAGAAAAAGAACAAGAAAATGCATGATATAAAATATATACGAGATAATTTTGAAGTTTTTAAAAAAAAAATATCATACAGAAATAATACAACTAAAATAGATGATATACTTAATATAGATAAAAAAAATAGGCAATTAATTCAAGAGAAAGAAACTTTAGAAAAACAAAAAAAAGACATATCTAAATCAAAAGATGAAAAGATGTTTCAAAAATCAAAAGAAATATCTAATAAAATTAAAGAAATATCAGATGATCAATTTAAAATTAAAAAAAGTTTAGATAAAATTTTATCTTCAATACCTAATATACCAAATGAAGATGTTCCTATAGGACCAGATGAAAATTTTAATAAAGTTATAGAAACCAAAGGTGAAATAAAATCTAAAAGTTTTAAAGAAAAGTCTCACTATGAATTAGGTGAGCAATTAGGCATGTTAGATTTCGATTTGGCAACTAAAACTACCGGATCAAGATTTGTTTTTGTTAAAGATAAACTTGCTTTGATGGAAAGGGCTTTGTCAAATTTTATGCTAGATGTTCACACACATCAAAATGGGTATAAAGAGATATCTCCACCATTGATGGCTTCTGAAAATACAATGTTCGGAACAGGACAATTACCGAAATTTGAAAATGATCAATTTGAAATTAAACTAGATATTAATGATGAAAGAAAATTTCTTATACCTACTGCAGAGGTAATTTTGACTAATATAGTAAAAAATCAGATAATAAAAGAGGTAGATTTGCCATTAAGATTTGTTGCTTCAACCCCATGCTTCAGAAAAGAAGCTGGTAGTTATGGTAAAGATACTAGAGGAATGATACGGCAACATCAATTTTATAAAGTTGAATTAGTGAGTATTGTTAAGAATAATAATTGTTTAGATGAACTTGAAAGGATGACTAATTGTGCGACCATGATTTTAGATAAACTCAAACTACCCTATAGAAAAATAATTTTATCTACTGGTGACATGGGTTTTAGTGCAGAAAAAACTTATGATATCGAAGTCTGGCTACCTTCAGAAAAAAAATATAGAGAAATTTCTAGCTGCTCTTCTTGTGGAACATTCCAATCAAGAAGAATGAACTCCAGATATAAAAATTCTAAAAATGAAAATGTGTTTACAGGAACATTAAATGGTAGTGGGCTAGCCGTAGGTAGAACGTTAATTGCAATAATGGAAAATTATCAGCAAGATGATGGAACCATTATTATTCCTGAAACTTTGAGACCATATATGAATAATATTGATAAAATTTCATCAATTAAGAGTTGAGAAAATTAATTATATGGTATAAAAAATTTCTTAAATTAGGAGATTTATGGATTCAGGAATAGCCCAGTTTATACCTTTAATACTTATATTTGTTATTTTTTATTTTTTCTTAATAAGACCTCAACAAAAAAAAGTTAAAGATCACAAGCTAATGGTCGATAATTTGAAAAGAGGAGACAAGGTTGTTACTTCTGGAGGTATCGTTGGTACAATTGAAAGAGTAGTTGACGCTGAAAAAGTTGAAGTGTTAATTTCTCAAGATGTAAAAGTTGAAATTGTAAAAGCAACAGGAATTCAAGCTCTTGTAAATAGTCAAGAAGTAAAAAAATAATTCATTTTAAGTGTTATATTTTTCTAAAATTAAAATTATAACTGTCTTATTAATTACTTTAATTTTATCATATTTTTCTCTGTCAAATTTATTTAAATTTGATGATAATTATATTAAAAATAAAATTAACTTAGGATTAGATTTACAAGGAGGTTCATACTTACTTCTTGAAATTGATAATCGTCCTATTATTTCACAAACTGTACAAAATAAACTTATTGAATTAAAAAAAGTTTTTAAGGATAAGTCACTTAATATTAAAAATTTTTATATTGAAAATAATAAAATTTTTTTTGAAACAAGTAGTGATCTTGCTAAGCAAGTGCAGGAAATGCTTCTTGATAAAGAGGGCGAATTAAACCCATATTTTCAGAAGTTTAAAACTCATCAGTATATTGTTGAAAATAACGAAAATTTCTTTTCTATGGAATTGTCAGATTATGGAATTGTATTGCTTAACAACTCATCTTTAGACCAAGCAGTAGAAATTGTTAGAAGAAGAGTTGACGAAACAGGTACAAATGAACCGAATATAGTTAAAAGAGGCAGTAATCGTATATTAGTTGAGCTTCCTGGTTTAGATGATCCCGCTAGAATAAAATCTTTATTAGGAAAAACAGCAAATTTAACCTTCCAGTTTATTACATCGAATGAAAATGACAGTTTTGGAACTGAAATATTAAAATTTGATAATGGTATTGATGAAGCAATTGTAAGCAAAAGAATAATTATAAATGGAGACAATTTAGTTGATGCAAAACCACGTATGGATACGCAAAATAATGATACAATCGTGTCATTTACTCTTGATAGAGTTGGTTCTAAAAAATTTGGAAGAGCAACCACAGAAAATGTTGGTAAGCAACTTGCAATTATTTTAGATGGAAAAATTATAAGCGCCCCTTCAATAAGAGAACCAATTGTGGGAGGATCAGGTCAAATAAGTGGTGATTTTACATTTCAAAGCGCTACAGATTTAGCTTTATTACTCAGATCTGGTGCTTTACCAGCACCTATGAATATCATTGAAGAAAGAACAGTTGGACCAGATTTAGGTAAGGACTCAATAAAAGCTGGAATTATATCTCTTATTGTCGGTTTTAGTATGGTGGTTCTATTTATGATATATAAATATCGTTTTTTCGGTTTGATCGCTAATTTTGCACTAATAACTAATTTATTTTTATTAATTGGTGTTTTAACATTATTTGGAGCAACATTGACCTTGCCAGGAATAGCAGGAATAATTTTAACAGTAGGTATGGCTGTTGATGCTAATGTATTAATTTTTGAGAGAATTAAAGAAGAAATAAAAAATGAAAATAATCAAATTATAGCATTCGATAGCGGATACGTTAAATCAAGAACTGCAATTATTGATGCAAATATTACAACTTTAATTGCTGCAATCATTTTATTTTTAATGGGGTCGGGACCAATTAAAGGATTTTCTGTTACATTAGGAATAGGTATTTTAACAACTTTATTTTCAGTATATTTTATCGCTCGATTAATCAGTTCATTTTATGTGAAAATTAACAAGGATAAAGAAAAATTAATTTAAAATTATGATTAAATTTAATAAATATTATAAACAATTTGGAATAGTTTCTTTAATATTAATAATTTTTTCTTTATTTTTTCTTTTTTTTAAAGGTCTTAATTATGGAGTAGATTTTAAAGGAGGAACGTTAATTGAAATAAGGCTTGAGTCATCTGATCATTCGGTATCTAAAGTAAGAGATGTTTTTAATAAATCAAATTTACCAAATCTGACTGTAAAAAACTTTGGTAATGATAAAGATTACATTATAAAGTTCCAAAAACAGAATTTAAATAATCCAGAATTTATTAATAACCTTAAAAGTAATATATCTAAATCTTTTCCCGATATAAATTTTAGAAGAGTTGAAAATGTAGGACCTAAAGTGAGTTCTGAGCTGCTAAAGTCTGGTGTTATTGCTATTTCATTATCTTTAGCTGCAATGTTATTTTATATTTGGATAAGATTTGAGTGGCAATTTAGCTTAGGAGCTATATTAGCATTATTTCATGATGTAATAATTACATTGGGTGTATTTTCTTTTTTATCACTGGAAATTAATCTATCGATAGTTGCCGCTGTTCTTACAATTGTTGGATATTCGATGAATGATACTGTTGTAATTTTTGATAGAGTCAGAGATAATCTTAGAAAATATAGTGATATAGACATTTTTGATTTAACAAATAAATCAATAAATGAAACTTTATCTAGAACAATATTAACGTCTGCAACTACATTACTGGCTTTATTTTCGATTTTCTTTCTTGGTGGTGAAATCTTAAGGGGATTTTCTTTTGCTATGATATTAGGTGTAATCATAGGTACATATTCATCAATATTTATAGCGAATCCGACCTTAGTAAGATTAGATGTAGATCACTATACAGTTGTTAAAAAAGAAGATGAAAAAAATTAGTATAAATTTTGTGCCGCAACCATTGACATAAGCATCGGTAAGGACAATAAAGTATTTGTTCTTGAAAATAACATAGCAGTCTTAGCCGATTTAGCTTTAACCTCTGGGTCAGCGTCAACTATACCCAAAGCTCTTTTTTGATTTGGCCAAATAACAAACCACACATTAAAAGCCATTATTATTCCTAACCACATTCCAATTCCAATTGCAGTACTTTTACCTCCTCCAGAGGTTATTCCCAGTGTCATTGCATCGTGAACATATCCATTTACATATGCTAATATCAAGCCAGATATAATTGTAAAAAAAGCTGCCCATCTGAACCAAAATAAGGCAGCAGGTGCTATTACTTTACCGATAGCAGGCTTTTGCTCGTCTGGGATCTTTGCCATATTAGGAATTTGAACAAAATTAAAGTACCATAATAAACCTATCCACATTATACCAACTACAACATGGATATATCTAAATAACCAGCTCCAAAAAATTAAATCGATATCAAAACCTCCATTTAAAAAATAAAGACCTAGAAAAAGTATAATAGCTAGCGCTAATGAAAAATGTATTGTTTTAGAAAGAGATTGTAATATTGCTGTCATTTTTTTTTTATACAATGAATTACTGATTTAGGCAATTTTTTTATATTTTGATAAAAGCAAAGGTGCTAAATATTTACCAGTATATCCAGCATTTATTTTTACAATGTCTTCTGGTTTTCCCTCTGCGATAATTTCTCCACCCTTAACACCACCCTCTGGGCCAATATCAATAATATGATCTGCTGTCTTTATCACATCAAGATTATGTTCAATTACAATAACTGTATTTCCTGTAGCTACAAAAGTGTGAAGTATTTCTAATAATTTTTTTATATCATGTTGATGTAAACCTGTTGTTGGTTCGTCTAGAATGTAGACTGTACGACCAGTAGATCTTTTTGACAATTCTTTTGCTAATTTGATTCTTTGCGCTTCTCCACCAGATAATGTCGTGGCTTGTTGACCAATTTTAATATATCCCAGACCTACTTTTTTCAGGGTTAGTAACTTTCCTCTTATAGTATTTATATTTTCAAAAAAATCACATCCTTCATCGACTGTCATATTTAAAACATCTGAAATATTTTTTCCTTTAAATTTAATTTCTAGAGTTTCTCTATTGTATCTACTTCCCTTACATTCATCACATGTTATGTAAACGTCTGGTAAAAAATGCATTTCATATGTAATTACTCCATCTCCCTCACAAGCTTCACAACGACCACCTTTAACGTTAAAAGAAAATCGGCCAGGCTTATATCCTCTGCTTTTTGATTCTGGTAAATTTGTAAACCAATCTCTTATAGGACCAAATGCTCCTGTGTATGTTGCTGGATTTGATCTTGGAGTTCTGCCAATAGGTGATTGATCTATATCAATTATTTTATCAATTAACTCAATTCCTTTGATACCCTTAAATGGTAGAGGAATTTTCCTTGATTTATTATTATTCAAGTAAAGATTTAGAGCGTTAAATAATGTTTGAAGTATTAAGGTTGACTTACCACTACCAGATACTCCTGTTACACAAGTAAAGGCTCCTAGTGGTATTTTTAAGTTTACATTTTTTAAATTATTTCCAGATGCATTTAAAATTTCAAGATATTTTCCATTTTTTGCTAATTTTCTATTTTTTGGAACTGGTATAAAACTTTTATTAGATAAATATCTGCCTGTGATACTATTGTTATTTTTTTTTATATCCTCACATGTTCCTTCTGCAACAACTAATCCACCTTTGTGACCTGCTTCAGGACCCAAGTCAATAATATGATCCGAATTTTCCATAGTTTCAGTATCATGTTCAACTACAATCACGGTATTTCCAAGATCTCTCAATCTTTTTAATGCATCAATCAATTTAATATTATCTTTTTGATGTAATCCAATCGATGGTTCATCTAGAACATATAGAACACCAGTAAGACCAGATCCTATTTGAGATGCTAGCCTTATACGTTGTGACTCTCCCCCAGATAAAGTTCCTGACTCTCTTGATAGTGTTAGATAATCGAGACCAACGTTTAGAAGGAAATCTAATCTTTCATTAATTTCTTTAAGTATATGTTGTGCAATTTTTAATCTAGTAGGATCAAGCTTTACTTCTAGTGATGAAAACCATTCTTTTGAGTCAATAATAGATTTTTCTGTTACTTGACTAATATTTAAATCATTAATTTTTACGCAAAGAGCTTCATCTTTCAATCTGTATCCATTGCATTTTTCACACTTTGTATCTGACTGATATTGTGAAATTTCTTCCCTCATCCAATCACTATCAGTTTCTAAATATCTTCTTTCTAAGTTATTTATTACGCCTTCAAAAGTTTTTTTATGTGAATATTTTTCGTAACCATCATCATATGAAAACTTAATTTCTTCCTCATCTGAACCATATAATAGAATGTCTTTAATTTTTTTTGACAAATTTTTCCATTTTTCGTCTAGGGAAAATTTATAGTGTTTTGATATAGATGCTAATGTTTGAGCATAATAAAGTGACGTAGATTTTGACCAAGGAACTATTGCACCTTCGGAAATAGATTTTTTTTCATCAGGTACTACTAATTTGGGATCAACATTTAATTTAATACCTATACCCTCACATTCTTCGCAAGCCCCATATGGGCTATTAAAAGAAAACAATCTCGGTTCAATTTCTTCAATTGTAAATCCACTTTCTGGGCATGCAAATTTTGTAGAAAAAAGTATTTTTTCAATTTTTCTATATTGTTTTGGTAATGTCTCGTCCTCATATTCAACAAATAGCAGACCATTTGAAAAATTTATTGCAGTTTCAACGGACTCGGCAAGTCTATTTCCAATTGATGAATTAATTACAATTCTATCTACCAGTATTGATATATCATGCTTTATCTTTTTATTAAGATCTGGGACTTTATCAATTTCATATACTTTGTTATCGACTTTAATTTTTCTAAAACCTCTTTTTTTAAAAGATAAAATTTCCTTTTTGTACTCACCCTTTCTTCCTCTAACAACAGGTGAATAGAGGTAAATCGTAGACTTCTTTGGAAGCTGTTTTATTCTGTCAACTATTTGAGTAACAGTTTGGGACTCAATTGGTTTTCCTGTAAAAGGTGAATAGGGTATACCTGCTCTTGCGTATAGAACTCTCATATAGTCGTATATTTCGGTTACGGTGGCAACAGTAGATCTAGGATTTTTCGAAGTGTTTTTTTGTTCTATAGATATTGCGGGACTAAGTCCTTCAATAAAATCTACGTTGGGCTTTTTCATTTTGTCCAAAAATTGTCTTGCATAAGCAGATAAGCTTTCAACATATCTCCTCTGTCCTTCCGCATAAATAGTGTCAAATGCCAATGACGATTTTCCTGAACCAGAAAGTCCTGTTATGACAACAAATTTATCTTTAGGAATATCTAAAGATATATTCTTTAAATTGTGCTCTTTTGCACCTTTTATGTGGATCTTTTTAAGCATTATTTAGTTGCTTTAGATTAATAAAATTAATAT
>MDTE01149296.1_pt1 | contig 18008 bp, 14 predicted proteins | sample 811231 | NCBI WGS metagenome assembly MDTE01 (sample SAMN05326651, study PRJNA326480) | marine metagenome | isolation source: seawater | place: Indian Ocean: Red Sea | collected 2010 | reverse complement strand
CCAAAAAAGGAGATCCCCGGGCCGAGTCCTATGACTGGACCAAGCGCTTCCCGGACGGTCCGCTCGAACAGGGTTTTGATTATTACTTCGGGGACGGAACCATCAACTTCCCTCCCTACTGCTGGATCGAGGGTGACCGCTTCGTCACCATTCCCACCAAGCCCGTCATCAAGTCCAGACCCCTCGCCGGGGGTGGCGGCTTCCGTGCCGGCCCGATGGCCGAAAGCTGGAACCCCTACGACATCCTGCCCACCATCACCCAAAAGACCGTCGAGTGGATTTCGAAGCAGAAAAAGGATCAACCCTTCTTCGCTTACCTCGCCTTCAATTCCCCGCACTACCCGATCGTCCCCAACAAGCCTTATCACGGCAAATCGAAAGCCGGTTACTATGGGGACTTCGTCATCGAGACCGATGCCATGGTGGGCAAGGTGATGAACGCCTTGAATATGCACGGCTTTGCCGATAACACCTTGGTCGTCTTCACTGCAGACAATGGAGCTGAGACCCATGCCTTCGAAAGACTGGAGGAATTCAAACAATGGAGCTCGGGCAAGTATCGCGGCGTCAAGCGCGACGTCTACGAGGGAGGACACCGCGTGCCCTTCATCGTCAAATGGCCCGGCAAAATTAAGCAGGGATCGGTTTCCGACGAGGTGGTGAGTCAGGTCGACCTGGCGGCGAGCTTTGCCAAGATCATCGGACACCGCCTCGGAAAGAAGGAGGCTGTCGACAGCTACGATCTACTGCCGGTTTTCAAGGGGGAAAAGTACGACAAACCACTGCGCGTCGCCACCGTCCAGAACACCTCCCCGAAAAAGTTCGCCCTCCGGCAAGGGGACTGGGTCTACATCAATGCCCCGACCGGGGCGGCCAAGAGGGAAAGTCCCGCCTACCTGGAGTATTTCGGCCTCGAGGCATATGGGAAAGGTCATGAAGGCCTGTTGTTCAACCTGAAGGAAGACCCGCGCCAGTCCGACAACCTCTTCGCCAAGTATCCCGAGCGGGTCAAAAAAATGGGCGAACTTCTCCAAAGCTACCTCGACGGCCGGCCGTGCGCACCGAACAAAAAATGATGGAACCCAAGAAAAAAGGCGGAGAAGTGATGGCTAAGGTTTTTCGACAACTTTGTTTATTCGCCTTTGCAGGCGCGAACTCTCTGGCAGGGCAGAAACAAGACCCGGATCATTCCCTCATCACAATAAGAGAGATCGATGCAAAGCTGGAAAAACTTGCCTCGGGCTACGAAACGGTGGAGGGACCCCTCTATGACGGAAAGGGCCATCTTCTCTTCACTGACATTCCAAACCAGCGTATCTGGCAACTCAACCTGAAGACCCTTGAAACTACGCTCTTCCGGGACGAGACCGGCGGAGCCAACGGGCTCGCCTTTGATTTGAGAGGACGATTGCTGATGTGCAAGCAACGGGAGAAGAGTCTGGCCCGCCTCGAGGACAACGGGACGGAAACCGTGCTCTTGAAGCCAACGAGGATAGGGGGAAACAAGAAGATTCAACCTGTGGGAGTAAACGACGTGGTGGTTGATCGCAAAGGGCGGATTTACGTTACCGTCCCGGGCGCGGGATCGGTCTACCTTCTCGACTCCGATGGTGGAAATCCTCGGCCGGTCATCAGCGGACTGAAGGGGCCGAACGGATTGATGCTTTCACCGGACGAGAAAACACTCTACGTATCCGAATACAAGGAGCAGAAGCTACATGCCTACGAGGTCGACCCTAAAAACGGAAACGCATCCAAGCGACGACTTTTCGCCCGAGTCCTGCCACCGAGCGATTACGGATGTGACGGCATGACCGTTGACCATCTCGGCAACCTCTACTGCGCCGGTCCTCACGCCGTGCGGGTGTGGAGCCCGAAAGGCAAACTGCTCGAGACAATTGCAGTCCCCGAAAGCCCGACCAATTGCACTTTTGCCGGACCGGGGAGCAACGTGCTCCACGTCACCGGCAGAAAGAACGTTTTCCGGATTCGCCTCAAGACCAAGGGTGTCCGCTGAATTCGCAAAAGCTGTTCAGTGCCTTGTTGATTTGGGAAATCTGGGGAAGCAGATCCTATTTTGCTTAACTGATCGGCAAATGCCCTTCAGTGTGCTCTTTCATGAGCGATACCTTGAAATTCGGCTTTTCGCCCGAGCTCCTAAGTCTGCCCAATCAACAAGAGTACGATGGCAAAAAATTCCCTCTCGCCCTCAGATCGGAAGTCGGCGACATCAAGCAAGCCCGCATATGGATTGCCGAGAACGCCGGGCAAATCGAAAGGCAAGCCGCCACCCACGGAGCGGTCCTCCTGCGCGGATTGCCACTGGCGACGCCGGAGGACTTTGACGTTGCCGTGACCGCCTTCGGCTTAGCCAACTTCGCCTACGAGGATTCTCTCTCCAATGCGGTGCGCAAAGTCTATTCCCCTCGCGTTTTCTCCGCGAACGAGGCGCCTCCCGAAACTACGATTTTCCTACACCACGAAATGGCTCAGACCCCCATCTATCCGAGCAAGCTCTTTTTCTTTTGCCAAAAAGCTGCGGAGGCAGGAGGAGAAACCCCCCTTTGCCGCTCCGACGCGCTTTGGGAACGGATCGAGAAGGAGTTACCCAAATTCGGCCAAAATTGCCTGACGAAAGGGCTCAAGTATTCGAACGTCATGCCTGCCGAGGCGGACTTGGGCTCTGGCATGGGGCGAAGCTGGCAAAGCACCCTCAGCGTCGATTCGCGTGACGAGGCCGAAGCCCGACTATCCGAACTTGAATACTCATGGGAATGGATGGAACAGGACGAGTTGCGGGTCACCTCCCCCACCCTGCCGGCGGTCCGCGAACTGGACAACGGAAAGCGCAGTTTCTTCAACCAGCTCATCGCCGCATTCAAGGGCTGGAAGGATTCCCGAAACGACCCCGCCAAGTCGATCACCCATGGCGACGGTTCTTCTCTCGATCCATCGGAAATCGAACGGGTCTGCGAACTGGCGGACGGGATCACCTTTGATCTTCCTTGGCAGGCTGGCGACCTCGCCCTCGTGGACAACTACCTGTGCATGCACGGACGCCGATCCTTCCAGGGAACCCGCAAGGTTCTCGCATCCCTCGCGGCAGCTTGAGTTTTGTCTTTTATCAAACCGGTAAAGCCTTATGTTTTGGGGAAACAATTCGGTTTACAATGTCATTACTATCCGAAAGCTCGATTTGTCAGGCTTCCATTATTTAACTTTTCTCCAAAGTCCGGTTCCTTCACGACATTCTTTTTTATGAATAAAATCCACTCTCTTTTGATCATCTTGGTTGCCCTTGTTACCGTTCTGCATGCGGAGTCCGAGAACAAGCCCGAGTGAAAGACCGAAACGTAAAAGTCTCGGGCGTATGGGCCTTTGCAACGGTGACTGTCGTTCTGATCCTCACTCTGGGCTATTGGGGGATCTCCGCGCTCAAAACCGCGGAGAACATCATCCGTCCAGAGCGAAAGGTGACGATTGATTCAATCATTTACAGCACCATCGGCGAACTGAAGAAAGAATCTAAAATTGTCGTGATGACGGGCGAAGTTAATCTCTCCGTCAAACGATCCCACACCAAATTCTTCAGTCGCTTGAACCTCGGAACCACTGCAGTCGAAGTTCTGGTTCCCAAAAACAAGATTCAGTACGTTGTTCCAACGGATGCCATTTCCGAAGAATCCTTTCGCTGGAATGACGAAACCGGCGAAGTTTCGATCGAGATCCCGACTCCCGTGATCGATGAGGAGATTGTGGAAATCCAGAGCGATCCGGAGTTGATAAAGGTGAAGAAGGATATCGGTTGGGGGAGGCTCGAATCTCGTTCAGGCGAATTTCTCGAACGACAAATCCGAAGGGACTTGCGTTCTCTGGTCATCGAGGAGGGAAAGAGCAACCTTTTCATGCTCGAACAAGCCAAGAAGAATGCTCAGGAGGTCATCCGTGAACTCTTCGAAAAGTTCATGCGAAAAGAGAGCCTTGAAGTACCCGTAGAAACATTCGTAAACTGAAAGAATGTCCGATCATAAGGTTGCTTCAAAGGATCCCAAAGAGCCTCGTTCTCTCTTGAGGATTTTCGCCGCTCTCCTAGGAGCCTTCCTCAGTGGTCTTTACCTGCTCAATCTATCCATGGGAATCCTTGAGATTCCCGACAATCTACCCCTTGTCGGCAACCTCGATGAAGTGGCCGTAAGCGCCTTTTTCTTCGGCTGCCTTAGTTATCTGGGAATTGATCTCGTTCCCTTTCGCCGCAAACCCAGAAAATGACTCTTACCCTTGGACGGGCAATGGAATGAACGCCTACTTTCCGCTCCTGCTTTCCTTGCTTATGGCGACAAGTCTCCACGCCGGGCGGAAAACCGGATTCAAGATTGAGATCATCGAAGGCAGACATTGGCTGGTCAAACCGAACGGTCAACCTTTCTTCGCCCATGGAATCACCCATGCCGGCAACCGAGACGCCGCTCTGAATTACCAAAAGTTTTCGGAAGCCTGTAAGGCCGTGGGCTTCAATGCCTACGGGTATGGTTGCCCAGAACCACTTCGTAAGGATATGCCCTTCGTCGAGAGTTGGAATCACTTGGTTCCGATTTCCTATTACCGGGGAAAAAATGGAGTTCGATTCGTGGACGTCTTCGATCCCAAAGTGCAGAAAAAGCTCGAAACCGGGATAAAGGCCAAGTGTCTGAGCAGCCGTGACAACCCCAATACCATCGGTTACTGCTGGACGGACCTGGGTTCGTGGCCCTTGGAAAACCCTTCGGGTAAGAATTGGGTGAATTTCATCCGCGAACTGCCCGAAGGCGCTCCCGGCCAAAAAGCCTACCAACGCTTTCTCGAAACTTGGGAGGGAAGTCCCGGGAAGCCCCGCGATCTTGGCTTCCTTCGACTCATCGCGAAGCAATATTTCAAGGTCGTTGGGGAAGCCCAACGCGCCTACGCTCCGGGTCACCTTGTCTTTGGAGAACGTTTCGCCGATAACGCTTCGCAATTTTACAATACGATCGTTGAAGAAGTCCTCGAGGAAATGCTCCCCTACGTGGACGCCCTTGCCATTCAGCCAGCTTTCGAAGCTGAATTTCCCAAAGACCGCTTTGACCAAATCCATAGCGTTTCCGGAAAGCCCATTCTAATATGTGACTTTGCCATTCGCTTCAAGGATGGCGACAAGGACATCAGCAGTTGGAAATTCGAACCCGATTCAATTGCGGCGGGAAAGGCTTACGACCAATACTTAAGAGATGCCCTTGCAACCGGATACGTCATCGGTTCCTTCTGGTGCAATCCCGTGGATACCTCAAAGGGCTTCGACAAGCCAGGAGTCAAACAAGGTTTCTTCGGTGATGGACTCAGCCCCCGTCCCGGTTTACACAAGTCGGTTCTCGATTTGAACCGGCACATCAGCCAAACGACGCCCAATCGTTGATCTTATCCTGCGGAGGTCGATTCATTCCTCCGTTATGCGCCTCTGGGCATCCTCCGGCAATTCGCGAAAAGCTCGAAATTGCCAGTGGCCCGATCCCATGCCCTCGATGAAGGCCTTACGATCACCGACACTTTGGAATTCGAAGCCAATCAGGGCCCTCCCTACGCGCTCACCGGTATATTGGTAATTGAAATAACAAATATTGGCCGAACCTCGGACGGAATTCAGAAAATCATGCAGAGCTCCCGCTCTCTCCGGAAATTCAAGTTCGATGAAGTAAGGATGAGAGATGAGACGGGACCGGAAGGGAATTACCCGGAAACTGACGTCGGGGCTGGAAGTGACCTCCTTGAAGTCGATTGCGGCTCGGCTCAACCTTGCCGGCAGTTCACTCAACTCCCGACTACTTCCCTCAACCCCGAGAATGGGCCAGGAATCAACCTCATCGGTCTTTCCGTATTGAAAATCCACGATATTCAGGCCATCGAGTCCTTCCTCAAGCAGTCGCAAAAGTTCACCCGAGCGCTCGGCGATATGAAACCTGAAGTGGCGTTTGGTTGCGGATCCGATGCCGGAAGCGCTGGAAATATTACCTAACTGATGGAAATCCATGTTGGCTCCGCAAAGAATCGTTACCACACTTTTGCCCGCAAGTTCGGATTGGCGCTTCAAAACCGCCGCGAGACCCATGGCGCCCGAAGGTTCCGGAATTACCCTGGAAGTTTTCCAAAGGATTTCAATCGCCGCACTCACTTCTTCGTTGCTGACGGTCATGAATTCGTCCACCACCTCTCGACAAATGGGGTAAGTGAGTTCGCCGACCTGCTTGACCGCGGTACCGTCACAGAACACGTCCACGTAATCCAATTGCACCGGTTTTCCCGCTTCGATGGCGGCGGACATCGAAGCCTGACGATCGCCCTCCACTCCAATAACCCGAATCTCAGGATTCACGTGCTTGAACCACGCTCCCACCGCGCCTGCCAATCCGCCTCCGCCGATCTGCAGAAAGACAACGTCAAAGGGTCCTTTGCCGGACATGATGATTTCATCGGCGATGGTGCCTTGTCCAGCCATCACCTGAAGATCATCATAGGCATGAACGTAGGTGATTCGCTCTTCCTCACTCACTCGTTTGGCCTCTGCCGACGCCTGGTCGTAGGAGTCTCCCAAGAGAAGCACCTCAACCTGATCTCCGCCCAGACGCTTGACTGCATCCTGCTTCATTCTGGGGGTAGACAAAGGCATGTATATCCGAGCCTGAGTACCCAACTCTTTTGCAGAAAGGGCAACCCCTTGGGCATGATTGCCGGCGGAGGCGGTAATCACCCCCTTGCCAAGATCGTCCTTTGAAAGCTGTAGCATCCGATTGTATGCGCCGCGCCATTTGTAGGCATGGATGGGCGAAAGGTCCTCCCGCTTCAGAAAACAGCGAAAGTTCAGCTGCAAATCCAATTCCTGCAAGGGCGTGGCTTCCGACAAGGAATACACACGATGACGAGCCCGCAGGGTTTCGCTTATCAATTGATCGATCATACCAAATCCAAGGAATTGAAAATTCCTCGCAGGCATGCGATAGCGCTTGAAAGCTTTTGGCAAGAGGCAAGTGATGGCTCTTGGTCCGGCACCCCTTCTGACTTCCGGGTTGGCTCCTAAGCCTTACCTTTTAAGTTTTCGAATCTCTCGGAATTCGGAACATAGCCTTAAAGGCCATGACCAAAGCAATTAGAATTCACAAATTGGGCAAGGCCCGTGATACGGTTTCGGGCAGGCATGCTTGGGCTCCTCCAAGTCGTTGGCAAAAACTCTGAACTGGCTGGACCCCTTGTCATCCACGTGCACCGCAAACTCCGAGCCCAAATCAACTTTGGGAGAATCGCGAGTGCTCAAGGTAAAGCCGCTTTGATCCGCTGAAGCCAAGGAGGAATCCTCACCACGGTTCAGATAAGCGGCTCGGTCGGAAAGAATTTGGATTTGAGCGGGCCCTTCAATGGCTACTTTTGCTCCCGATAGCAGAACCAATTCCATTTTCCCCTCCAAGACCTTGAGCATGCCTGGCTCCAAGCCGGGGTCTAGGCGAACCGTCTCTCCATCCGGATTCAAGGCAAGACCATCCAAGGAAGTTACCAGTTTAACCGCATTCGATGGAATCTCCGATTGCAACTCCGTATTCTCAAAAAAGAAAGGACGAGCCAAAAGGCCAACAATGAGGAAACACGCCGCCATTGCCAAGGTTGGCCAAAAGGCGACCATCTTGGATGAGCTTTCTGCAATCCGGATGCCCGGCCGGGTAAAGTGCCGACGAAGCTCGCTTTCCTGGTGCTGCAGTTCGATCCAAGCTGCTCGCAGTTTGGGATCATTCCTTAGGTCTTGATCCAAATTCTTGAATTCGGATTCGGATAAGGTTCCTTCAAGCAAGGAGATTAACCGAGCATAGTCGGAAGGTGGGATGGGGTTACTTTCCTTTTTCATATCAAGTCATTTGATTCAGGGAACGGTCCACGCACAGATAGAGGTTCCTTCTGATTCTTTCCAAGTGTTTGTAAAGTTGTTTGGCCGGTCTTTTCAATTCCTTCGCCAATTCCGCAATCGTGCTGTTCTCCTCATAACGGCGCTGCAGGATCTTTTGATCTTCGGAGGGGATCTTGCCAATGCATGCCGCCAGCGCCTGACGGCGGTTCTCCAGCCTGGGTTCGGATTGAATCTGGTCTTCGGCCAAGGATTCGATCAGGTCTTCGGAGAAGGAAAGCCGGTCACGAGCCGCCCGCTTCCGGTAATTCAGGACTTCAAAATGTATGAATCGACAAGCCCAAGTGTAAAAGGAACGACTAGGATCATAATCTTCGTGCTTCTTCCACAGCGATACGGAAGCCCTTTGAAACACGTCTTCGGCATCACTTGCATGCGGCACTAGGGTTCGAACAAAGCGAAGCAAAGCGTCGTGATGCGAAGTCAGCGCATGCACGAAGGCTTCTTCCCGGGCAGTGTTGGAATCGTTTTCCACTAGTAAATATTATCCGCAAATCAGAAAATTCCCCTTACTTATAGCAAAAAGGCTCCTCTTCGAAAATAAGAATTCAGGAAGCATGAAACTTGCAAACCCTTTCGATGACGGTTGTCCTAAAGGTTTCTCATTCACTTCCATGAAACGACTCCTTACCATTTTCATTCTCCTTGGCTCCTTTGCCCACGCTCTCTTCTCAGAGCGAATTTCGGAAATGCCCAACCTGATTATCCTCCTGGCCGATGACTTGGGCTATGGGGAACTCGGTTGTCAGGGTAATCCCGAAATCCCCACGCCCCATATCGATGGGATCGCCAAACGAGGAATCCGCTTCACCCAGGGTTACGTCACCGCTCCCAATTGCAGTCCTTCCCGTGCAGGGCTTATCACGGGGAAGTACGGAACTCGCTTTGGTCATGAATTCAACCCAACCGGAGCCAAGAACGAGGAACCGGGATATGGTCTTCCGCTGTCCCAGAAAACCCTTGCCGACTCGCTCTCCATGGCTGGATACGTGAATGGCTTGGTCGGCAAATGGCACCTTGGCGGAACTGCTCCGTATCATCCCTTTCGGCGGGGATTCGATGAATTCTTTGGCTTCACCCACGAGGGTCACTACTTCGTGCCGGAACCATGGGATGGAACCACCACCTGGTTGCGTCGGAAAGTTCTTCCAGGAGGCGGACAGGGCATCAAAACTTTCGGTAAAGTCATCTACTCAACCCACTTGGGCAACGAACCTGACTACGATGCCAACAACCCCATCGTCCGGGGAAGCCAACCCGTTTGGGAAAAGGAATATTTCACCGATGCCATCACCCGCGAATCCGTCGATTTCATTGAGCGACACGCGGACAAACCCTTCTTTTTGTTCGTTTCCTACAATGCGGTGCACAGCCCCCTTCAGGCCGCGGATAAGTACATGGAAAAATTCAAGAATATCGAGGACGTTCAGCGTCGAATCTTCGCGGCTATGCTGGCAAATTTGGATGACAGTGTGGGTGATATCATCAACAAACTGGAGGAGGAGGGCTTGGATAACGAGACCCTGGTCTTCTTCCTCAGCGACAACGGTGGCCCGACCAGGGAACTGACCAGCAGCAACCTTCCCTTGCGGGGGGAGAAAGGGCAAATGTACGAAGGCGGGATCCGCGTGCCCTTCCTGTTTCAATGGCCTTCAAGGGTACCCGCGGGAAAGACCTATGACCGACCGGTTCTCAGTACGGATATCTTCTCAACCATTCTTGCGGCTGCAGGAGCAGCTCGACCTAAGGGAGAGTACGTAGAGTCCTATGATCTGCTGCCCTACCTCACCGGAAAGTACAAGGAGGATCCTCACGAATGGCTCTATTGGAGACAAGCCAACAAAGCCGCTTTCCGAGTTGGTGATATGAAAATCGTCAGGCAAACTGCCAAAAAATGGGAACTCTACGACTTGGCAAATGATCCTTCAGAAACCGAGAATTTGATCGACGCCGAGCCCGAACAATTCGAATTACTCCTGAAGGGGTGGGAAAAAATCAACGGCAATATGGCCGAACCTCTCTTCAAGTGATTCTCTCCGTATGGCTTTGAGTAAGAATTACCCAACAACGAGACCGGCCCCGAACCAATATGGAATCTTGGCTTTTCCATTTAAATCGGATATTTTAATCAAAGAAAGATTTTACGTTTCATGCTGATCAAACGAAAGCGCACACGCAGACGATTCCTCCAAGGATTTGGTGGGTCTCTCCTTGCCCTGCCGTTGCTCGAGGCAAATTCCGCCAGCGGAACTTTCGCTTCGCCGAAACGGATCACTGCAACGGGAATCTTTTATGGGTTTGTACCGCAAAACTTTCACCCCCAAAAAACGGGTAGGAATTTCCAATCTCCCTTGCTTCTCAAGCCACTCGAATCCCATCGGAATAACTATTCGGTTTTTTCGGGATTGGATCACAACCTAAGTGGTGGTCACAACGCCACAAAATTCTTCCTCTCCGGCATTCCCACAAACCAATCCAAAGGGTTCGCGGAGGCCAATATCTCGATCGACCAGAAGGCGGCCAATTTCGTGGGCGGGGAAACTCGTTATTCTTCGCTTTCCCTCGATTCGGACCGAGGAAACGAACATACACTTTCATGGACCAGGAACGGAAACAACGTCCAACCGATTCGCAGTCTTGAAAAACTCTACCGCATGCTCTTCCGGAAAGAGAACCTGCAGACCCGCAACCAGGCTGAAAGACAACTCGAGGATAGAAAGTCCATTCTTGATCTTGCCAAGTTTCAGGCCGATCAGTTCAAAAAGGGGTTGGGGCAGTCAGACGCGGACAAGTTGGATCAGTACTTCACTTCCGTCCGTGAGTTTGAAAGGAGAATCGAACAGTCCTCTCTCTGGTTGGACAAGGAAAAACCAAAAACTGACTACGCCCTTCCTCGTGGCGCGGACTCCCTGACCCTCAAGGAGAGAACTCCACTCTTCTACGACTTGATGACCCTTGCCTTGCAGACGGATTCCACCCGCGTCATCAGTTTGGCTTTTACCAACCTGGGCAAGGAAAACGGTGGATTGAGCGGAGTGAATCAAGGCTATCATACCTTGTCCCATCACGGCCAAGTGCAAGCGGCCATTGACGAACTTTCAATCATCGAGTCCTTTCACGTCGCTCAATTTTCCCGATTCCTCGGAAAACTCAAACAAGTTGTGGAACCCAATGGAAAATCCCTTCTCGACAGCACCATGACCTTGCTTGGAAGTGGAATGAGCAACGCCAACTCCCACAGCAACCGAGACCTGCCGGTTCTTTTGGCCGGAGGAGGGTTCAAACATGGGCAACACCTGCATTTCGCCCGTTCCGGAAAGCAATCCACGCCCCTTTGCAACCTTTACCTCTCCATGCTGCAAAACTTTGGCCTTGAGGTGGATCGTTTCAATACCTCAAGCGGCACCCTGACCGGACTCGAAACCATAAGTTGAACCGAAGATTTCCTCATGAATCTCAGAATTAGGTTCCTGACCCCCCTATTGCTCCTTGTCGGGAGTATTCAGGGGTTCGCCATGACCGTCGAATTCGACCGTACGCTCCATCGATACCTGCAAAATTATTGCATCCAATGCCATGGCCCGGACGAGGAAAAGGGCGATCGCGCCTTTCATAATCTTTCCATGGATCTGTCCGGTCGACGGGTAATCGATCTAGGGGATGATCACAAGGTTCATCTTCTCCAAGATATTCTCGACCAACTCAACCTTGGGGAAATGCCTCCAAAGAAAAAGGGCCTCCGGCAACCCCTAACCACCGAAACCCAGGAGGTGATTTCATGGCTTACGCAAACCCTGCTCGATTTGGATGAGAACAGAGGTCCGCAACAAACCGTCCTTCGTAGGCTTAATCGTCGTGAATACCGAAATACCCTCCGTGATCTTCTTGGCTTGCAATCGCTGCCTTTTGATTTCACCCAGAATTTTCCCGCCGATGAAAAAGATCATGGCTTTACCAACGTCGGTGATCGTCTGACCCTTTCCGATCAGCATCTGAAGGCATACCTCGAAGCAGCCGACCGCTACCTGGGCATGGCTTTTCGGTTCGAGAAGGAAATTGCTCCGCAATATCAGGTCATTCGTCCTGAGGATTGGGGCTATCCGAGCAGGCAGGACAAAACTCCATGGATGTACCGGATTCACAAACCCAATCAATATCTGGATTTCGCCGCCGGAAAGAAACAGCTTTCCGATCACTTCGACCTGGGAACCTTCCCCCACGACTGGTACAGGCGGAGCAAGGGGATTCAAGTGGCGGGGTACTACAAAATTTCCCTGAGCGCAGAGGCAGTCCGAAGGCTTTCTCATCCCTATGACCCCAAAATGATTCCAACCGATCTTTCTTCACCCATGCAACTTGCCCTGTTCGTTTCGAGAGGCGCAGAGGGCATGGGCTCGGACTCCGTTAAATCGAGAGCGAAAATCGGACATTGGGATTTGGATGATCACAAACGAAATAGATACGAGAAGACCGTATGGATGGACAAAGGGGACGTTCCCTTTCTCAACTGGGACAACGGACCAGGACCGTCAGACTACTGGATGCGCGACATTTGCAAGAAATACCACACCGACATTGAATTTCGCGGAAAGCAGGGTTCGCATGCCTGGCACGTCGTGGGGAAGGACTTGGTTCCCGGGCGCATCGTATCCGACGTTTGGAAAGGGCCCGTAGTCCGGGTGCATGATTTCAGGATGTACGGTCCGCTTCCTCAAACCTTCGACTCGAAAGCTTTAAAGGTGTTTCTTGACGGCGAACGCGATCTTTCGAAAGCCGACTTGGCCTTGGCCTTTACCCGTTTTGCTCGCCGTGCCTTTCGTCGCCCGGTTTCGAAGTCGGAGATCGAGCCTTATTTGACTATTGAAAGGAATGCCCGCATGAAGCTTGGTCGAAACCGTCAGGAAGCATTCCTGCTTGCCCTCAAAGCCATGCTGGTTTCGCCCGATTTTCTTTACCTGAAGGAAAAAAAATCCGAGTCCGAACGGTTGGGGCCCTTCGAAATCGCCAACCGCCTGTCCTATTTTCTCTGGTCCTCCTTGCCCGATAACGAGCTTTTTCAAATGGCCAAGGAAAACAAAACCGACAGCCGGGCTTCAATGAAAGAGCAGACCGAGAGGCTTTTGAGCGATCCACGAAGCAAATCCTTCGTTCGAGGCTTCGCCGATTCATGGCTTCGTTTGGACAAGCTGGGAACCATGCCTCCCGCCTCGTTGAAGTTTCGGGAATATTATCGCTACGGATTGAAGGAGGCCATGCTTGAGGAAACGCACCGTTTCTTGGGTAACGCCATTAAAGAAAACGCTCCTCTTACTGATTTCATTCACTCGGATTACGGATTCCTCAATCAGGATCTTGCCCGTCACTACGGCATGCGGGGAATAGAGGGAATCCATTTCCGAAAGGTCTCCTTTCCCGAGGACAGTGTTCGAGGCGGACTGCTCGGTCAGGCAAGCATACTCACGCTCACTGCAAATGGAGTGGACACTTCTCCGGTCATTCGCGGGATTTGGGTCCTGGAAAGTCTGCTCGGCACTCCCCCCTCCCCTCCTCCCCCTGACGTCGAACCCATTGACCCCGACGTCCGCGGAGCCCAAACCGTGAAGGACCTCTTGCAGAAACACCGCTCGGTTCAAGCGTGCGCGGATTGCCATGCTAAAATCGACCCCTATGGGTTTCCTCTCGAATATTTTGATCCGGTGGGTGGCTATCGGCCCACTTACTACCGGTCCCGCTTTTGGAAAAACTCCACGCAAACCACGCAGCTTTTCCCTGGCAAACCGATTGACGGTTCCGCCATTCTGACCACCGGAGAAAAACTCTGGGGGCCAAGAAGTCTCAAGAAGGCTTTGCTTTCGAAAAAAAGGTTGCTCGCTCAAAACCTTACCGAACAGCTTTTGACTTATGGAACGGGACGAACCGGGAGCATACGGGACAAGAATGAAGCCAAGGAAATCGCCGAATCGGTGATTTCCAATGGTTTCGGTTTCCGTGATCTGATCGTAAAAGTCGCCACCAGTCAGGCTTTTGTCAGAAAATAATCTTCCTTTCATTCCGCTTTCTCATCGCGCCAAACTCTCAATTGGGGTAAGAGAAGACTCCTTGAGACACTTCCCATGATTAAGATTTTCCTCCTCCTTGGTTTCCTTGCCCCACTGGCTGCAAAAAACACCTTCACGCCGATCAGTGATCCTGACAAACTCCCGAAGACCGCCCTTGAACTCTGGAAAGGTTATGATGCCAGGGCCGAAGACCTCGAGGTGAAAATCATTGAGGAATGGAAAACCGATGAAGTCACCACCCGTTACCTGACCTATAAGGTCGGTCGGTTCAAGGGAGCCGATTCCCGCGTGGCCGCCTATTACTCGTTTCCCAACAAGCCTGGAAAACACCCGGCATTCGTCTGGTCTCATGGCGGAGGTCAGCGGGCCGAGCGCAACCGAAGCGTATATTTTGCGAAACAAGGGTTTGCGAACGTCGACGTCAATTGGCTTGGACGGCCCGTAAAGGAGAACATTGAAGCCAACACCGACTGGGGAAAAGTTGACCCGACGCAAGGTCCTCGCTTCTACTCCAAAGCCTTACGCCAAGGATGGAAGGTAAACTTGCTACCCGATGAATTTTCGATCGATCCTATCCCCAGTCCCCGCAACTCCAACTGGGTTCTCCTTTCGATGGCAGGTCGTCGGGCGATTACTTTCTTGGAGAGGCAATCCGAGGTAAAAGCCGATAAAATTGGGTTCACGGGCTTTTCCATGGGCGGAATGATCACTGCCCTCACCGCTACTGACCCGCGGCTCAAAGCGGTCGCTCCCTTTGTTGGTGGAACCGCATTCAAATACGTCGATTTCCCCGGAGGGATTGTCGGCAGCAGCAAGCGCGCTCAATTTCAAAATCTCGACATGTACAAGAAGGTCATCGATCCCGTCGCTTCTTGGCCCTATGTCCAATGTCCGGTCGCCTTCATTACCTCTTCCAACGATTTCCACTCCACCTTCGAAAGAATTTATCGATCGATGGATTTGCTACCTCATGGCGACTGGAGAGTGTCCTCCAACGTTCACTACAACCACGGAGTTGGACCCGAAGAATGGGCCTTGCTCAACCTTTGGTTCAAGAAATATTTGGGGGATGAGCAAATTGTAATCCCCCAAACTCCCCCGTCCGACTTCTCCATGGACAAAGGAGTCGCCACCTTCTCCGTATCTCCGAAAGCGATCAATCGCCTGGCTGGAGTCAAAATCTACTACAGCTACGATCCGAATTCCCGCACCCGTTTCTGGCATTTGGCCGAGGCCACGAAAACGAACCACACTTGGAAAACGGAAATTCCCGTCTACCCAAAGCTTCCACTCTACGTTTTCGGGCATTGCCGTTACCAGTTGGATCAGGAAATGACTTTGCAAGTTGGCAGTTCCAAGACTTTCTCGATTAATTCAAAAGAAGCGATCCATGAACCACATGACGTAGATTTAAAAGAATTGTCCAAGCTGGCCGAGAGCGGACTGATCGAAGACTTTTCCAATGGAACCGCCGACTGGTCCAGTCGCAACGGAGACAGCATCACCACCTACAAACTTCAGAGCCCGATGATCAATCGCTCCAACCATAAGGTCCTGGCCTTCACCATCGATCCCCAGGGTCGTGATCACACCCTTCGCCTGCGTTTGGGCAGTTCCTTTCTCAGTAGGGAAAACAACCTCGGAAATTTCACCTTCAGCACCAGGCTGTCCGGCAACGGTCCGCAAAAGATTCTCATCGATCGTACGGATTTCAAAAGCGAAAAGGGTACGGAATTGGAGTGGGCTAAGGTATCCACCTTCAACGTTACGCTGGTGGACCTTAAGCAAAGGGAAACCGTCCGCCTGACTGATCCTAAAACGCACTCTATCCTAAAGCGGATTGAACTAATCGATCGTCCCTGATCATTTTCTTGTCCGATAACTTATTGGGCTTGGTCGGATGCATATAATAAAAGGTTCTATTACCATCAAGAATACGGCGATAATTAGGCATGAAGATATCCTCGATTAACTCGGAAGTCGGGGCACATCCCATCACTAGGCTGAAAATCAAAAAGTAACGGAAGAGTTTCATTCCATTAAATCGCTCAAGGGAATTAGCCTCCGACGTTGAAAATTCAGCGTCAAGACCTTTCGGCAAACTTATCGAATCTCATATTATTCTCTATTGCCCTGCAGTCATCGAATGACAAGTCTTTGAGAATGATTTATCGTAAGAACGTTTTAATTTGCCTAGTCCTTCTTACCGGAAGCATAAGGCTTTCAGCCGAACCACCAAACATTCTTTTCATCTTCACCGATGACCAGTCTCATCGCTCGGTCAGTTGCTACCCCGAAGCGCCTCCCTGGGTAAAAACGCCCAACATTGACTCCCTGGCAGACAATGGGATTCGTTTTGCCAATTGCTACATGGGTTCATGGTGTATGGGTTCACGAGCCAGTTTGCTCACCGGACACCAAACTTATGGCGTTCGATCCATGCGTATGGAAGGTCCGTACCCGGGAAGCGAATACGACAGCGAAAAATGCCCCTTTTGGCCTGCCGTTTTCAGAAAGAACGGATATCAGACGGCTCAGGTCGGAAAGTGGCATACGGGCACCGACAACGGTTTCGGGCGTGATTGGGATTTTCAAAAGGTATGGAACCGTCCCGCCTTTCCCGAGAATTCCGGAAATTATTTCAAGGAACAACTCATACAGACAAATGGCAAAAAAGCGGTAATGACCCAAGGCTACTCCACCGACAACTATACGAAGTGGGCTGAGGAATTCATTCGCGGAGATCACGGAAAGAAAAAGGACAGTCCCTTCTATCTTTGGGTCTGTTACGGGGCAGTGCACGGACCGTTCACTCCCGCAACCCGTCACCTCGAGGAATATCCGCAAGCAAGGGTACGGGTACCCAAGGACATTTATCCGCCCCGGGCCGGAAAACCCAAGTATTCCCGTGAAAAGGAACAATGGATCCCAGGAGAGTCAGGCCTTCCGGTCCTCAAGGCGAAAAGCTTCTCCGGACGCACGGTCAGTGGAAAGTTCATTCACGGCACTGACCTTCATTCTCTGGAAAGGCAATACAACCAAGGAGTCCTTGCGATTGACGAAGGAGTGGGCAAATTAATCAAGGCGCTCAAGGAAACGGGCCAATATGAGAATACGCTGATTGTCTTTGGCGCAGATCAGGGCATTGCCTGGGGACAAAAGGGTTTCCAAATGAAGCTTGCCCCCTATGACGGGACCATACGGGGTCCCCTGATTATGAGTATGCCTGCGAAGTTTCCTACGGGTAAAGTCTGTCCCAAACCCGTTGGCGGAACCGATCTGGTACCCACTTTCTTCCGCCAAGCGGGCTTGACCCTTCCTTGGAAAATGCATGGGCGCGACCTCACTCCGCTGCTTGAGAATCCCGAGCGGAAGGATTGGAAAAGCCCCCTTCTTCTCGCTCATACGGGAATGAGCTTTGGGGAGGATTGCGACGAAGTCATGGATATGAAGGATGATCCCATTTATCAAAAGCAGGAAGTTCCCTGGTGGGTCTCCCTGCGTACCGATCGCTACAAATACATTCGCAACCTTTTGCCCGGAGAAACCGAGGAACTTTATGACATGAAAGAGGACCCGGAAGAACTGGTCAACCTTGCCATGAAAGAGGCAAACCTTCCCTTGCTTCGAAAATTTCGGCGGCGGGCAATCAACGAGCTAGAAAAAACGGACTGCAAGTTTGCCCGAAAAATGCCCCCTGTGCTCAAACCCTAGAGATGCTTGTCGAACCATTTCTCGATGTCATCGACCATGGGCAAAAACCATGGGTGACGGTTCCAGCATCCATGCTTTCCGTCTTCGTAATGAGTAAGCAATTGGGTGGGCACGCCTAGCTTTTTCAGTTTATCGATCGATGGTTGCACTTTGGACGGATCCTCGGCTCCGCCAAATTGAAAAAGAATGGGGGGCGTATTCTGGTCGATATGGAGATGAGCGTCGGCTAACTTGTAAACCCCGGGCTTTTCCTTGACCGTCCCGCCAAACAGGAAGAT
>MDTE01139151.1_pt1 | contig 18011 bp, 16 predicted proteins | sample 811231 | NCBI WGS metagenome assembly MDTE01 (sample SAMN05326651, study PRJNA326480) | marine metagenome | isolation source: seawater | place: Indian Ocean: Red Sea | collected 2010 | reverse complement strand
TCATAGATGGCATTAGTAATTCTCCCAGGTTTAAACAATCTTATTGAAGATATTAGTGAGGAAAAAAAATTGCCTCCTAATGTTGTAGAAGCTGCATTGCGTGAAGCTCTACTAAAAGGATACGAAAAATATAGAAAAACATTTTATATTGGTGTCAAAGAAGATCCTTTTGATGAGGATTACTTTACTAACTTTGACGTTGGATTAGATCTAGATGAAGAAGGTTATAGGATATTATCAAGCAAAATAATTGTAGAGGAAGTAGAAAGCGAAGACCATCAAATCTCTCTTGAGGAGGTAAAACAAGTCGCTGAAGATGCTCAAATAGGAGACACTGTAGTACTAGATGTAACCCCTGAAAAAGAAGATTTTGGGCGAATGGCTGCTTCAACCACTAAACAAGTTTTAGCTCAAAAATTGAGAGATCAGCAGAGAAAAATGATACAGGAAGAATTTGCTGATTTAGAGGATCCAGTATTAACTGCAAGAGTCATAAGATTCGAAAGGCAATCAATTATTATGGGTGTTAGCTCAGGTATTGGGAGACCTGAAGTAGAGGCAGAGCTACCCAAAAGAGATCAACTACCTAATGACAACTATCGAGCAAATGCCACCTTCAAGGTATTTTTGAAAGAAGTTAGTGAAATAGCTAGAAAAGGTCCTCAACTCTTTGTCAGTAGAGCAAATGCTGGTTTAGTGGTCTATTTATTTGAAAATGAAGTTCCAGAGATTCAAGAAGGCACCGTGAAAATTATTGCTGTCTCAAGAGAGGCAAATCCTCCATCAAGAGCAGTGGGGCCAAGAACAAAAGTTGCAGTTGATAGTATTGAAAAAGAGGTTGATCCAGTTGGAGCTTGTATAGGGGCGAGAGGGGCTAGAATTCAACAAGTTGTCAACGAATTAAGAGGAGAAAAGATAGATGTCATAAAGTGGTCTTCAGATCCAATTCAGTATATTTTAAATTCACTGAGCCCAGCTAAAGTTGATCTTGTTAGACTTGTAGATCCAGAAGGACAACATGCTCATGTGTTAGTCCCTCCAGATCAACTAAGTCTTGCAATAGGTAGAGAGGGGCAAAATGTTAGGCTTGCTGCAAGACTTACAGGGTGGAAAATAGATGTTAAAAATTCACATGAATATGATCAAGAATCTGAAGACGCAGCCGTAGCAGAATTAATTGTTCAAAGGGAGAATGAAGAGAATCTCCAAAGGGAAGCCGAACAAAAGTTAGAAGCAGAACAAGCTGCAAGAGCGGCAGAAGATGCAAGATTAAGAGAGCTTTATCCTCTTCCTGAAGATGAACAAGAATTTATTGACGAGCCATACGAAGAAGAGATTTTCTTGGAAACTGATCAACATGAAGACAACAAAGAGGATGACTTAATTACTAAAGAGGAGAGAAAACGGTGATACAAAAATCCCCTGTTATAAGAATGTGTATTTCATGTAGGAAAACTTATGACAGGAATAATCTTTTGAAGGTTACAAATGATCAAAAACTTGGAATTATGATAAACAATGGCATTGGACGTTCCGCTTACATTTGTAAATCAAAAGAATGTTACACAAATTCTAAAATCAAAAAAAAGCTTCAAAAAGCATTAAAAACATCATTAGAAGCTGATTTTTTTGATATTTTTAAAAAGGAAATTGCAAACTATTATTAGTTATCCCATAAGGGAATATAATTGAAACTACATCCTTTTTAATTTACAAAAAAGAGTAAAATTATTGTAAATGACTATCAGCGATAAAATCAGAGTTTATGAATTGTCCAGAGATTTAAATCTGGAAAATAAAGACATATTGGATGCTGCCCAGAAACTATCAATATCAGCTAAAAGCCACAGTAGTACAATAAGCCTAGCTGATGCAAAAAAAATTAAAAATCATATTAATAAAAAAAATCCAAGTGAAAAAATTATTTCTGTTAATAAGCCTTCTTTAAAAAAAGAATCAAATCAATCAAAAAATATTCAATCCAAAAGTGTAAAAGATCAATCAAACTTTCAATCATCCAACAAAGAAAATTTAAATAAAAAACCTATTTTGATTAGACCAATTAATAAATTAGAACAATCAACATCTACAACCAACAAAAAAACACTTAACAATCTAAATAATCAAAAATCACCTTCAATTATTTCAAGACCTCAATCTCAAACAAATTTCAGAGATAAAGCATCTTTAAAGCCTGAACAAGATAAAAAAACTTTGCAAAGTCCAATAAAACCATCCATTAAAAATCCTCCTAAACCTCCTATTCAGCTTATTGATAAACCCAAGAACTTAATAAATAATTTAAACACAAAAAATTCAACTAAGAATAATAACTTACGAGATCAGAAATATCAGCCTAATAGATCTGACAAAAATACGAACAAGTTTTATAAATCAAATTTTAATGGTAAAAGTAGCAAAAATACTCCAGAACTTGTAGGCGCCCCTATCAGAAGGGACAGTACCAAAGCTAATTCAAATAAATCAAATTTTTACAACAAGCAAACTCCGCCTAACAAACCAAACTCATCAAATAGGTTTGAATTACAAAATAGGCAATCCTACGCTAATAGACCCAGTAGCGGAAATAAACAAACGAATGCCTCTAAATCTCTAGGACAAAATAAACAAAACTTTCCTAACAGATCAGGGGGCAGTTACAAGCCAGGGACACCTTATAGACAAGGTGATCTTAATAAAAGTGGCTCGAAATTCAATAATCAAAAATTTTCTGGGGTAAGAAAACCTGTATCTCCTAATGAATTGATGCAGTTACAAAAAACAAATGCGTCAGATAAGCCAAATATTATTAAAGCCACTCCTAGTAGCCAAAAACCTGAGTCTCCCAAACAAAAGGTTAAAGCCCCAAACACTAGGCCTAGCTCATCTCCTAGTTCAAAAAAACCTCCTCATAGATCATTTTCGAGCAGTTCAAAGAAAACTGGAAGAACTGATTGGGACGATAGTGCAAAATTAGAAGCTTTAAGAAATAAAAATCCTCAGAAACAAAGGCAGAAGGTACATATTATTGGCGAGAATGATGATTCATTAACCTCTGAGACAAGTGGATACTCAGGTGAAAAAGTTTCAATATTATCTGCCAGTTTAGCTCGTCCAACCAAAGAGAAGTCTAGTGACACCAAACAACAAAAAAGCTCAAAACAATTTAAGAAAAAAAAGAAAGAAACTACTAGACAAAGACAAAAAAGAAGAGCTATGGAATTAAAAGCAGCTAAAGAAGCTAAGCAAATTAGACCAGAGATGATAATAGTGCCAGAAGATAATTTAACTGTGCAAGAGTTAGCAGATAAATTAAGTCTTGAGAGTTCTGAAATAATTAAGTCTCTATTTTTCAAAGGAATAACTGCAACGGTAACTCAATCATTAGATTTAACAACTATTGAAACAGTAGCAGAAGAATTTGGAGTCCCTGTTCTTCAAGATGATGTTGAAGAAGCTGCCAAGAAAACAGTGGACATGATAGAAAAAGATGATTTTGATAGTCTCATCAAAAGACCACCAGTTATTACAGTAATGGGTCATGTAGATCATGGCAAAACCAGTCTTTTAGATGCTATTAGAGAATCTAGAATCGCCTCAGGAGAAGCAGGAGGAATTACACAGCATATAGGAGCTTATCAAGTTGAATTTGAACATGAATCAAAACAAAAAAAATTAACTTTCCTTGACACCCCAGGGCACGAAGCATTTACAGCAATGAGAGCTAGAGGTACTAAGGTCACAGACGTGGCAGTACTTGTAGTCGCAGCAGATGATGGATGTCGTCCTCAAACACTGGAAGCTATTAGTCATGCAAGAGCTGCAAAAGTTCCAATTGTTGTTGCTATTAACAAAATTGATAAAGAAGGGGCCTCACCAGACAGAGTTAAGCAAGAATTATCAGAAAAAGACTTAATTGCGGAAGATTGGGGAGGAGATGTAGTAATGGTTCCAGTAAGTGCAATTAAAAAACAAAATATTGATAAGTTACTTGAAATGATTCTTTTGGTTTCTGAAGTTGAAGATCTTCAAGCGAATCCAGAAAGATTAGCTAAAGGAACAGTTATAGAAGCGCACTTGGATAAGGCCAAAGGACCAGTAGCAACTTTATTAGTCCAAAATGGAACATTGAAATCAGGGGATGTATTGGCCGCTGGTTCAGTGCTTGGAAAAATTCGAGCAATGGTTGATGAAAATGGAAATAGAATTAAGCAAGCGGGACCCTCATTCCCAGTTGAGGCTCTAGGATTTAGTGAAGTGCCCACTGCTGGAGATGAATTTGAAGTTTATCCTGATGAAAAAACGGCTAGATCGATTGTTGGCGAAAGAGCAACTGATGCAAGAGCTACTAAATTAGCTCAACAAATGGCTTCAAGAAGAGTAAGCTTATCATCTATATCAACAAAAGCTAATGATGGAGAACTTAAAGAGTTAAACTTAATTCTTAAGGCTGATGTACAAGGCAGTGTAGAAGCAATTTTAGGTTCGCTAGAACAATTACCCAAAAATGAAGTCCAAGTAAGAGTTCTACTCTCTGCGCCGGGAGAAATCACCGAGACAGATATTGATCTCGCTGCTGCTTCCGGTTCTGTAATTATTGGTTTTAACACATCATTAGCATCTGGTGCTAAAAGAGCGGCTGATGCGAATGATGTTGACATAAGAGAGTATGAAGTGATTTATAAACTTTTAGAAGATATTCAATTAGCTATGGAAGGATTATTAGAACCTGATCTAGTAGAGGAATCTCTTGGTCAAGCTGAAGTGAGAGCTACTTTTGCAGTAGGGAAAGGTGCTATTGCAGGCTGCTACATTCAAAGTGGTAAATTACAAAGAAATTGCTCTCTCAGAGTTCTTAGATCAGATAAAGTCATATTCGAAGGCAATTTAGATTCTCTGAAAAGATCTAAGGATGATGTAAAAGAAGTAAATACTGGCTTTGAATGCGGTGTTGGGTGCGAAAAATTCTCTTCTTGGAGTGAAGGAGATATTATTGAGGCATACAAATTCGTAACAAAAAAAAGGACACTTAACAAGAAATAATCCTAATCATCTCTATTTCTATCAAGTATTAGTAGGAGAGGAAACAATATACAAGCTCCAATCTGTATCCAAAAATTATTCTGTCTCACTTCAGCGCCACCAATAAAATTAAAAAACATTATTAATAATCCTAAATATGCTGAACCAGTAAAGGCGATCCACAATGTTCTTCTTAAACCTTTGAAAGGAGATTGAGACTCTTTAAGTAATTTCTTTTTTAATTTGGGATCGATTTTTGACATTAATTTTTTCAAATATAAAATTAAGTCTATATGAAAACATCAAAATTCTATATCGCCGATATAGCTCAGCGGAAGAGCAACTGTTTCGTAAACAGTAGGTCATTGGTTCAATTCCAATTATCGGCAATTTAATTTAAGACGATAATTAAATGGGGCAAAAATTATTTAACTTAAGACGAATCTTAGAAATATTTATTTTTTCCCCAGTTATTTTTTATTTTGGGAAGAGAAGTTACATAGCTTTTGATGAAGGTTTTTATGCATTACAAGCTAGATGGATTTTAGAAAAAGGAAATTGGGTATTACCACTATGGTGGGACGAATATGTATTAGATCGAACGATAGGAATTCAATTTTTAATTGCTAAATCACAAGAAATTTTTGGCATTAATGCATTTAATTCATATTTACCTACAACAATTTCAGCCATAGTAATGCTTTGGATAACTTATAAATTACATGAAAAACTATATAGTAAAAAATATGCATATATATCTCCACTCATACTTTCAACTACATATCTATGGTTTGATTACTCTCACTTAGCAACTCAAGATATAGTTTATTCTTGCTTAGTTACTATTGGAATCTTCTCCTTGGTAAATGTTAATAGCAAAAAAGATAGATTTTATATTTTTCTTTTTGGTATTTGGATTGGGTTAGCTTTTATGATGAAAACTTTCCTAGTAGCAGTACCTTTATTATCGATATTCCCATATATTTTTTCAAAAAAAAGTTTCCTGGTTAGTAAATATTTTTGGACAGGATTAATAATTGGATTTTTACCGTACATATTTTGGTCATATTCTGCATCTATGTACTTAGATAAAAATATTATTTTTTATTTATTTGAAAAATTTAATATTCTTTCAAATAAAAATACTTTTACAAATCCTTTTTATTATTATTTTTGGAATATTCCTCTAACATTTTTACCTTGGAGTATTTTCAGCATTATCGGTCTATTTTGTAATTTTTCAGAAAATAATGATAAAAAATTTATTTTAAGTTTTTTCCCCTTAACTTTAATTCTTTTAATTAGTTTTTTTTCTACCAAGACTCCTTATTATCCCTTACAAATCTCTGCAATACTATCAATTGATTGCTTTGCAGGAATTCAATATTTGATAAATTCAGAAAAATATAAATTATTTTTTATTTACATTACATCTAGATTAGTTCCCTTAATTTTAATTGCTATAACTTTCATTTACCATTTTTCCTTGAGAAATTCTTCGAATTTCAATACGAGAGAAAATACATTTGTAACTTTAGGATTAATTTCTTTCGCATTAAGTTGGTCACTTATTAGCAACAAAAATAAGATCAAAAACATAATAATTCCACTGATAATAGGGCCTTATTTATTCACCTCATTGGTTTTACAATCAGGACTTTTTACAGATAGATCTCGAGATCTCAGAGAGACTATGGAGTACATTAATGAGTTGGATTTGATTAAGAATCAAATAGTAAAAGTTGATAAAAGTGGAATCAATAATTCTCAATCTCAATCCAAGATCATAAGAATTGCACTTATGACTCCTAATTTGGGTGAAAGTGTTGAAAATATAAGTAATTTAAAATCATTAGAATTTGCATGGTCTACAAAATCTAATGACTTACTAATAGGGGATTTGACTTATGAAATAATATACGAAAATGAAAATCTTAGTCCCTGGAAACTAATACAGAAAAAATAATCTGTTTATATTAAAATTATGTAAATTTGAAATATAATTTAGTGATGAAAACTGTTAATTCTTGGAATTTAACTAATAACAAATTACATCAGCTATTTAAGGATAAAAATGAATTTATTTCAGTTAGAGTAAGGGGAAATACTTGGGAGCCAATAACTAGATGGCTTAGATTAGACTCACGAATTTTTAAAGAAACAACTAACAGAGCAAGAATTACATTATGTGATATTGAATCTTTAGCTGAAATTTACAACTATAGATCTATTAGATGGAAAGCAAGAAAATTAACCCCTCTTCACACTAAACTTATCCCAAATTCTCTTAAAAATTCACTCCGTAAGTTGCCTATTATAAAACAACTTGCTTATGAGCTTGAAATAGTTTTTTATAAATACTCTGAAAATATCTCTAATAAATTAATCTCAATTGTTATCCCAGCAAGAAATGAAGAGGGGAATAAAGATCTACTGATTAAAGCCCTTAATAAATTTAAAAAAATACCTAATGACCTTGAAATTATATTCGTCGAAGGGAATAGCAAAGACAATACATATTCAATGCTCAAAGAGTTAAAAGAAGATTTTTCTGAATCTTTCAAAATTTCTCTCTTAAAACAAACATCTAAAGGGAAAAAAAATGCTGTTGTTGAAGGATTTAATAGTTCAAAAGGACAAACCCTTGCAATTATAGATAGTGATTTTACAGTCGATATAGATGATAGTATTGCAGCAATAATAGAATCAACAAAAAATGAAAATATCTTAATAAATTGTGCTCGCACCACTTTCCCTATGGAAAAAGACGCAATGAGATGGGCAAATTACATTGGGAATCGATGCTTCGCGATATTATTATCAATCCTTATAAATAAACCAGTCTCGGATTCGCTTTGCGGGACCAAAGTTTTTTCAAGAAAATTCTTTAATCTTATGAAAGAAAATGGTAGTTGGGAATCTAAGGCAGATCCATTTGGAGATTTCACAATAATTTTTGAAGCCGCCAATAATAATATAAAGATTCTTAATTATCCAGTCAGGTATTATGCTAGAAAATCAGGTTCACCCAATATATCAAGGTGGATTGATGGATTAAAGTTACTTAAAGTATGCTTTATTTATCTTATTTCAGATATTTGAATTGTTGATATTGTAAATAAGTTATTTTCAAAAAAATTTTTAATTTCTCCAAATTAGTAATAAAATAGTTAGATTCTTATTGCTGGTAAATGAACTTAGATTTCTTGATATGAAATTAAATCTTCAGTTTAAGAAAATTAATAAGAATAATTTCTATCAAAGAGAATATGGCAAGATTCTCACGGTGAGGCTTCCATGTAACCCAATTTTTCCAATTGGACCAATTTACTTAATTGATCATATTCATAAACATTTTCCTGCAATAGATCAAGAGTTTTTAGATTTAGCAATCGTTCCATCAAATAAAGTCTCCAAATATTTAAAAAGAAAAATTGATCAGTTCAGACCTCATCTAATAATCTTCTCGTGGAGAGACATACAAATATATGCACCAGTAGATGGAAGAAGTGGCAATCCACTTCAAAATTCTTTTGAAGTTTTCTACTCTAAAAACCTTCTTAAGAAAATTAGAGGTGCTTGGGGCGGATTAAAGTTAATAATCTCCCACTATGAAGAAATTTATAGAAATACTTCCTTAGTTAAGATGGGTTTGAAAAGAGCAAAAAAGTACAATAAGGATGTCACCATCCTTTTAGGAGGAGGAGCTGTTAGTGTCTTCTACGAACAATTAGGAAATTTACTTCCTAAAGGCACTATTGTTTCGGTTGGGGAAGGGGAAAACCTAATTGAGAAGATTATTAGAAATGAGTCTCTAGAGAATGAAAGATGTTATTTCGCTGGACAAAAACCCCGAAATAAATTAATCCATGAACAACCAACAGGAATAATTAAAACTGCTTGCAACTATGAATATATTCAATCAATTTGGCCAGAATTTAATTGGTACATAGAAGATGGAGATTACTATGTAGGAGTGCAAACTAAACGAGGGTGTCCGCACAGTTGTTGTTTTTGCGTTTACACGGTTGTAGAAGGGAAAAGAGTTCGGGTGAATCCAGTAGATGAAGTTATTAAAGAAATGAAGCAACTTTATGATATTGGCGTTAGAGGTTTTTGGTTTACTGATGCTCAATTCATTCCAGCTAAGAAACATATTCAAGATGCAAAAAATCTGCTTACAGCTATTAAAGAACAAGGATGGGATGACATTAATTGGGCTGCATATATAAGGGCAGATAATATTGATTCTGAACTTGCTCAATTAATGGTAGATACAGGTATGAGTTATTTTGAAATAGGTATAACATCAGGATCCCAAGAACTTGTTAGAAAAATGAGGTTAGCATACGATCTTGAAACCGTTCTTGATAATTGTCAAATGCTTGTCAATGCTGGTTTTAAAAACCATGTTTCAGTAAATTATTCCTTTAATGTTTTTGATGAAACGCCAAAGACGATCAGACAGACCATTGCTTACCATAGGGAGTTGGAGAACATTTTTGGCAAAGGTTTAGTTGACCCAGCCATATTTTTTATAGGCTTGCAACCACATACACTTCTTGAGAAATATGCTTTAGATAATAAAATTTTAAAACCAAATTACAACCCAATGAGCATGATGCCATGGACAGCAAGAAAACTTTTATGGAATCCTGGATCTCTTGGTCAAATTCTTGGCGAGGTTTGTTTAGAAGCTTTTGATAATAAGGAAGACGAATTTGGTAAAACAGTTATTAATATTCTTGAAAGAAAATACGGTAGGTCATCTCTAAAAGAATCCTTAAAGGTTCCCCCTCTCTCTGAAAGAAAAGTATTTATCAAACAAAATTGAATCTTATACTGCAAATGACTTTAACTATTTTATATTAATCTTCTTTTTCAATAGAACTAGAAATACCCTTTGATTTTAATGACTCTGAATAAAATTCCGCAGGCTCTAGATCACAAACGATTACCAGACCAATACCAGTATTATGTGCCTCTAGCATGATAGAGATTGCATCTTGTTCACTTAACTGTGGAACAACTTCTCTTAATGAGGCAGTAATATACTCCATGGAATTAACTGGATCGTTGTGAAGTAAAACCTTATATTTAGGGGATTTACTTTTAATTTCGGATGGTTTTTTTTCCAAAACAGTCGAACTGCTTTTTTCACTTTGTTTAAACTTTACAGTTGACATTTTTCTTTTCTTAAATATTGAGTTTTATATATTATATATTAATTATTCTTTCCATTGCATCAATAACATTTGATCTGGAGTTAAATGCTGATAAACGAAAATAACCTTCACCAGCCAATCCAAATCCGCTACCAGGGGTACCTACAACAGATGCTTCATTGAGTAAGTAATCGAAAAAATCCCATGATGTCATTTGATCTGGTACTTTTATCCAAATATAAGGTGCATTATCTCCACCATAAACTGTGAATCCTGATGACTCCAATTTCTTTTTCATAATATTTGCATTTTCCATATAAAAATCAATGAGATCTTTAACTTCTTTCTTACCTTCTGGCGAATAAACAGCCTCTGCACCTCTTTGAACGATATAACTTACTCCATTAAATTTAGTAGATTGCCGCCTACTCCAAAGTGACCATAAATTAACTTTTTCACTTTTCGAATTAAGACCTAAAAGATTTTTTGGTACTACTGTATAAGCGCATCTAACTCCTGTAAATCCAGCATTTTTTGAAAAAGATCTGAATTCGATGGCACAATCAATTGCTCCTTCTATTTCATAAATTGAATGCGGAATATTCTCATCCCTAATAAAAGCCTCATAAGCAGCATCAAAAAGTATTAAGGAGCTATTTTCTCTAGCATAGTCAACCCATTTCTTTAATTCACTTTTGCTAATTGTTGCTCCAGTAGGATTATTTGGAAAACAAAGATATAAAATATCAACTTTACTTTTAGGTATTTCCGGCAAAAAATTATTCTTTTCACTTATATCTAGATAAGTTAAGCCATCATAAGTGCCATTATTAAGCTGTTCGCCAGTTCTTCCAGTCATGACATTACTATCAACATATACTGGGTAAACTGGATCAGTTACAGCAATAGAATTATCATTCCCAAGAATATCTAAAATATTACTACTATCACATTTAGAACCATCTGAAATAAATATTTCATCAGGTGTAATTGAGCATCCTCTCGCTAAAAAGTCATTATGAGCAATTTTCTCTCTAAGCCACAAATATCCTTGTTCTGGTCCGTAACCTTTAAAACCTGCATTTGTTCCCATTTCATTTAAAGCTTTACTCATGGCATCTCTACAAGCTTTCGGTAATGGTTCGGTTACATCTCCTATTCCTAGTTTGATAATGTCTTTACTACTATTAGATTCTGCAAAAATTTTTACTCTTTTAGATATTTCAGGAAATAGATAACCAGCTTTGAGTTTTAAATAATTTTCGTTTACTTGAACCACTTTAGAAATGTTGAATAATACTTTTCCAAGAATAATAGATCATTGTGCTTTAGTGGGAATAAGGTGTTATTATTGAATTAGTTATGATTAAAATTTAGTAATTATCATAGCTATGAATTAATTTTCAAATAGTTTGAAAGTCGTCTAAAGATTCTTTAGTAGCAACTATTAAAAGCTACCATTCATTTTAAAAAGTAAAAATATTAATAGCAAAAAATAATTGCTTACCTGATAATTATTAACTAAATTACACACTTTTAAATGATTTTCAAAGTCCAAAACATACCAAATTTTTAATATGCCTCAGCAAATTGTAATAGCTGAGCAGGCGCGTATTGCAGCACTACTCACAGATGATCAAGTTGATGAATTAATCGTCGCACAAGGTCAATATCAAATTGGAGATATCTTTTTAGGAACAGTTGAAAATGTTCTCCCCGGAATTGATGCTGCCTTCATAGATATTGGTGAAAGTGAAAAGAATGGATTCATTCATATATCTGATCTTGGCCCATTGAAACTTAAAAAAGGAGTTTTAGGAATTACTGAACTTCTTGAACCAAAACAAAAAGTTCTCGTTCAAGTAATGAAAGAACCTACTGGTAATAAAGGGCCTAGACTTACCGGTAACATTTCTATACCCGGTAAATATCTTATTTTGCAACCTTATGGAGTTGGCGTGAATATCTCTCGGAAGATAAATACCGAAACTGAAAGATGCAGGTTAAGAGCCCTTGGAGTCTTAATGAAACCACCGAGCACAGGTCTTTTATTCAGAACAGAGGCGGAGAAAATAAAAGAGGAATTATTAATTGAAGATCTAGAAAATTTAATTCAAAAATGGGAATCAATCTTAAAAGTTTCAGATAACCTCAATACACCAAATTTAATAAAAAGAGATGATGATTTTTCATTCAAAATCTTAAGAGATCATACAAGTTCCTCTATTAATAAAATCATAATCGACAGTAAAAAAGCAGTCGAAAAAGCAAAAGACTTTTTTAGTAAAAATGAATCTTCCATAAATCTTGAATTTCACAACAATGAAAAAAATGAGCATATCCTAGAAAAATATAAAATCAAAAACACAATTCAAAAAGCCCTTCAACCTCGTGTAGATTTACCCTCAGGTGGATACATAATTATTGAACCTACTGAAGCATTAACTGTAATAGATGTTAATTCGGGTTCCTTTACTAGATCTGCCAACTCAAGACAAACAGTTTTATGGACAAATTGTGAAGCAGCTCTTGAAATATCTAGGCAATTGAAATTAAGAAATATTGGAGGAGTAATAGTCGTAGATTTTATAGATATGGAGTCAAGACGAGATCAATTTCAGCTGCTTGAGCATTTTACAGCGGCAATAAAAGATGATTCGGCAAGGCCTCAAATAGCTCAATTAACTGAATTAGGCTTGGTAGAATTAACAAGAAAAAGACAAGGTCAAAACATCTATGAGCTATTTGGAAAAAAATGTGATGTTTGTGATGGATTAGGGCATGTTGAGAATTTATTAAATTATCAAAGTTTTGAATTAGAAAGTAGAAATATAAGCAAAGGTAATATCAAAACAAACACCTCTAAACTACCTGATCTTGATACATCACAATTTATTGACAAGCCAGAAAAAACATTAGACAAAGAATTAATTAACAACAAAACTTCAAGTAAAGAAGATATTAATCAGAATAAAGAAAATGATTCTGAAATAATAAATGAGATAAATTTAAAAGAAAAAAATATAATAAATGTAGAGTTGAATAATGATGAAAAAATTGTTTTTAGTCAATTAGGTTTAAATCCCCTCATAAAGCTGGGCAAAGAATATCTTACTAGTAATAATATTGCCAAAATAGCTGATAATGATAAAGCACAAAAAGAAAATATATCTCAGAATAATCAAAAGCCCGCTAAGAAAGCATCAAACCCGAAGACGATTGATAAAATCTTAGAAGCTCAATCAAATTTAGAGGTAGATTTAGATAAAAATAATGATGATAATCCCGAAAACGATTTACATAACAAAGTAGATTTTGGTATTGAGAATGATTCAAAAGATAATAATAAAGCCATTGAAAAAAATGATGATATCAATAATTCAAGAAAAAAAAGACGCAGGTCCTCAGCAATTGTTGAATAAAAAATATGAAATAGGGATTGATGAAGTAGGAAGGGGGGCAGTTTTTGGCCCGGTTTTTGCAGCGGCTGTAGTTTTAACTAGAAAAAATGAGTTAATTCTTAAAGAATTAGGTGTAACAGATAGTAAAAAGTTAACTCCAGAAAAGAGAAAATTTCTTTTGCCTAAAATTATCGATCTATCAGCAGAATTTAGTTTAGGGCAGGCTTCCGTAAGAGAGATAGATCAACTAAATATAAGATGTGCAACTGAGCTTGCAATGATAAGAGCTATAAAAAAATTAAAAATTAATCCACAGGAATTGATGGTTGATGGTCCATTATTACTAAGACCTTGGAAGGGATTGCAAAAAAATATAGTTTCTGGTGACTCAAAATTTACTTCAATAGCTGCTGCTAGCATAATCGCTAAAGTAACTAGAGATAAGTTGATGGAAAAATTGGATAAAAGATATATGGGTTATTCCATATTCAAAAATAAAGGATATGGAACTAGCCAGCACTTTTTGACTATTAGAGAAAATGGCCTTACTAAACTACATAGAAAAAGTTTTCTGAAAAAATTAAATTCTACTTGATTCGCACCAATCGAAAAAATCTTTTACTAATTGTTGCTGAACTCTAGATTTAATCCCTAACAAAATACCATTAAGAACAGAATGTCCGGTAGACTCCAGAATTTTTTTGGGTACAAATTTCAAAAGAGGAGGTTGACTGACAGATACACCGAGAATAGCTTCACCTTCTAAACCAACTGAAGTTGCTTCAAGATTTGCCTTCAGGATAAGATTAAAATCATCTATCATACCCAAACCATCTAACTTACTATCAAGTGCGCTCATTTTTAGAACCCCATTCTTATTCTCAACAGCAATTGATACAACAGGATTTATATCCAATTGAAAAACCTTAAAACTTGTTACTGTATACTTATACTTGCCGTTTCCTTCTGGTTCTAATTTTTTAGAGTCGAGCATTGCCCCAACCACTCTTTCTTCTTCTAAAAGATAATTAGAAAGAAGATTTTTATTTCTCGTAACAGAGAGTTTGAGTTTCTGTTTGGCTTCAAAAGCAAGTAGCATTATCTATAGCCTCCGGATGCTTTCTTGATCTCTTTTTTTCTTACAATTAATCATGCGTAAACAAGTTGCATATTTAGGACCTCCAGGGACATACGCAGAAAAAGCGGCTCATACTTTAGCAAAGCTTGCCGATTTCAATTCTCCTTTATTTGTACCATGTAACGGGCTACATTCGGTCATTAAATCCATAGCCTACAACAATTGTGATGCAGCAGTTGTCCCTATAGAAAACTCTGTAGAGGGAGGCGTTACGGCAACTCTAGATGCGCTTTGGAAGTTTCCTGATATAAACATTAACAAAGCAATTGTTCTACCTATTAAACATGCATTAATAAGTAATGGGAGAATTTCAGAAATATCAGAAGTTTTGTCCCATCCACAAGCCTTAGCTCAATGCTCAGAATGGTTATCTGAAAATCTGCCAGAAGCAATTACCCTATCTACAAATTCAACTTCAGAAGCAGTAAACATGGTAAAAGGAAGTAAATTTAGAGCTGCTATTGGTTCAAAATCCCTTATTGAAATAAAAGGACTTAATGAGCTTGCTTTCCCAATCAATGATGTTCCAGGTAACTGCACAAGATTTGTTCTTTTAAGTAAAGAATCTATTGTTAATTTAGAAACCAATGTTGCAAGTTTTGCCTTCTCTCTGATGTCTAATGAGCCAGGTTCTTTACTAAAAGCTTTAACCTATATTGCAGAATTTGGATTTAACATGAGTAAAATAGAATCTAGACCTTCAAAAAGAGAATTAGGAGAATATATCATATATGTCGATTTAGAAATAAATGACAACAATAGTTTAAATTCTCTTGAGGAACTAAAAAAACGTTTGAATCCATTATGCGAACATTTTGTAGACTTCGGATGTTATCTTTCTGAGAAAATTAATATTGATTAATTAGCCCCTACATTTGTAAACTCCAAACTCCATCAAACCTTTTTTAAAAGCCCAATCCATCAATAAAATTGTTGGAACCTCTCTTAAAGACTTTACTAATGCTGGAGGTCCAAGAGACATGATTGCATTTGGTCTTCTCATCCCCTCAATTATTGAATCATACCAAGATGGATTCGTGTAAAAATTCCAGTTCTCAGAAGTGATTCTTCCAGCGCTATTTTTATTAGTTTTTAAAATTTTACTAAAATCCTTAATACTAATAAATTGCGGATGAACCCACTGTTCTAAGAGTTGCTTTAATATGATTTTTTCAATAAAAGATGGTGGCCTAGTTTTTAGATCTCTAGAATTCCAATCTGCTACTGCTAAATATCCCCCAGGCCTTAAAACTCTCAACATTTCATCAGCAAACTTATCTTTATCATTCATGTGAGCTCCTGCTTCAACACTCCAAAGTCCATCAAAAGATCCATCAGGGAAAGATAAATCTAACGCATCCATTACTCTGAATCTGCAATTCAATTCTGTTGGTGTAAGTTCTTTTGCTCTTTTAACCTGAGCAGCACTTATAGTAATTCCTGTCACATTAAATCCATAATACTTAGCGAGTATTCTTGAGCTTCCTCCTATACCACACCCCACATCAAGAATCCTAGAGCCTTTTGGCAAAGAATCTAAACCACTCCATCTAACCAATTCATGTACAAATTGTTCTTTAGCCTTTCTAAAATCGATCTTTTTATTATCTGGTGGATAAAATCCCAAATGTATATGTTCTCCCCATAATCTTTCGAGTAATCTATCTTCAGTCCACGAGTCATATGCCGAGGCAACGGTTCCAGAAGAGATATATTTTCTCGCATTATTTCTCCAAATTATCAAAGCTATTAATACAAAGAGCAATAAAAATATAAAGGGTGTAAGTGAATAAATCATTTAATTTTCTTTGATATCAGGGAAGCTCTCTTTTAAAGCGGTTCTTGCAGCTAACTGTTTTCTTGTATGATCAAGCATTTCAAACTCTCTCTGCAAACGCGTATATGTATTCCTCTCCTCGAGAAGTCTTTGCTGTTCCTCTGCTACAGGTCCACCCAAATGGGCACCAATCCAAAAAGATAGTTCCATGGGATTATGTGGTAATTTATCGGGAAGATTTTTTTTTGAATTTGTCAATTTGCTAGTTAATTGAACAACATCAGTTAGTGCTTCTGTAACTGAGTCTCTCAATTTATCTAATTCATGAAAACTCTCAACGGTATCATCATTGATCCAACTCACCATAGCTGAACAATATGGTGTAGAACGGATAATTTCTAAAATTTGGAATCTTTGTTGTCCTAAGGTAATAATATTACTTCTACCATCCTCTGCGGTCTGGTATTTAATAATTTGTGCACAACACCCCACGTTAGCCATCTTCTTGGTGTTTGAATCCCACTTGATAACTCCAAACATAGAGTCTGTTTCAAGTACAGACTTGAGCATTATTCTGTATCTTGACTCAAATATGTGTAAAGGTAAAACTTCCTGAGGAAAAAGAACAACCTCTGGCAAAGGAAATAAAGGTAATTCCCTTACTGAGAGCTCTCCCATTTAAACCTCGTTTACAATTATTTTATATTAATAAGAATAAGTTCTTTTCGGGAATTTTTAAAGCTTCACTTCTATATCTACACCACTCGGAAGATCTAATTTCATTAAGGCATCTATAGTTTTAGCAGAAGGGCTGTAAATATCTATAATTCTTCTATGGGTTCTTGTTTCAAAATGCTCTCTGGAATCTTTATCAACATGTGGCGACCTTAGTACACAATAAATCTTCCTCTTGGTAGGCAAAGGTATGGGTCCTATTGCTGATGCTGAAGTAGTATCAGCAGTTTGTATTATTTTGTCACAAGACAAATCAAGCATTCTTCTATCAAATGCTTTAAGTCTTATTCTTATTTTTTGTTGTGCAATTGAAGCAGTCATAATTTTAAATAACTCATGTTGAAGGGTCATTCTAATTAATGACCCTTATCCATTTACCTATATTAGGTGACTGAGGTTAAATTTTAAAATTCAAATTTATTATTTGAGTATTTTAGAAACAACCCCAGCACCGATAGTACGTCCACCTTCACGGATCGCAAATCGCATACCCTGTTCGATAGCTACTGGACAAATTAATTCTCCAGTCATCTTGATTCTGTCCCCTGGCATAACCATTTCTACATTAGAACCATCATCAGAAGTAAAGGCCGTGATTTGTCCTGTAACATCAGTTGTTCTAATGTAAAACTGTGGTCTATACCCTGCGAAGAAAGGAGTATGTCTTCCACCCTCTTCTTTTTTTAGAACGTAAACTTCTCCTTCAAACTGAGTATGAGGAGTAATAGATCCTTTCTTAACAAGCACCATTCCTCTCTCAATATCTTCTTTCT